>JACKQG010007713.1_pt1 | contig 10711 bp, 11 predicted proteins | sample 8237621 | NCBI WGS metagenome assembly JACKQG01 (sample SAMN15677084, study PRJNA649215) | marine metagenome | biome: marine; feature: Black Sea; material: saline water; isolation source: suspended particulate matter (SPM) from the Black Sea western gyre | collected 2013-06-09/2013-06-10 | depth... | reverse complement strand
TAGATTTCTAGGAGACAACCCAATGTCGCGGGTTCAAATCCTGCCGGCCGCGCCACCATTAGAATGATTGATAAGCCTTTGGATCAGATTATTTAGAACTCGTGGTGAAATGACATTGGAGAAGACTACGCTCTATTTCGAGAAGACGGGTCCCGAGAACACCGATAGATTGCTCTCCGCCGCCAAGATGAGGGCAGAGGAGCTTGGCATCAGGGACATCGTCGTCGCTACAACCCATGGGAATACGGCAGTCAAGGCTCAGGAGGCCTTTGGCCCCAAGGTGAACATTGTCGCCGTAACGATCAGCGAGGGGTTCAAGGACAAGGGCTGGCCCATCACGGAATCGGAGCGAAAAGCCCTCGAGGACAGGGGAATCAGGGTCCTCACATCGATCCACGCCCTGGGCGGCGACGTGGGCTCCGCATTCACGGACAAGTACGGGGGAGGATACCCCGTGAGAGCCGTCAGGGACACTCTCTACAGGTTCGGACAGGGGATGAAGGTCGCCGTCGAGATCGTCCTAATGGCCGCAGACGCAGGCCTCATAGGGATGGACGGGGAGGTCATGGCCATCGCGGGGACAGGAGATGGGGCCGATACGTGCATCGTCGTTAAGCCCGCTTACCCTAGGAAGTTCTTCGAGCTGGAGATCCGGGAGATCCTGGCTAAGCCCCGGGCCTTCGACTGATTCCCGTGATTCAATACTCGAACTCCTGAGCCAGCTTAGGAGCCGCTTATTTCATCCACGTGAGGCTCCTCGATGAAGAAGTGGGTTAGGAGCAGCGGAGGGATGACGAGGACGAACTGGAGGAGGAAGGGCACCTGATGGCCAACGTTGTCGTACAGCCACCCGCCTGCGAACATACCTGCTGACATGGAAAGCATAGAAAAGAAACCCCTCGAACCGTTGACCTTCCCCCGGTGCTCCCGAGGAACCAAATCCGCGGAGAGGGCCGAGGCCGCCCCGCCGATGAGAACCTGAATCATCCCAACCAGGCTCATCGACACTATCAGCCTGTAAAAGTCTCCCCCGATCAGCATCGCCATAGCGAGGACCCAGACCACGAAAGCGGCCATCATCGGCTTCTTCTTGCCAAATTTATCGATTATTTTTCCCGCTGGCAGCGCAAGGATGATCATGGAGACGAATAGGGCCGTCATGATGTAGGAGAACGCGACGTAGTTGATGCCGAGGTCGTCGAGGATGTACAGTGTGAGCACCGGGTTGAACAGCCCCACGGAGAAGTTCGTGAAGACGAACACGATGAAGAGGACGAAGGCGGATCGGGGGACAACCTTCCAGACATTTATACTGGCCCTCAGGGAGGTCGGGTACTCCCCCAGCATCTCACCGAGGTTGATCTTCGCGGGGTCCTCCCCGGTCTCCTTGAGCCTATAGCGCAGAATTGAGGCCACAACGAAGCCTATGACAACGACGACGTAGCTGAGCCTCATGCTCCGCATCAGCCCCATCCTGACGTACAGAATCCCCGCCAGGAGGGGGGCCGGCGTCGTAGACGCGCTTGCGATGAGCTGGATGATGCTGAACCCCATGCCCCTCTTGTCCTTGGGGACGGAGTCTGCGATGATCGCGTGTAAAGCAGGCTGGTATATCCCCGTCAATCCGACTAGGATCGCACCGACGAGGATCCACTCCCAGCTGGGGGCGGCCGCGTAGAAGATGCGGGCTATCCCCGCGAGGAAGGTCATCGTGAATATGAGCCATTTTCTCCCGTACTTGTCAGCCATGTAACCCCCGGGGATCTGGACAAAGGCTCTCGCTATCATCTCCACCGCCCCGATGAGACCGATGATGGCCGCGGTGCCGCCGAGAGCCTCAACGTACTTAGGGTAATAAGTTGCGGGTAGTTCGCTGGCGAAGTCGAGGATGATCCAGCTCATCACCATTACGAGGAAGTTCCCCTGGATGAACCCGAACTCCGAGCGGAACCTGCTCAGCAGCCCTTTTTTGGGCTCAGATGCAGTTTCCTCCCTGATATCCTCAACTTCCACGGCTTCTTTCTCCCTCTCTACTCGATGCTGCCCGCTGCCTTCAGGGAGTCCCTGATCTCAACGAGGAGTTCCATCATCTCCTCGAGCCGTCTACCCGTCTCCTTGACGAGCTCCTCGTCGGACAGACTGGAGTAGTCAGCGCTTCTGGACATCTACTCTTCCACCGCCTTCAGGATGTCCCTGATCTCGCCCAGGACTCCGACGATCCCGTTGAGTTCCTCGAGGGTAGCCCTCTGCTGCTCTCTGAGCACCCTGAGCCTCTGCCTCTCGACTCTCCCGGAGTCATCGAATACTCTACCCAAGGGGCCCTGGACGACTCCGACGATGGCGATCCCCCCGCCAACCAGTACAGCCATAAAAGCAACGGCTGCTGCGGCCAAGAAATTGAAACCGTAAAAGAGGCTCGCATACAGGCAGATACCGGGCACTCCCAGACCGATGGCTATTGCTGAGAGCACGATCAATGCCGATGATGTCTTGGACATTTTAAACTATGCCCTCCTTCACTGTCTCCAGGATCTTGGAGGGGTTGAGCACCAACTCGAAATCTGAGGGTGAGTAGGTTTTTGATGGTGGGCGCCCTTCGGTCTTGGTCTCGGGAGTTATTTCTTCGATTAGACCCAATTTTCTCAATCCTTTCAGGTGGAGGTGCGCCAGGGGATAGGACAGGCCCATCTCCTTGGCGAGGGCGTAGGCGTGCTTGGGCTCCTCGGCGAGGGATGCTATCATCCTCAGCCTTATCGGGTTCGCCAGGGCCTTAAGCGTCTTCACCAGCTTCGTTAGCTCGTCCTCGCTCAAGCGGCATCTCCACGCTGATGTATACGAAAAACCTTATACATATAAATATTTTCTTTTATATAAGAAATTCTTTATATATATTGGGGAGCGATGGAACCCTTAGTCTTCGAGGCCCTCATCATCGATGTACCTCTTCAGGGTATGGAGGGCTGCCAGGAACTCGCCCCCCCTCGCCGTGATCCTGAAACCCTTCGTGCTCCCGTATTCCTCCTCCTTCACGAGCCCCCGACTCGAGAGAAACTGGACCACCTCCTTGGCCCTGTCCACGGGGAGGTTGGCCCCGTACGAGATCCTTGTGATGGGGCTCACCCCTTTGCGGCGAATCGTCTCGAGGGTGTCCAGGTAGATGTCGTAGCGAGTCCGCCGCTTCATGGGATGCCCCAGGCCTATTAGAAGGGTGGAGCAGGCAGCTTTTCAGTCTTTTCCGGGTCCATGGAGAACCGGGCGTCCTTGTCGGCATTCAGGGTGTCCGTGTACTTCACGTCTCCGGTGATCCTGCAATCGTTCTCGATGGTCAGTCTCTCAGCGTACACGTTGTCGGCCATGCAGCCCCTGCGGAGGACCACGGTGCCCCCGTAGACGTCTTCCACCCTCGCGCGTTCCCTGATGAGGACCCTGTTGGCGATGATGGGGCCCTCGACCTCCCCCCTCCTCCCGATCTCGATCTCCTCCGCCTTCGCGCCCTTCCTCGTCCTCAGGGTGTTGGTCGCAATCTCGTCGAGGGCCTCTATCTTGAAGGCCTCGACCTTTCCACCCACCCTCACGTTTCTCGCTTTGAGTTCTCCGTCGACCGCCGCCTTCCCGCCTACCCGGAGGTCCTCGGAGAGGTCGAGGTCACCGTTCACGCTCACGGTCCCCCCGACGTCGATGTTACACCCCTTAGCGTTCCCGTCAATCTTGACGGTCCCCCCGACGTCGATGTTCACGAACTCGAGGTCCCCGTCGCTCTTGAAGGTGCCCCCCACGTCGATCTCCTCGCCGACGCCGCCGGAGATCTTGACGGATCCTCCTACCCTGATGTTGCCGAAGTTCAAGGGCCTCGATGCTTTGAGGGTGCCCCCGACCTTGATGTCCCCTACCTTTCCCCCTTCGAGCTTGACGGTTCCACCCACGTCGATCTCGTTGACGTCCGCCTCCCCCTCGATCCTCACGCTCCCGCCGACGTCGATCTTATCGGCCTCCACGGGCCCGTTGCATTTGAATGAGCCACCGACGTTGATGAGACCCGTCTTGGCTGCCCGCTCGATTGTGACTGAGCCGCCGACGTCGATCTCTTCGATCTCTGCCTGGGCGAATACCTTGAAGGATCCCCCCACATCGACGCGTTTCGCCTTCGCATTACCCTCAACGGTCAAGGAGCCCCCGACTCTGGCCTGGTCTGTATCCAGGTCCCCCGAGACATCGACTCTATCGTCCACCTCGATCTTGGGGGTAACCAGATTGCCCTTCACCTCGAGGCGGCCCCTCTTGAGCGTGACCAGTCTCGTGGCCGTGAGGTCGCCCTCGACGAGGATGTCCCCGCTGCTCCCCCTCAGCTCCGTGGTCTCGAGGCTGGACTCGAACCTGCAGTCGTCCTTGCACTCGGTCACCCCGTGGACCTTGATGACTCCCTCCGGGGTCTCCGCCCTCACAGTGGCGTCGTAGACTATTAGGTCGCCGTCGACTTTTCCTATGTGCTTGTGGGCTCCTCTCGGGACCCTGACTTCCTCTGGCACCTATATCACAAGTTGGGAGGCGGGGTCTCGCCTTTTAAAGGTAAGACACGTGGGATACTCACATATTGTTACTATAGCGACAAAGGATCAAAGGGAACATGTGTTCATGCCCTTCAAGCGTTGTTGTGCGCGCGCGTGGACTCAGAGAGCATCACAGTTGATGGTGGTGATTACGCGTACTGGTCCAAGGAGTTCCAGTCAAATAGGTCGGTCGTGTTCGTTGTAAACTAGAGTGCAGCCGTGGAGGTCGCGGTGTTGTCTATAATAATGATGAAGCGTTTGGGATGGAGTCAACCGCTGTTGATGTTCACGATGTATCCATCAGTGAGATTTGGGTCGAGGAGGAGATCGAGTACACGATAAAACGAGGGACTCGAACCGAGACACGTCTAGACACCATATGGGAACTAATGTCCGGGACAACCCCCGTTTATTAGCAGAAGAAAATAAACACGCAAACTGTTTAATCGACAGAGATTAACCGTTTCTTGTTCAATAAATGAAGAATAAACCTCGTTTCTCTGCATTACTGTTTTTGTTGTTATGCTACGTAGCGGTTTCTTTCACAGTCACGGTCCTGTTTTGTGCGGCGGCTCAAGACGATATGCTTTCAGGCGGTGACGCCGGTAATACGATAGACAACGCGACTCTGATTGAGATAGCTTCCGGTAACGGATATTGTGGATACCCTGATCAATATGACTGGTATAAGGTACCGGTTGTCAAAGATCAAGTAATATCTGTCGAGTTAACGACGAATTCAGGGTATTTCATTCTTCAGTTGTTTGATACAAACCAACAAAAAGTCGATCAAGCGACGCACGAAGCAAGGGAATCTCAGCCACCTGTCTCTGTTTCTTGGACTGCTACAAAGTCAGGTTTTTTCTATATATTGGTAAAACATGAGTACTTTACCTATGATACTTATTCTCTTCAGATAACAGGGCTGACTTCACCTAACTTGGCTCCAATGGCTAGTTTTGTGTGGCGGACCGAAAACGGTGTTCTGCATGTGGACGCCTCAGAGTCCAGCGACCCAGATGGTTATATCGCGTCTTACATATGGTATTTCGACGGTACGCCCGTTGTTGACTCCAGTGAAGGGGATTACTGGTCATGGGGCTCTTTGGTTCCTGGTGTATACGCGTTATCCCTAGTGGTCGTGGATGATGATGGAGCCTTCTCTGATCCTTTTGTTCTCAGCGTTGAGGTGGAGGCGCCGCTGCGCGCCGATGCATGGATCATAGATGTAGACAGCAGCGACAATGTGATGCCGGGTGGGTTGATCACGGTGAATGTCAGCGTGGGGTACATCTTTGACTCGGAGACCGTTCTCGGGCTAGGTATCTACCGCATCGACATGGGTCTCTACGTGGTTGGGGCAGAGGACGCGTTATACGGGGAGGGGAATAAGACCTATAGTCTGGTATTTGAGGCGCCCATGTCTCCTGGAAGGTATGACCTGATTGCTGAGGTCCCTTATCTGGTGGGAACAGAGTGGGCCTGGGGCAACGAGTCGACACTCGTTTTCATGGTGAACGTGATTGATTATTCATCGGATTTTGTGGAGATGACGGATCTACGGTACCCTGCGTTCGTTGAGACAGGGAAGGAGATACAGGTATCGATTACGGTCAGATATGAGTTGACGAATGACACGGTTGCTTTCGGGATAGTCGACCTAGACACCGAGGAGATACAGGTCGCTTCGTTCATCCCGTTAACCGGTCAGGGTACAAGAACCGTTGAACTCATTTTTTCCGCTCCCTCCCTAGAGGGCGCCTACGATTTCTTTGTCTCTGTTGGCCCTCTCGACGGAGAATCAGTCGATGATGTCTTCCAAGTGACTGTTATCCCAAGTGAAGATGACCCTGAAGCGTTTTTTGAATGGTGGATGCAAGACGGTGAACTCTACCTTGATAGCTCCGGGTCAACCGTAGATGGGGATGCGACGGAGTACAGATGGTTTATCGATGGCGAGTTGATAGAGGACGCGTTGCATTGGGATTTCTGGTCAAAGAGCGGCATGGAGCCCGGTGTCTACGAGGTAACATTGATAGTCATTGATGAGGAAAAAGAATCCGAACCATTTACCCTGACCGTGGAGGTTCCGGAGGGAGACACGGAAAACCAAGTGCCCACGGCGGATGTCGAGTGGTGGATCACAGAGGGAACGCTGCACGTGGATGCCGGGGGGTCCAGCGACCCTGACGGGGAGATAGTTGACTATACGTGGGTCATTAACGGTGAGGAAGACGTCTCTTTCAGGGGATTAGAGTCCTGGTCATGGTCGGAGATTCCACCCGGTACGTATAGTATTACTCTCCATGTCGAGGATGACTCTGGGAGTGAAGGTACGCATAGAGTGACGGTTGTGGTTAACGGTATACCTGGGTTCCCCTATGAAGCCTTGCTCATAGGGTTGATAATCGCCGGGTTCATGCTAAAAAGAGACCATAGGCTCGGCTCACATTTAAGCTCGATACCGTCTGATCTGTGATCTCAACCATCTTAGATTATTATTGCATTAGATGGAAGTGAAGAAAATGGTATGGCAGAGAAGGATTCTTCGTGTTTCACTACGAAAGACGAATGAAAAAAGTCCCGCCAGTTACCAACCAAACTTAGAATCCTTCAAGTCCCGACAAGTTACCCGAACCCAGTTATCTGACCTTTATCTGTGAAAAAAACTTCTAATATAGCGTCCTCCAGCGCGCGCATACCCCAAACAGGACAGGAGTTAGAAGACTGTCCCAATATGTATCAACCAATTAATGTTACTGTGCGGAGGGCTCTCTCTTGCTCGTCGGATAGGTCTCGTGGATCAAGAAGAAGAGCAGCCCAGTGAGGAACCTGAGGCCGGCCGAGATCATGAGCCCCATATTGATGCCTTGGAGGGCTCCCCCGACGGCGAGGAAGTTGTCTGTGACGTAGCCCCCTAGGAGGTTACCCATGAAAGTGGCCACCCCGAACACAGCGGTGTTGGCTGCCAGATAGGTGGCTCTCATCTCGACGGGGGCGAGGTCGATGATATACGTGGGCCCCGAGCTCATCCAGGCCCCCATCCCGAAACCCATGATTATTTCCGACATGGCGACGTGAGTCCAGTCCGTGGCGACAACGTAGAAGAGAGGTGACACGGCCATGATAATACGGCTGAACACGACTACTGGTCGGCGGCCGATCCTGTCCATGAGTTTGCCCGAGTACCGCTGGGAGAACATCGAGGATGCCGCGGAGAAGACTGAATAGGCGGCGACCTGCCAGATCTTGAGGGAGAGCTTGTCTACTATGATGAAAGGGAACAGGGGCCAGGCGAAGGACATCGCGATGCCGTAGACGACGTTGACGATGAGGTATCTCCTGAGCCTCAAGTCCCTGAAGACGATACGGAGATCGAGTTCCCGCCCCTCCTGATTCGAGGGCTTCTCCTCGATGAAGAGGCTGAGGATCCCCGAGACTATGCTCATCACTGCGGAAAGGGCAAGCAATAGCTTGAAGGACTCAGGGGTGGTCTCTCCCACCTGGTTTAGGGAGATGGTGAATGCTACGATCATCGCCCCGAGACTTCCCGTCTGGCTCAGTGCGCTTATCCTCCCGATGACCGCTCCCCTACTGGAGTAGGTGGTGTAGTCTCCCAGTAGACTACTCCAAGCCGGGGTGATGATGCTCCAGCAGATCGCGACGCCTATCATGAGGAGCATGACCCAGACGGGAGCCTCCACGAAGACGAGGGAGGCTACGATGATCCCGTTCAAGAATCTCCCGATCGCGATGAAGATCCGTTTGCCTTTGCGATCCACGAGCCGGCCCCAGAGGAGCTGTAGGATGTTCCTGCTCAGGCTCTCCGCCGCCCTGAGGTAGCTCATCTGGCTCACGGTTACTCCCACCGCTACTGCGAGGAGGCTCAGGTATCTGTGGGCAATGCTGTCCGAGAAAGTCCCTGCTACTCCAGTTCCGTAGAGGGCTTTGGAGGGTATGAGGGCGGGCTCTTCGATCTCCTCGCTCAATGCATCACGGCCGGGTATCCTCGAAGAAATAGCGGAGGGTTACAAAAATGTTGAGGTCTTCCCCCGCCTAGAGGAGCCTGACGGAGGAGGCCTTGAATGTGATGTAGACCTCCTGGCCCACGTTGAGCCCCATCTCCTCGAGGGATCTCCTCGTAATCTGGACCGTGAAGACGACACCGACGTCCACCCTCAGTCTGACGATGGCCTCGAGCTCCTCGACCCCTATTATCTTCCCGCGCAGATTGTTCCTGGCACTCGACGCCATGACTCTCCTGGAGACTATGATGTCCTCAGGCCTCACATTGACTGTCGTGCTCCCCTCAGTGCTGAAAGCCCCGACTATCACGACACCATCAACGTCGATGCGTGAGACCCCATCCACCCGCTTCGAGACACCGGTGAAGACGTTCTCCGTCCTAGCGAACCTCGCCATCTCGGTTGACTGGCTCAACATGAGGTCCCGGGTCGAACCGATCTCGACGACCCGCCCCCCGCTCAGCAGGAGCACCTTGTCCGAAAGCTCTCTGGCAATCTCCATGTCGTGGGTGGCGAGCACGACGGTGATGTCCGGCCTCTCTCTTAACCCGAGTATGAATTTCTTGACGATATCAAGGCTCTCGGGGTCCAGGTTCACAGTGGGCTCGTCGAGGAGCAGGAGATCGGTCTCCAGAACCACCGCCCTGGCGATCGAGAGCCTCTGCTTTTCACCTCCGGAGAGGCTCTTCGCGTTTCTCTCAGCCAGGGCGTCTAGCCCCAGCAGATGGAGCGCCCCTGACACTCGCTCCTCGATCTCATCGTTTGAGAGACCTCTCTGTCTGAGGCCGTAAGCGACGTTATCGAAGACGCTGCCTCTAAGGACAACAGGCCGCTGGAACACGAGGGTCGTCCGCTTCCTCCAGCTCCCCTTGTCCTTCAGGTCGACGTTTTTCCCGTCGAAGAGGACCTCCCCGCTGGTCGTTTGCTCAAGGGCAGCGAGTATTCTCAGTAGGGTCGACTTCCCCGAACCATTGGGCCCCAAGACCGTGATCACTTCACCTCTCTCGATCTCGAGGGTCATGTCTCGTAGAGCCTCTATCTCCCCGAATCTCTTGGAGACGCTCCGGAGCTCCATCATCCCTGAACCCACCTCTGGACGATATAGATGAGGGCGTTCACCACCCCTACTATCCCAAGGAGGATGACGGTGAGAGCGATCCCCAGAGGGATCGCCCCCCTCCCCGTCTCGAGGGCGATCACCGTGGTGAGAACCCTGGTGGCCCCTCGTATGTTCCCTCCCACCATGAGGGCGACCCCCAGCTCCGCGATCGCCCTGTTGAAGCTGGCCGATATCGAGAGAAGTATGCCCCCCATAGACTCTCCGAGGACCGTGAGGTTAGCCGCCGTCTCCGATGCTCCAAGGGTGAGTGCGAGTCTCTTGATCTCAGGATCAACTGTCTCGACGGTCACCGCCACGAGGCTCACAAGGATAGGAGTGATCAGAGCCGACTGGCCGAGGACGATTGCCGCTGGTGTATAGAGTAGCTGGAGGCCGCCGAGGGGACCCGACCGGGATAGGATGAGATAGAACAGGAGCCCTATTGCCACCGCGGGCACCCCCATCAGGGCGTTGAATACTCCTTTCAGGAGTTGTCTCCCCCTGAATCTCCCGAGGCCCAGGGAGACGCCTAGGGGGATCGACCAACACGAGGCCAGGATCGTGGCGAGGCCCGAGACCGTGATGGCCCTGAAGGTAATGTCGATGAGCACTCTGTCCCCAGTCATTATCAGCATGAAAGCCTCCCCTAAGCCCTGCAATATGACTGATGTTACAGAACGCACCCCATTTTATTGACTAAGCTATCATTATCCACTTCACTCACCCGTAGAGATCGGTGTCCCCTCTCCGATATTCTGGGGGGCACTCCGATCCCATGAAGAATGCCGCTTCCTCTATCCACCGGGTAACCTCGGGGTCTGACTCAGTCTCCAGTAGCTTTACAGCAGGTTTGAACAGGCTCATCCCGTAGCTCTCTATGCCGTACTCGCCGATGAGGGCTTGCCCCTCCTCGGAGGCGAGGAACTCGATGAACGTCGTGGCACCTTCGAACTCTGTGTTCTGGACTGTATCTGGATTCACGGCGATGGCGCTGTAGACGTTGATGAGGCTTGGACCCGACTCCACCATCACCTCGAGGC
>JACKQG010007712.1_pt1 | contig 10712 bp, 9 predicted proteins | sample 8237621 | NCBI WGS metagenome assembly JACKQG01 (sample SAMN15677084, study PRJNA649215) | marine metagenome | biome: marine; feature: Black Sea; material: saline water; isolation source: suspended particulate matter (SPM) from the Black Sea western gyre | collected 2013-06-09/2013-06-10 | depth... | reverse complement strand
ATGTGGCGTCCTTACATCCGCTCGACCATGGATTATGTACCCGGCGCTGAGCAGAAGATTTGCTTCGACAAATTCCATGTGGCGAAACACCTTGGAGGGGCAGTGGATCAGGTGCGGCGCATGGAGCACGCCGATCTTTTGCGCGAAGGAAATGATCAATTGAAAGGAAGTAAATATCTTTGGCTGCAGAATCCAGGGAACATGTCGAATCGACGCTGGCAGTCTTTTGCGGAATTACGGGCAAGCAAACTTAAAACTGCGCGCGCTTGGCACATGAAGGAAGTGGCCATGAGCCTTTGGGATTACGTCCACCCCACCTGGGCAAGGAAGGCCTGGAAGAAGTGGCTTGGATGGGCAGCTCGCTGCAGATTGCATCCCATGAAATCGGCAGCGAAAATGATAGGGAAACACTTACAAGGGATCTTGAATGCTGTGGTGAAAAAGGTGAGCAATGCTGGGGCGGAATCGATCAACTCCAAGATCCAAAAGATCAAGAGTAGAGCATGCGGATTTCGGAACCGCGAGCGTTTTCGGAACGCGATTTACTTTCATTGCGGCGGGCTGGATTTGTACCCGAGACTAGGGTCTACCCACACGAAATCCTGAAGCCCAAAAACCGAATTCAGTCAAACCTCAAATCAGTCCTCCCCAAGTCCAAGTATTCCCGCAATCCAAAAACCCCAATAATCCTCACTACCCAACCGCCCTCTTGGTGCCATTTGTAGTAACCGCGTTTCTGTTTTGTGGGAGAGTTTGCCTCGGCGGCAAGGATTACGCTTCGCTTCATCAAAAGCCGCCGAGGCAAACTCTCCCACAAAACACAAAAACCCAAACAAAAAAAAACGGGAGCACCCGAAGGTACTCCCGTGAAAGACAGTCGATCCGCCTTATTTTTCTGCAGCTTCAGCATCCTTGAGAATCTTCTCTTGGATGTAAGCCGGCACTGGATCGTAACCATCTGGCTCCATGGAGAATGTTCCACGACCAGCGGTTAGGCCGCGAATGGTGCTGGCGTAACTGAACATTTCAGCGATCGGTACGCGACCGCTGATCTCACGAATGAGGCCGTCCATGGTCATTTCTTCAATGGCCACACGACGGGTATTCAAGTCGCCAATCACATCGCCGAGGTATTCCTCTGGCACCTGAACGCTCAGCTTCATCACTGGCTCCAGGATGGTGAAGTTGTTGTCCAATGCCTGACGGAAGGCTCGTTGGCCAGCCAATGTAAACGCCAATTCACTGGAGTCTACATCGTGCGACTTACCATAGTGCAGGTTAGCCTTAATGCCAACGTACTGGAAGCCCAAACGACCTCCACCCTTCATGGAGCTGTCGATGCCCTTGCCGACGGCAGGGATGTATTGCGCCGGAACCACGCCACCTTTGGTGGTGTCCTCGAAGACCACATCTTCGCTGTACTCGTCCAACGGCGTAAAGATGACGTTGACCACAGCGTATTGGCCCGAACCACCGGACTGCTTGACCTGCTTGCCTTCGATGTCCTTTTCGGTCTTCAAAGTTTGACGGTAAGCAACGCGCGGTTCGCCGACGTTAATCGGGATCTTGTAGTCACGGTTAATCCGCGTGACCATGATCTCGAGGTGCAGCTCACCCATGCCAGCGATTACGGTTTCGTCGGTTTCCTTATCGGAGGTAACGCGGAAGGACGGATCTTCACGAGTTAATTTACCGAGCAAATCGCCCAACTTGTCGCGGTCGCCAGAGGATTTTGGCTCAATCGACATGGCGATAACTGGCTCCGGGAAATCCATCGACTCAAGCAAGATGACTTGCTTCTGATCGCACAAGGTATCGCCAGTAATGGTGTCCTTCAAACCGACCACGGCACAGATATTTCCAGCGCGCACAGTGTCCACTGCTTCGCGCTTGTCGGCGTGCATAAACATCAAACGGCCGACGCGTTCCTTGCGCCGGGTACGCGGATTGTAAATCTGGTCACCACGAGTCAACGTGCCGGAGTACACACGTACAAAAGTCAGGTCGCCGTTCGGGTCGCCAACGGTCTTAAACGCTAGCGCTGCCAACGGGCCGTCGCTATTCGGATGACAAACGATTTTAATGTCCTTGTCCTTTGGATCCGTACCAACGATTTCGCCCTGATCCAGTGGGCTAGGCAACAAGTCGACAATGGCGTCGAGCAATGGGTGCACACCTTTGTCGTGCAGCGCTGACCCGCAGAACACCGGAATGGCGTGGCCAGCCAGCGTGGATGCACGAGTAGCCCTGAGCAGTTCTACCTCGGTAAGTTCTTCCCCTTCGAGGAATTTCTCAACTAGGTTGTCATCGATCTCGACGATTTTTTCGACCATCTCCATGCGCCGAGCTTCAGCCAATTCGAAGTATTCATCCGGAATGGCGTCCATCTCTTCCATGGCAGGGCCGTCGCCTTCGGTGAAGCGGAACGCCTTCATCGTGATCAGGTCAATCAAGCCCCAGAAATCCTTCTCTTTGCCCATTGGCAACTGCATGCGCACACCGTTGGCACCCAAGCGGTTGAGAATGGTTCCATAAGCGAAGTCAAAGTCAGCGCCGATGCGGTCCAGCTTGTTAATAAAGCAGATACGCGGCACGCTATAACGGTCAGCTTGACGCCAAACGGTTTCGGACTGGGCTTCTACACCAGCGACTCCATCGAACACGCAAACGGCACCGTCTAGTACACGCAAAGAACGCTCCACCTCAATGGTGAAGTCCACGTGTCCAGGCGTGTCAATCAAGTTGACACGGTTGTTACGCCATTCGTACTGAGTCGCCGCCGAAGTAATGGTGATACCCCGTTTCCGCTCGTCCTCCATATAGTCCATCGTCGCCTCACCATGGTGAACCTCACCTATGTTGTGAGTACGGCCGGTGATGTAAAGAATCCGCTCAGTAACGGTGGTCTTACCAGCATCAATGTGAGCCATGATGCCGATGTTACGTAAATTTTGGAGGCGCTTAAGCTCCGAGCCTTTAAGCTCCGGAGGCGCAGAAATCGCGGGAGAACTCATGATGATTAGCGGCGTGCTAGGTTTTGTTCGTTGGGGCTAGTTGCACTGTGGGCGCAGCCCCCAAGCTTGAAAGCTATGGAAGCTAAGCTCCCAAACGCGTTGGCACGAAGTCAGCGGACTTACGCCAAGCCATTTTTGGCGCCCCCCCCTGTAATCGTGAGCCCGGTATTTTAATGGTTCAACCTGCCGCTGGCTAGTGGTAGATTTTTGCCACCCTCGCCGCCCCCTACTCATGGCCTTCTCCCGCAAGCATTCCTCAGAGCTCAAACTGCAAGTTCCAGGCTCTACTTCTAATGTTGGGCCAGGCTTCGACAGCTTCGGAATTGCCTTGGATCACTTGTTGACTATCCACTGGCAACCCAACCCAAAATTGGAGCTGATCCGGCAAGGATTGCTGCAAGAATCCACCCTGACCGCTGGACGAGACCCCATCGTTCGCGGCATGCGGCGGGCGGCAATATTGGCCGGAAAGGCACTTCCACCGGGAAAAATCACCGTGAATGGGAGTTTCCCTCCTGGCCGAGGCCTAGGCGCCAGTGGTGCGGGATTGGTCGGCGGCTTGCTCTTGGGGAATCGGCTCACAGGCAATAATTTGGATCAATCTGAGTTGCACTTGGAGGCGATCGCGTTGGAAGGTCACCCCGAAAATGCCACCGCGAGTCTGCTCGGCGGTGCCCATTGGTCGGCTCCGGCGGGCGACGGTAAATGGCACCATTTGGCTGTACATTTACATAAAGATTTACGATTTTTAGTGGTTGTTCCGCCCTATCCACTGGCCACAAGCCGCGCCCGGGAGGTATTACCGACGTCGGTAGCCTTCTCCAGGGCAGTGCAGCAAGCACGTCGCACGCCAATATTATTGGAAGGTTTACGCACCCTTGATCCAACCATGATTCGAATCGGCGTCGAAGATGATCTACACGTTGCATCGCGCTTGCGATTACTGACCGGCGCGAAATCAGTGTTGGAATATGCCGACGCCAACGGGGCCCTGGGTGCCACTCTTTCTGGGGCGGGCTCGGCGCTACTCATTTTGACACGCACCGGGGAAATGCAAAAACTGGAAAGCAAACTAGCCTTGCGAGTGATGCGGTTATGGGGCGAAAGTGGGCGCGTGATCAATGCCCGCGCCCTCCTACAGGGCGCGCATTTCGCCTAACTACTCGTCGTCTTCGGTTTCGTTGCTGAGTAGGACCAAGCGGTCGTTACCGGATACGCTTTGCCCTTGGGAAGTCAGTACCGCATTGACGATGCCTCCATGCTTGGCGCAGATTTCGTTCTGCATTTTCATCGCCTCCAAAACCACCACGCATTGACCAGCCTCGACACGGTCGCCGATTTCTACCCTGACTGCAACTACGATGCCAGGCATCGGCGCCAACAGAGTTTCTACCTTGGGAACGTTATCGGCAATCTCCAACGCCGCCTTTTCGCGTTCATCGGTAGCAAAGATGATGAAGCTTTCGCGACCCATCGTGATGCGTAAGTTCTGCTGATCGACCTCATCGATGGACGGCGCAAAACTGCGATTGCCTATGCGCGCAGCATATTGACCTAAGGAATCGACGGCCAAAAAGTCCGCTTCGATTTCACGGCCGTTGCAATTAACGACAAATTCGGTTTCACCGACTCGGTCCACTTCAATTTCGAAGCTGCTGCCACCTTCTACGTCGACGTAATACTTCATCAGTAGACCCCCCGACCCATGCGGGCGCGCTGCGCCATTATCCAAGGCGACAGTCCTGATTTGCGTCCATTGCGGTCAGGAGTTGGGGTTTTACTGATTCGCATCAGCACCGCCAAAATGGCCGCAACTTCTTCTAATTCAGTTTCTCCTCCGCGCCCTTCTTCCAAGTAGCGTTCTAAAAAACCTGTGTCATATTGCCCAGTCGCGAACTCTGGGCTTTGCAATACATTCCAAGCTAGAGTTGCGTTGGTGCGAATGCCGCCGATATGAAGTTCATGCAACATACGCATCATGCATTGAATGGCGCCGTCGCGAGTTTGGCCATGCGATACCAACTTGCCGATCATAGAGTCGTAATAAGGAGTGACTTCCATGCCGCGGTAAGCCGCTGAATCAATGCGTACCCCACGGCCTCCAGGCTCGCGCAAGTTTTCAATGATGCCTAACGACGGAATGAAGTTCTTTTCAGGGTCTTCAGCATTGAGACGAACTTCAATCGAATGGCCACGCGGTTTTAAATCGCCTAGTCCGTGAAGTTCTTCGCCGCGAGCAACGCGAATCATTTGCTCAACCAGATCCACACCAAAAACTTGCTCAGTGACCGCGTGTTCCACTTGCAGGCGAGTATTCATCTCGAGAAAAAAGAACTCGCCTTCGGAATACAAAAACTCAACGGTACCTGCGCTGCAATAATCCACCGCCTTGGCTGCGCGGACGGCGGCGGCAGCCATATTTTTTCGCGTTTCTTCACTCAAGCCGTTGGCTGGGGCCTCTTCAATCATCTTTTGGTGACGCCGCTGGATAGAGCACTCACGGTCGCCCATAGCTATCACGTTGCCATGACTATCCCCTACGATTTGCACTTCGATGTGGCGCGGCCGACTTAAGTACTTTTCCAAATACATGCGGCCGTCGCCAAAAGCATTGAGGGCTTCACCGCTAGCGGTACGAAACGCGCTAGCCATGGAATCGCAGTCGTGCACGATTCGGATGCCCTTGCCGCCGCCACCAGCTGACGCTTTGAGCATGACCGGGTAGCCAATTTCTTCCGCTGCCAAAAGTGCTTCGGCTTCGTCGGCGGCTGGTTCGGTTGTGCCGGGAACCACGGGAACTCCAGCAGCAATCATCGCCGCTCGCGAGGCCAGTTTGTCACCCATCAATTCCATGGCGTGCGGCGGCGGTCCAATGAACACCAATCCAGCCGCGGTGACGGCTCGCACGAAGCCAGCGTTTTCACTCAGAAAACCAAAGCCGGGATGGATGGCGTCGGCGCCGCATTGCAAAGCGATTTCAATCATTCGATCGCCACGTAAATAGGACTCTGCCGGTGTTGGGCCGCCCAAGTGGTAGGCCTCATTTGCCAATCGAACCGGCAAGCTGTTGCGGTCGGCGTCGGAATAAACGCTGACTGTATTCAGCCCCATTTCTTCACAAGTACGCAAAATCCGCAACGCAATCTCACCACGGTTGGCGATCAGAACTTTGGCGATAGGCTTGGTGACGACTGACATTGCAACAGGGAGGGCGGAGCTGATTACAGCGGAATGGAGCCGTGTTTTTTGGCCGGCATGGAAGTTCGTTTGGTCGCCAGCAACGACAGTGCCCGGATCAACTGGCGACGTGTTTCCGATGGTTTAATAATGTCGTCAATAAAACCGCGTTCGGCAGCTTCAAACGGATTAGCAAAGCGATCTTCATACTCTTTAACCTTTGCAGCCTCGGCGGCTACCGGGTCATCGGCATTCTGAATGTCACGACGAAAAATGACCTTGGCGGCCCCTTGGGCACCCATCACCGCGATTTGAGCAGTGGGCCAACCGACGTTCCAGTCACCACCAGTGGATTTGCTCGACATCACGCAATAGGCGCCGCCGTATGCCTTACGGGTAATTACAGTCAGCTTGGGCACGGTGGCTTCGCAGTATGCATATAGCAATTTGGCCCCACGCCGGATGATGCCACCCAGTTCTTGCTGAGTGCCTGGCAGAAAACCGGGCACGTCCTCAAAGGTGACGATGGGAATATTGAATGCGTCGCAAAAACGCACAAAACGGGCCGCTTTTTCACTAGCATCGATATCCAACACACCTGCCAAATTCATCGATTGATTGGCAACAACGCCGACCGGACGGCCATCCAAACGTGCCAAGCCAATCAAAATATTTTGCGCGAAGTGGGGCTGAATTTCAAAAAATTCGCCGCGGTCCATAATCGCGAAAATGACCTCATGCATATCAAACGGCTGGTTGGGCGACTCAGGAATGAGGTCGTCTAATTCTAGCGCCAGACGATCAATCGGGTCGTCGCACGTCCGCCGTGGCGGATCTTCGGTGTTGTTTAGAGGCAGAAATCCAAACAATTTGCGCACCTGTGCTAGGCAATGGGCGTCATCGTTGCAAGTGAAGTGGGAAACACCGCTAATCGAAGCGTGCACTTTGGCACCGCCCAGATCTTCACTAGTAACATCTTCATGAGTCACGGTTTTTACGACGTCAGGTCCAGTGATGTGCATATAACTGGTGCCGTCGACCATGAATATAAAGTCAGTAAGCGCTGGCGAATAAACTGCGCCGCCGGCACAGGGGCCGAGGATTGCTGAAAGTTGCGGGATCACGCCACTGGCTTGCACGTTGCGCAAAAACAGGGTGCTATATCCAGCCAAAGAAACTACGCCCTCCTGGATCCGCGCTCCGCCCGAGTCATTGAGGCCGATCATCGGAATACCCATCAACATGGCTTGATCCATGACATGGGCGATTTTGCCAGCATGCTCTTCAGACAGACTGCCCCCGAAAACGGTAAAATCCTGGCTGAAGACGGCAACAGGCCGACCCTCAATTAAGCCAGTTCCAGTGACCACGCCATCACCCGGGACGCGGTTTTCACCCAGTCCAAAATTGCTGCTGCGATGAGTCACAAAGGTGCCAAACTCCTGAAATGAGCTCTGATCCAACAACAGGTCGATACGCTCGCGGGCGGTAAGCTTGCCTTTTGCGTGTTGGGCTTCAACCCGCTTGTTTCCGCCACCGGCCAGAGTGGCGGCGCGCAGCTTTTCCAACCTTTCGTTAACCTTATGACTCATGGCCTGCCTCGGCTTGAGGGTGATTGTTCCAAGGGCCGTCGCCGCCCTCCACTAATTCCAGTAACACCCCATTGGCAGATTTAGGGTGCACAAAAGCAATGGTGGTTTGATGCGCCCCGGTTCGCGGCTGCGGGTTGATCATTTGAGCCCCGTCCTGTGAACTTTGATCCATGGCTGCTTGGCAGTCGTTTACTGCGAAGGCTAGGTGGTGCAGCCCTTCGCCGTTCTTTAGTAAAAACTTATGGACGGGCGAGTCATCAGATAACGGCTGCACCAGCTCAATGCGGGTATCGCCAGCGTAAAGCATTTGAACTTCCACGCCCTGTTCCGGCACGACCTCGCGCTCGCCAATCCGGAGCCCGTAGCGTTTTTGCCATTCAAGAGTGGCGCGGTCCAAATCTTGGACCGCAATGGCAATGTGATCAACACCTAACAGGCGGGACATGGAGCAGATTATATGCCCGCCTAGGTGTTCCATTTGGAATGCCTTAGAACGACAATTCGTGATTATTGTGCGCTACAGGCGCCGACCTCGATAGGTTTGCGGAAGGAGGCAACCGGATGGCTCCATTTTGCGACGGCATCCAAAGTCGGCAGGCAAAGTCCACCCATTCCGGATCAAATTGGCTGCCCGCGCCATCCATCAGCACCTTCATGCTTGCCAACGTGCCGCGGGCGCTTCGGTAAGAAGTGTGAATACGCAGCGCATCCAGAGTGTCGGCAATGTGCACAATGCGCGATGCCACCGGAATTTGTTCGCGGTAAAGACCTTCTGGATAACCTGCGCCGTCCCATCGTTCATGCTTGTGGCGAACCGCGTCAATGACTGGGTCGCCCGGGCGCAAAAAGGGCTTGAGCAAAGACTCACCGCAAATCGCCGATGCTCGAATAACCCCCCACTCCGTCTCGGACAATCCCGAAGGCTTGTCAAGGATCGATAGCGGTACGACTAGCTTGCCGAGGTCATGCAGAAAACCAGCATGAAAAATGGTTCTCAATTCGTCGTTATTGAAACGGTAGCTGAAGCCGGCCAGTTCCAACGCACTGAATCCGACCCGCCGACAATGGGCTGCTGTAGCTGAACTCTTCTCCTCTAAGCTACTGCATAGGTTGAGGATGGGTAAAGGAAGACGGTTTATTGCTGCGCCTACGGAAATCAGCTTCATAGGATTTCGAAATGGGGACTCTTCCGCATCGGCCTTGTTCCTGCCAACTTAAGGGGAAGTCACATTCGCCCAGCCTATGCTAGGGTAGGAGCAAAGACCCTTAGGCATCCCTCCCCCCTTCCCTTCATGTGCAAAAAATACAACATCCTTAATGCGGCCGCCTATGTGCTCATGGCAGCCCCACTTGCTGCCCAAAGCAACGCCGAAGCTGAACTCGTCATGATTGGCGACGTCATTGCTGGCCCCCTCTCCGCCGAGGTGGACGGAACTCCAGCTGGCAGCATGACCTATCTAATTCCTTCGCTAGGATTAACTGGAAGTAATTACCTGATCAGCCTTTCCGGTGATCCAAACGATTTTCTGACCGTCGGCCTAGACTTGGCTACTGGCGGTACCTATTTCAACACTCCTGCCGACGGCAGCGGCCATACCACCTTCCCTCTGGCATTGCCCAACAACCCGGGTCTGCTGGATGTCCCTGTTTATTTTCAAGCCTTCGCGGCCACCAGTGCCACTACCTTTGAAAAGTTTAGCAACACTGCAACTGTTAGCGTCAATACCGCGAATCGCTGGCAATCGCTGAATCCGGCGCCGGTCGCATCCGCCAACCTCGGCTTTGTGGTTTCCTCCTACGACGCGCAAGGCCTGCCGAAGACTGTTTTCACCTGCGGTGGCGGCCCTTACTTGCTTACCGATGAACTGACTCCCTACCCCACGATCAATCAAGCTTGGAGCTACGACGTAGCGAAGGAAAAGTTCACCCTGTTAGGCGGCACCATGGCGCAAAGCCGCGCTTTCCACAATACGGTGCTGCTGCAAGATGGCCGCATTATGGCCATTGGCGGCGTGATTGGACCGTTTGGAACTGGACCTTATTACACCAAGGTTTTGTCCAGCGTTGAAATCTACGATCCAGCAACGGACTCGTGGACAAATGGCGCCCCTATGAGCCAGTTTCGCGCCGGCTGTACTGCCAATGTTTTGCCTGACGGTCGTGTGCTAGTTGCTGGTGGTACCAAAGGCGGAGCAAACCGCGAGTTGTACAGCGTGGATGACATCATGACCACCTCGTTGCGCACCACCGAGATTTACGATCCAGTTAGCAATACTTGGTCGGCAGGTCCGAGCATGTCCATGCCTAAAGCCGGCGGGGTTTCCATTGCGTTGGATAACGACGAAATCATGATCGCGGGTGGCATCACCTATACCTCGGTTTTCGGTATCAAGATCCCCGATTTCGCCAACGACGTCCAGTTTTACAACCCAAGCACCAATAGCTTCCGCAACAAGAACATGAATGAAAAGCGGGCCTTGTTCGGGATCACCAAGATGAACAATGGCAAGGTGCTACTTTCAGGCGGAGCCGGCGGCGACATCTTCTCGATCGGACCAATCGTGAAACAGGAGGTCTACAACCCGGCCACTAATTCATTCAGTGGCGCCCCACCTTTGACTCGAGCCGTAGCCTTTTCCACCACGGTTGCGCTAGCAGATGGACGCGCCATGGTCGTGGGCGGAGCACGCGGCGATTTGGATGACCCAATTCCGGTCGAGAACGTTTGGATCTACGATCCATTTGCCAATACCACAACCGAGGTCGCATCCATAAATGCCACCCACGGCGGCGCCGTCCCAATCTACACCGGGGGTTGACAAGTACCTGGGCTCTGAGTGATGTCGAGCTCCGCTGGCACGAACGGCACATTGGGGGCGGACACGGTCCCCTCTGACCCGTGGACCGTGTGACTAGAACCACAACACAC
>JACKQG010007711.1_pt1 | contig 10713 bp, 8 predicted proteins | sample 8237621 | NCBI WGS metagenome assembly JACKQG01 (sample SAMN15677084, study PRJNA649215) | marine metagenome | biome: marine; feature: Black Sea; material: saline water; isolation source: suspended particulate matter (SPM) from the Black Sea western gyre | collected 2013-06-09/2013-06-10 | depth... | reverse complement strand
CCCATGGCTTCCTCTGTGGGAACGTAGCCTATGCATCCGTTGGCAAGTTCGACCGGAAACGTAAATGGGAATGGACTGCCCTTTTTTATGTCCAATCCATACTGGCAGAAAAACTCCGCCGGGTTGGATAGGAATATGGCCGGCCCCACCTGAATCGCCTGCACTTCCACATCCACCGCCGGCTCCCGAGCAATTAGGGCATCAAGCAAAACAATTTCTTTCGCGAAAGTCCACTCAGTTGGGTCACATTCAGACGGGTCGCGCTGTGCAATCTCCAATGCCCGGCGGAGTCTCTCTGGGCTGGGGTGACGGCGAGGAATATTTAGAATATTCGAGCGCGCCTCAACCGGCGCCAGTTCACCTGGCTCAACTCCGAACAAAACTTTTACCGCCTCCGCCCCGACACATCCGCCGACAAAGCGTGATGACCGTTCGCCGCTATCGGTAGTGTAGGGACTCAAATTGTCCACTTGCGTCACATCGCCGCAAGCGCCATTGAGAAACACCACGATTGCCTCTTGCCCCATGACACCTCGGATTGTTTGCTCTAAGTAATAAATCCAGTCAGAGGATGTTCCGCCGGGGCCGGTGGTAGCGTGGCAGGCATAGTTGACGACACAACCCAGAAATTGGTTCTCGGTATCCCAAACGCCGATGACACCCACTTCAGGGTCAATGGGACCCGCTGGCTCAATGATGTCAGGGTTGCCTTTGCCTGGGTGGGTGTTCACTTCGTTCACCGACGCCTTCGGCTTACGGTAGCTTATGCCGTTCTTCATGCGAAAACGGCGGTTAAAGGCGGCTTTGTCTTCGTACCCTGAACCCACACCGCACTTAGCTTCCACACGGGTTTCGTAGGCTTCCAAGACAGCGGTGACAATCTGCTGACGTGCATGTCCGACGTAGCGCGGGTCCGGACAGGTTGATTTTTCATTAGCAAGGTATTTTACCAAATCGGAGGCATTATTAAATTCATCTGCCTCCACAAATCCCAATGGACCAGCGCTGTGGGAATGAGAAGCGGCGATTAACACAGCCCCTGGATTTAGTCCGCACGCTGATTGAATATCTTCACGGGTTGCTATAACCAGATGGTGCGGCACCATCAAGGTATCTAGACCGACCAATGCGGCCTGTTTCTCCCCATCATCAAATACCACAGCTCGCACTTTACACGGGTCGTGGACATCACCAGTGTGGTAGGCTTTGCCGTAGCCTCCTGGTCGCTCCATGCCTTTTTCTGGCGTTATATCTCGTTCAGCAAATCCAACACGCATGACAGTTCCTCCTTCGGAATTGGGAATTCGGAATGCGGAATGTAGGGAATAATCCGAATTCCATGTCCCCATCCATCCTTCCAATCATTTGCCAGAAACCCGTTTTCTTGGAGAAAACGGGTTTCTTATTTCCAGTTGAAATCCAGAAAATCCTTCTGAAAACTACCATAAAACGCTTTGATGGTGTTTTTTACTAATAGCCAATAATATCTTAACCAATCTCCCAAAGGGGCGGGACGTGGGATGAGATTTGCGTTTCCATCATCATGAGCCATGATAGACTCCAAATAGCCGATAATAACCTCTCGAAGTTCGCTAACAGCTTCATCTAAGTTATCACGTCTGACAATGAGGAGTAAATCTAAACAAATGGCATAGTATCCATCTTTATCTCGGTAAGCATAGCAACGAAAAACATTATGAGTCATTTTCCTCACCTTTTTTGACTAACATGATACGTGATGTCCCGCTTTGCGGGATCCCGAGAATCGGGACGTGAAACGTGAAGGAATCATTATCACGTTTCACGTGGTATCATTACGTTAGTTATCACGGAACAGGAATACCTTTGATATTCAATCGAATTCGGTACAACGACGTTGTTGCTGTGATGTACAACGTTTTCCAATCGCTATTGCCCCATGCGAGATTTGCAAGGCCTTCTGGCAGTTCAATGGTCCCCAGATGTTCACCTACTGGATTAAACACCCAAATTCCCCCTGGGCCAGTGACGTAGACATTTCCTTCGGAATCTACTTTCATCCCATCGGGCGCGCCGTCTTCCCCAGATTCCTCTGCGAAGAGACGTCCATTGGAAATAGTGCCATCCTCTTGCACATCGAATACACGGATGTGCATTCGCTCTGTATCGTTGATGTAGAGCAAAGATTCATCAGGTGAAAACGTTAATCCATTTGGAGTAGCAAAATCATCAACCAACAAGGTCAACGTTTCGCCATCGGGTGATAATCGGTAAGCACCACAAAAGTCCAATTCACGCTCCCCCAACTCCCCAAATTCAGCCGTCAAACCGTAGGGTGGGTCTGAGAAGTAGATGCTTCCGTCTGATTTGACGACGACATCATTGGGGCTGTTCAACTTTTTGCCTTCGTAATGAGAAGCGATGGTGACGACAGTGCCATCCAATTCAGTGCGTGATACTCGACGGTTGGCATGTTCACATGCAATCAGTCGTCCTCGCTTATCCAATGTTAAACCATTCGACTTGCCGCTTGGCACCCGGAAATTGGCAATGCCTCCTTCAGGAGTCCACCTTTTCATTTGGTTGGCGGGAATATCGCTGAACATCAACAATTTCCATGCGGCAACCCATACCGGTCCTTCAGTAAATTGACATCCTGACCCTAATTGCTCAACTTGAGCATCCTCAGGTACTATACGTCTAAATTCAGAACTCATAATTTTCCCTCCTGTAATTTTTGAAATTTAACTATTCAGTTTGATTTTCCTTCTCCCGATGTATTTATTTCAATCCCCGTAGTACCATCCCAATGTGCATACCTCAAATCCTTTGGGCTCATGAGGAAACTGATGTGTGGATATTCATTTGAATCTAAACCAAGAGAAGTATCTAGACTGGCTCTGGAATCCAATATTTCAAAGCGCCATCCCAAGTGGGTATAATAGGCATACCTCAAGAAACCACCGTTTTCACAATAACTCATACGCGGAAAATCACTGGAATCCAATTTTAGGGAAACACCCAAACCGACCTGCCCTTCACTATCCACAGTTTCTATCTGCCAGGAGACACCGTTCCAATAAGCATACTTTAAGTCCCAGGGGTTATAATCAAAGTAACCGATGTGTGGATAGTCCCTGGAATCTAATGCTAAAGAAGTATACGCTACTTTTGCGCTGTCCAATGTTTGAATCTGCCAAGAAGCACCATTCCAATAAGCATATTTCAGTTTATTGTTAATGGAATCAGCGTAGCTGATGTGTGGATAGCCATTCGAATCCAATGCTAAGGAAGTACACTCCCCAGCAACTCCACTGCTATCCACGATTTCAATATTCCAAGATGAACCATCCCAATATGCGTACTTCAGATCATGTTTGGTGACATCAATGTAACTAATGTGTGGATAGCCGTTTGAGTCCAATACCAAGGAAGTATCTTGGCCAATGTCCCTCTCTATGGTCTCAATTTTCCAATCCGTTGCAAAACAAGGAAATGTTAGATTACAATTCAAGCGCGTCCATTAAACAAGTGTTTAGTTTTTTCATCGCTTCATCAGAAAGCTTACCGAGCACTCTAAGAATCATGGATTTGTTGATTGTTAATATCGATTCACACTTGACAACAGAAGGAACTTTAAGCCCAGCTTGAGTGATTTCATTTAGATCTGTTATCAGATATTGAGTCGGTTCTTGACTGCGAGAAATGTTGGAAGTACAGATTGCAACCATTACATCATCAAGCCGATTATTATTGTAATCTTTGGAAACAATAACGGCTGGGCGCAGTTTAAATTGTCTAAGTGCTGAAGAAGGCGTAGGAACTCTACATAGAATGACATCTCCTCTCTTATAATTCATTTTTGAAGACCTCGTCGTAAATATTATTTTCTTCACTTAGCCACTCTTGATAAGCGTTAGAACTCATCTGCATTTGAAAATCCTCGGGCAGGTCATGCTCAACGAGATAGTTGACAAATTCTAAAACCCCTTTTAACTTGTGTTCAGGGAGCGTTGCAATAGTTTGCTGTATTTGTTGTTGCATTTCCATAGTCGTCATGGTTTTTCCTCCTTATCTCCTACTATAACCATTAACCTTACACAGCTAAGATTTTCCCATTCCCCCTACAAATCTTTCTTACTCAGAAAGCGTTCTATATCCTTTGCTGTTGGCAGCGCGGGTATAACACCTGATTTCGTGCAGGTCAAAGCTCCTGCGGCGTTGGCATAAACCATTATTTCACGTAATCGAGAATCCGGAAGTTTGGCGTATTTTTTCTCTTTCATGAGCTTAAAAAGCATCGCTGCTACAAATCCATCTCCAGCTCCAAGTGGGTCTGCAACGTTCACTTTAAATCCCTTGACATAGCCTTTTGAGATTCCATCATTGTAGTAGCAGCCTTCCTTGCCTCTGGTAACCACAACTAAATTCACACCGGCGTCAAGAAGTTTCTTGCTACCTTCGTCAAGATCAGATGTGCCAGTAATAAATTCCCACTCTTCCTCGGCTAACTTGGCGATGTTGGCAAACCTTATAGTTTTCCATATCAAGTCTTTCGCTTCTTCTTCTGGCGAATCCCAAAGTGTTGGTCGCCAGTTAGGGTCATAGGACATCAAAAGGTCGCTATCCGCCGCTACCTGTATCGCATGTATGACCGCCTCACGAGCAGGACTGTGGCTTAGGCTTACCGAGCCCCAATGAAATACCTCTGCCGATGAAATGTAACCAGCGTCTATATCATCAGTTCGTAACAGTATGTCCGCTCCGGGGTTGCGATAGAAAAATATGTCCTTGCTTTCATCTTCTCTGGTAGTTACAAAAGCTAAAGTGGTTCTCGTGCCCTTTTCCTGTTTCAGGTATGAGGTATCCACAGAACAGTCCTTTAATGTTTTTTTCAGTATATCGCCAAACGGGTCGTCACCTATCTTTCCGATAAATCCACAATCTATCTTTAGCTTTGCCAATCCCACCGATACATTTGCAGGAGCACCCCCTGGAGCCCATCCGAAATTAAGGGTCATCATTAATTCTTCCAACTTAGCATTTTTTATCAATTCGGCTAAAGGAACCTTTATTTTCTTCCCAGTTCCAAAATCAATAAGTAATTCTCCAATGCAAATAGCTTTTGGCATTTGTTCACCTCGACAATTTTTATATTTTAGACGACTTCCGAAGTCTCAAAGACTTCGGAAGTCTGGATGTGAGCTTCATGAATAATTTCAGGAACAACGTTCGCTACGTCAATATTGTTCGCTTCCTGCCCGAGTTTGAGAAAAATAAAGTATTCGATATTCCCCGCTGGACCTGTGATTGGAGAATATGTAAGCCCCGCTATTATAAATCCGTTATGAGTTGAATAAGATATCAATTCAACAATCACCTGCTTATGGACTTCTGGGTCTTTGACGACGCCGCCTTTTTCGACGAGATGTCTGCTGGATTCAAATTGTGGTTTTATGAGCGCGATAACATTGCCCTTTCCATTAAACAATTTTACCATGACGGGTAGCACTTTTTGAAGGGAGATGAAGGAAACATCTATCGTCGCAAGTTCTATTTGCTTGTCGAAATCGCTACGCTGGACATAGCGGATATTGGTTCGCTCAAGCACTTTCACTCTCAGGTCATTGCGCAATTTCCAGGCAAGTTGCCCGTAGCCTACATCGACAGCGTATACGAATTTCGCCCCATGCTGAAGAAGGCAATCGGTAAATCCACCTGTGGAGGCACCGATGTCTATCGCAACTTTGTCGCTAACATCAACGTTAAAATCTCGCAGAGCTTTCTCCAATTTCAATCCACCACGACTAACGTATGGCATATTTTCCAGAATCTCAATAGAAGCATCGTCCGAAAACTTTTTCCCAGGTTTATCAGCTTTCTGTCCATTCACCAGGACTTTGCCTGCCATAATTAATCTTTTGGCTTTTTCCAAGTTGGCAACCAAGCCGCGTTCGATTAGTATAATATCTAATCTTTCCATATCAGCCAACCATTTCCAGCGCAGCACGAACAATCGAATCAGCATCATAGCCACAGAGTTGATGCAAAGTTTTCAGGTCGCCGTGTTCCACAAATTTATCGGGAATCCCCAAACGCCGCACGTTGATATTATTCAATCCGCGTTCCGCTATAGCTTCAAGGATTGAGCTGCCGAAGCCGCCCGTTATTGAATTATCCTCAATGGTTATTACTTTGCGGATACGCTCTGCCAGAGGTAGAATCAAATCTTCATCAAGCGGTTTGACGAAACGAGCGTTGATTACTGCTGCTGAAACACCTTCTTCCGCTAAAGTATTAGCCGCCTCTAAAGCGGGATAAACTCTGTTGCCAATTGCTACAAGCAAAACATCGTTACCTTCTTTAAGCAACTCGCTTTTGCCTATCGGCAGTGATTCAAACTTTTCGGATAACGGTACACCTTCGCCGCTGCCGCGTGGATAACGAAGAGCGATTGGCCCGTCATTGTATTCGATGGCGGTTTTCATCATTTGTTGAAGTTCATCTTCATCTTTCGGCGCCATGACGACAATATTGGGAATATGTCTCAGATAACAGAAATCGAATGCACCGTGGTGAGTAGGGCCATCAGCGCCGACCAATCCGCCGCGGTCTAAAGCAAATACTACAGGCAGATTTTGAATACAGACGTCATGTACTATTTGGTCATAAGCGCGTTGGAGAAATGTTGAGTAGATGGCAGTGACCGGTTTCATGCCTTGCGCTGCCATTCCAGCCGCCATCGTAACACCACATTGTTCGGCGATTCCCACATCAAAGTATCTGTCGGGAAATATTTTCATGAAGTTATCCAACCCTGTACCGCTACACATTGCTGCTGTAATGGCTATAATTTTGGGATTTTCTCTGGCAAGTTTAATCAATGTGTCACCGAACACTGCGCTGTAAGTTGGGATTGTAGCTTTTGCTTTCAATGATTTTCCATTAGAAATGTCGAATCCGCCGCTGACACCGTGATATTTTTCAGGGTCCTCTTCTGCAAATTTATAACCTTTGCCCTTTTGGGTGATGACATGAATCAAAACCGGAGTCCTTAGTGATTTTACACTCTCGAAGATCTCCAGCATACTTCCGATGTCATGTCCATCGATAGGGCCAAAATAACGAAAGCCCAATTCCTTAAATAATGCTCCGCCGCTGATTAGACCGCCGATGCGATGTGCCATTTCAGTCGCATCTGGGGAAATCAGGCTAATCAATTCTTTTGTACCACCGCGGAGCAAATTGTAAGCGCGATGCGTGCGGATTTTATTGAAATATTTTGAGAATGCGCCTACAGTTGGGGAAATTGACATCTGATTGTCATTCAGCACAACAATGATATCTTTTTTCATATCTCCAGCGGCGTTAAGCGCTTCGTAAGCCATGCCGCCTGTCATACTGCCATCGCCGATGACCGCCATAACTTTATACGATTCGTTGTTATAGTCTCTAGCTATTGCAATTCCCAAAGCGGCAGCGATAGACGTACTGGAGTGTCCCGCGCCAAAGGCATCATACTCACTTTCAAAACGACTTGGAAAACCGCTCAATCCATCGTATTGGCGTAATGTTGGAAACTTCTCCCGACGCCCGGTCAAAATTTTGTGAGCATAAGCCTGGTGTCCTACATCCCATATAATTTTATCCTTAGGCGCATCAAACACCCGATGCAAAGCAATAGTTAATTCAATAGTTCCCAAGTTCGACGCAAAATGTCCTGCGCTCTGTGACAACACGTTGAGAATATATGTACGAATCTCTTTTGCTAATCGATTCAGTTCCGATAGAGCCAGTCGCTTCAAGTCCGTTGGGCTATTTATTGACTCTAGTATCATCTCAGCCTCCTCAATATTCGTCCTGGATTTCACTTCCAACAAATAGAATCCAGGACAAATTCATATTCCACCGGGATGCTCCATCTATCAACGGCTATTTCTCGTAAATATTATAGCCGCTGTTCCATCCCTCGCTGATGCGAATAATCAGGAGTTCAGAATAATCAGCGGCTATATCAATAACTTTCTATAACGTGAGTCTTACTAATACCCACTAACTAACTTTAATCAGCAGGTTGTAGTTCCATCTGGGGTATCCCAGTTTGTTCTTGTAGTTCCTGTCTGCCGCGTTCATGGAAGTCACTTCGGACTTCGACATTGAAGGTTCGCCAGATGAGCAATTGTTTTCGCAGCAGGTTAAGGAAGCGTCGATTGACACGTTTCCATGAAGCTATTTCGCCACTTTCTCTGTGTACGTTGAGGAAAATTCTGTATAGGTCTTCCTCCTCGCCTCCAGCGGGGGAAATTATTAAGTTAATCTGCTGACTGACGCCTAAGTCATAAGGCGCTAACCAGACCATCATGCTGGTGCTATAATCTTCACCGCCCTCATCCAGTTGCTTACGGCTAAAGGTTACTTGGTCGGTGTAGAAGTCACTCGCTGACTCATCTGCATGCGCATCGAAGTAATCCCGCATGAAGATATTGAGTCCCAACGCTTCCTCGCCAAGCACAGTGAAAGGCAAATCGAAATGCCACTCGTCGCCATCGGGTTCGGGAAGTTTCCACTTGCGCTCAATGTCGGGCACTGCCATGCGCGAGGCTTTGATAGCGGGATAGATAGTTGAGCCTAACACAACAAGCATAACTATAATTGTCGAGGTCACAGTTGACATGGATGAGTAGTTCAATGTCAACCCTCCGAGTATTTCCCACTTCACCAAAGCCCATGCTGTAGTTTGGCCAATCAGATAGCCAAACACCGCGCCGATGATGGCATAGACACAAGCTTCAGCGATAAACAGGAAGGCGATATGCACAGGGGCAAGTCCAACGGCGCTATAGATGCTAATCTCTCTCACGCGCTCATAGACAGCGCCCAGCATTGTGTTGAGCACGATGAGGGCGGCTATAAGAATTGGGATAAAGAGATTACTCATTCCACTAAAAGATGTCATACCGATGGAACTGTAAAGAAATACATCTCTATCTTTGCCAACAAAGAAGTCCAGGGCTATACGACTCATCAGCGGGCCCATGATTAAATCGAGTTTGTCAGTGGCGGACAATCCGCTTGGGTCATCTTCTGTGCTCATGTTGACCGCAACTGATTTCAGGTCGCCACCTTGATTCATTACCACCTCATAAGGCAAAATTGCCACGCTATCAGGCGTCAGATGGAGATATTTCTGAAGTTCGCCTTCCAGTGTTTCGTCGCCTTGCAAACCTCTCGCCCTTTGTTGCTGCATGATTTGATAATCCACCGGCGTCAATTCTTCTCCGTCGTTATCTTTCAGATCTTTGAAACCGATTCCCAAAACACCGACGACGGTGAAATCTGCTCCGTAAACTTTGACCTTAACCGTTCCAACATCAGCTTCTTCGATTTCAAGTGAATTTGCGACACCATTGGGAAGAACGCAGGCATAGGTTTCATCAGGTGCAAACCATCTGCCGTATCTCAGATATTTATCTATTCTAGTTGCCTTTGGTTCATTTGCGCTCATACCCACAAGCATATTCACTGTATATTCTTTTTTCTCATCGGTAAGCGGCATTTCTCTAACCAATTTGATGAATGATTGTTCACCAAGCCCACTGGACTGATACCAGGCTCTGGGCGCAATGGCGTTACTGACTTGAATCTCACTGCCTTCTTTTGTCGTGATTGTGGTTTTCCGTAAGTCATTCATGATGGAAGTGAGAACCGGTTCTTCCAGAGGACGCCAATATTGGTCACGAATTAAAAAGCCGGTATATTTCGGCTGGACGGATGGTAAATGCGTGCGGTTGGGACGCATAAAGGTTCGCACCGAGGTAAATGAAATAACGGTAAAAGTCAGGATTACCAGCGTTGCACAGGTGAGGATAGTTCTGCCTTTCCTTTTTCTCATGTTATTCACACCCAACGAGAATGCCGCGGCAGAAGCTGACAGACGACCAACATCAGCTTTGTAAACCTTCGATGTCTCACGCTTCATCTTGTCCAACTCTTCTTCAAATTTTTGCACAATGATGTATATTACGGTGCCCGTTAGGGCTAAAACAACGAAGGCTAGCAAGATAATAACCGGCGTAAAGGTAATTTTGAACGCGGGGTGGATTTGTGAGAGCAGTACGAACACTATCATGAAGATGATAGCAGTGGCACCAAGCTGTTTATTAATGCTGGGGAATGAGAACAGCAATCGTTCCATGAAATATGCGAACGGCATCAAGATGGCTAAATAGAACATAACCCCTTTGACGACATCGTTACCTGTATCTTTGACGTCGGGATATGCACGTGACTCAAATCCCCATGCGGCGCGCGCCAATTTCATCGCCTGGCTATAGTTTTTCCGCGCCAGTTCCTTTTTGGATGCTTTAAGCTGTTCCAGCGCGTAATCATGCAGTTGGTCCAGCCGGTTGGAAGAGATTCCGAAACCTTTGTACATATTGGAGCGATTTTCATCCAGATACCACATATCTCGCACGACAACGTAAGGTGTTAAGCGGATTGAACCATTCTCTCTAACAACGAAACCTTCACCGGTATACAAGGTTGGATTTTTCACTCCGAGTTTGGTCGCTTTGATAAGAAGTAAACGCTTACCAAGCAACCCGTAGGACATGCCAACTTTAATTCTAGCGCCTGGTTCTGAGTAAATCAGCGCAATAGGTTCAGCTGCTGAAACACCCTCTTGGAACCAGGGTTTTGAAAAGCCGTACTTTTGCGGTTCACCATCAGTCTTAG
>JACKQG010007710.1_pt1 | contig 10713 bp, 9 predicted proteins | sample 8237621 | NCBI WGS metagenome assembly JACKQG01 (sample SAMN15677084, study PRJNA649215) | marine metagenome | biome: marine; feature: Black Sea; material: saline water; isolation source: suspended particulate matter (SPM) from the Black Sea western gyre | collected 2013-06-09/2013-06-10 | depth... | reverse complement strand
GAAGAAAGCAAGACGAATGTCTTGCTTTTTCGAAACGAGTGGAGCCGATCGGGCTCGAACCGACGACCTCTTGCATGCCATGCAAGCGCTCTCCCAACTGAGCTACGGCCCCAAATATTCAGGAAGGATTTTACATTGCAGCGTTAATTGCTTCAGACAAATCATCTTTTGATGCGATGCCAACAAATTTATTCGTAATTTCGCCATTCTTAAAAATTATTATGCTCGGTATAGATTGAATTTCATACTTCACCGCAGCGTCTCGATTGGTGTCAATGTCTACCTTTCCAACCTTTGCCTTACCATCAAACTCTGTCGCAAGTTCATCAATAATTGGCCCAAGCATTTTGCATGGTCCACACCATTCTGCCCAAAAGTCAACTAAGACTGGTTGGTCTGAACTTAATACTTCGTCTTGGAAATTTTCGTCTGTAAATTCTAGTGCCACGTTCTAACTCCTACTGTTGGGATTGATTTGAGTAGCAGATTGTAGCACTCGAGCGTGCTCTAATACATTATGAACTCGAAAAATCTGAACTCCTTTCAATTTCATTTCCAAAGCCACGGACGTTGAAGACATATCACGCATCTCTGGACATTCTATTCCCGACCTCAAGCCAATAAAACTCTTTCTGCTCGCCCCAACATAAACAGGATAACCAAGTTCTATAAAACGTTGACACTCACGAACGAGTTGCCAATTTTGCTCGACACTTTTTCCGAAGCCCAACCCAGGGTCAATGGCAATAGTCTCTGCATATACGCCAGCGGCAATCGCGGCATCGATTCGAGTTTCTAGCCAATTCAAGACATCTTTCACAATGTCATCCGATTCTGGGGAGTTTTCATATTGATCGCAGTATTCGTCCAACTCAGGAGGCAATCTACGGTGCATAAGCACAAGCCCTGCTCCAGTTTCAGCAGCAAGTTGGAACATTGAGACATCTTCAGTACCAGCAGAAACATCATTTATTATGTCCGCTCCCGAATTTAATGCTACCCGAGCAACTTCTGCGAGAGTTGTGTCAACCGAAATACAAACTTTGCTTCGTTCTCGAATTGAGCGAATGACTGGTTCGACGCGAGAAATTTGCTCTTCGGCTGACACTCTGATAGCTCCTGGTCGAGTTGATTCACCTCCTATATCAATAATAGTCGCGCCTTCTTCTTCAAGTTTCAATGCTTGATCAGTAGCTTGACGTACACCCATAAACTTCCCGCCGTCACTAAAACTATCGGGGGTCACGTTCAAAATGCCCACAATGGTAGTTGATTCAAGCGATACTACACGTGTGCGGCATTGCCATGATGTGGCTGGTTGTTTCACAGAAAGTAGAGTATAGAAAATGCGCGAACTTGTCATCAACAGCACTATCCAACACACCTTGTTATTGTTCGTACCACTACTATTTGCTCTCATTCTTAAAATAGCAAGACTAAGATCTTGGTCCATGGTTGCAGGAGTAATTGGTGGCATCCTGCTTGGCCCAGCTGTATTAGGAGCGGTTGCACCTGAGTATTGGGAGGGTATTTTTCAGGGAGGAACCACCCAAAGGCAACAATATGATAAATTTGTTCGAACACAAAACGCAGATTTACTTGCAGCAAAGCAACTTGGTGCAAGTGAAGCAATACTTCTGCAAATGCAGGCTGATAATCACTACGAGCAATCACTCAAACACGCTCTCTGGGAAGAAGCAAAATGGAAAGACCAACGTACTCTACGAGATTATGCCATCGTACTCATTGCACTCATTTTCTTAAGTGGAAGTATTCGAAATAGAGTGCGTGGAACTGCACCTCCCTTAATGACTCTATCTGTAGGTGTGTGGGCAGCTCTTGTTCCCTGTGGAATTATTGCGCTAATTGCTCTCTGGTGTTGGGATTCTGAAGTTTCAAGCGCGCTTGCACTTGGTGCATGTATAGCTACAGGTCCATGGACACTTGCACGCTGGGAGCAACGAGTTGCTGAAATGTCTGAGCAAGGTGGCTCTTCTTTGATGATTCGTTGTGGGCGAGTTGCATGGGTTATTGCAAGTGCCATAGCACTTTATGCAACATGGCAATTTCACGGAGCCATGTCGCTGGTTTGGTTACTCCCGCTTCTCCTTTTACCTGTGATATGGATTGTGCCTTTAAGAAATTGGCGTTGGCTCACAGCATTTGTAGATTACGCTGCCATTCCAAGTGTAATGGCAACAGCACTCGTTCTTCTCAACCCAATCGAATCGCTTTCACTTTGGCCAATAGTAGTCGTTCTCTTGTTCTGTGCAGATGCTCGATGGCTTGGGGGTATCATCGGCCTAAAACTTCTCGGGGGAAGAAACAGTGACAACTCGATGCGTCTTTCGATCCCGCTTGTTGACGCAGGCGTGTCTCAACTTTGCATGGCTACACTGCTGTTTGGGGCAGGTGTGTTGCCTGCTCCATTTACTTTGGCTGTAATTATTGGTGCGATTTTCCTTGACCACACAGCCACGATTCGCATGAAGTTCGCAAAGGCACATTAATCCCACAAATGGGTGTATTAGTATCGATTTGGCTCCGAGCCAGATTGTCTCTGAGCCAAAAAAGGCGGTCCCCAACCACCGTTGGAGACTATTCCACCGTGACTGATTTTGCGAGGTTTCGTGGTTTATCAACGTCTTTCCCACGTAGGACTGCAGCGTGATATGCAAGAAGTTGCAAAGGAACCACAGTGAGCAGTGGCTGAAGTGGTTCGGGAACATCAGGAACATAGAAGACATCATCACAATGCTTCGTAATATCTACATCGCCCTGCGTAGCAACGGCAATAATATGCCCGCCTCGCGAACGAACCTCTTCCATGTTACCAATCACTTTTTCGTACTGGCTCCCCTTCGTTGCAACAATCACTACCGGCATGCCCTTGTCAATCAATGCAATTGGACCGTGTTTCATTTCTGCAGCCGGCATACCTTCGGCATGAATATAACTAATTTCTTTTAACTTCAAAGCACCTTCAAGCGCTACCGGATAATTAGTGCCGCGGCCAAGAAAGAGCCAATTGTCGCGATTTACAACGCCCTTTGTCACCTCAAGAATATGATCTGATTGTGATAAGACCGTTTTAATATGTTCTGGAATCTGTTCAAGCGAGGAAAGTAATTCTGACATTTCTTCTCGACCAAGATGGTGGCGTCGACCTATGTATGTTGCAAGCATTGTTAAAACTGCAACTTGACCAAGAAACGCTTTCGTTGAAGCGACTCCTATTTCGGGTCCAACTCGCAAATACACTCCGGCATCAGTCTCACGAGAGATAGTTGAGCCCACAACATTCACTGCGCCAAATGTAAGTGCACCCCTGCGCTTTGCCTCTAGTACCGCAGCAAGTGTGTCGGCCGTTTCACCGCTCTGGCTCACTGCAATTGCAACGGTATCTTCTTCAACAATTGGATTACGATATCGAAATTCACTTGCAAACTCGACTTCTGTTGGAATGCCAGCGAGTTTTTCAAACAGATATTCACCTATCATTGCAGCGTGCAATGCAGTACCTTGCCCAAGGAGCAAAATGCGTTTTATCTTGGCTAACTCTGATTCAAAATCTGCAACCCCGCCCAGTACAATTTTGGTATTCAAAGCATCAACTCTACCTTGAATACAGGTTCGCAATGTCTCTGGCTGTTCATGAATTTCCTTTAGCATGAAGTGTTCAAACTCACCGAGTTCTATTTGCTCTAATGTAAATTCAAGTTCTTGTATTTCGGGAGTAAGTTCAACATTATCAACTGTTGTTGTTCTAAAAGAATCACGAGTCAGCCTTGCTACTGTTTCATCATCGAGCAAAAAAGCTTGTGTTGTGTGAGCGACGATTGCACTTGAATCAGAAGCAACAACATACTCATCTTTTCCAACGCCAACAATCAGTGGCGACCCCTTCCTCGCAACAACAAGCACATCTGGTTCCTCTTCACAAACCACAGCTATTGCGTACGCTCCTGTGACTTCTCTAAGCGCTGATTGCACCGCGGTTTCTAAATCACCGTCATACAATTCACCAATTAAGTGCGCAAGCACTTCAGTATCTGTATCACTTGTAAAAATATGTCCCTTATCAGTCAAGTACTGTTTTAGTGATGCGAAGTTTTCAATAATCCCATTGTGAACAAGCCGAATGCCGTGGCCGTTCGTCTCATCATCCGCTTGGGGATGCGCATTTCGCTCAGATGGTTCGCCATGAGTTGCCCACCTTGTATGCGCAATACCGATAGTGCCATCAAAGCTATCGTCATTGACAACCATTTCCTCTAAACCAGAGACACGACCCTTTGACCTTGCGACCTTGAGCTTACCGTTCAAAACAGCAATTCCAGCTGAATCATAACCACGGTATTCCAGTCGCTTGAGCCCCTCTAGGAGGAGTTCTCTCGCTGGTTTAAATCCGATATACGCAACTATTCCACACATAGTGTTGAAGAATACACCACAACGGTAGTATTGGAACTCTAATTCTTAAACTGATTCAATTATCGGAACTCATAAAGCGTTTACAATCACGATATGCCCGATTTATTTTTTGAACTCTCAGCCACAAAACGAAATCAGGTCCGTCCACTCGCTGATCGAATTCGTCCAACATCTCTCGATGAGGTTGTAGGGCAAGAGCATATTTTAGGCGAAGGCACTTTGCTTCGAAGAATGATTGCTGGTGACACATTGACATCTGCCATCTTGTGGGGTGCTCCGGGAACTGGAAAGACAACGCTTGCCCATGTAATTGCTCATGAAACAAAGGGAACCGTAGATTCATTCAACGCAGCAATGATTGGGGTTGCGGACATTCGCAGAATCATTGATGAAGCAAAAATACGAATTGAAAACGACAATGGGAGAACCATTCTCTTCCTTGATGAGATACATCGGTTCAGTCGGAGCCAGCAGGATGTTCTTCTTGGTGCAGTTGAACAAGGCATCCTAATACTGATTGGTGCTACCACTGAAAACCCAGCCTACTCGGTAAACAATGCGCTTATAAGTAGGTCGACGTTGTTCAAACTTGAGCCACTAAGCAACTCTGATGTTGAACGCGTTCTACACCGTGCTCTCTGTTGCGAAGCTGGATACCTAGCTCTTTCAATTGAAGTTACTGATGAAGCGATATCGCATTGGGCGAAATATTCTGATGGTGACGCAAGGCGTGCGATAAACGCGCTAGAAATTGCAGTCAACAGCACGACCGGAATCATTACTTTAGAAACTGCTCAACAATCTATGCAGCGAAAAGCTGTTCGATACGACAAATTTGGTGATGGCCATTACGATCACGCAAGTGCTCTTATCAAATCTGTTCGTGCGAGTGATACCAATGGAGCGCTGTACTGGCTTGCATGTATGCTTGAAGCAGGTGAAGACCCACGTTTTATAGCCCGTCGCATGTCCATTTTTGCAAGTGAAGATGTTGGTCTTGAGGATCCACGTGCCATTGAACAAGCTGCAGCAACATGGCACATTGTAGAACGAGTAGGCATGCCCGAATGCCAGTTTTCTTTAAGCCAACTTGTCATCTATCTTTCTAAAGCCCCAAAGTCGCGATCTGTTTGCGATGCTATTCTTCTTGCTCGAGATGATGTTTCAAATCAACGTGCAATCCTTGCTCCATCTGATCACGACCCACAAGCACTGCCAACTATTAATGCGACCTACTTCGAATGAGTAAAACAAAACAGCGAAAATACATTGGAGATGCCATTGCTGAAATGACGCCTGAAGAAAAGTGTCATGCCAGCACTTTGATTTGCGATCGGCTCATGTCAATTGCTTCGGTCATTTTTGCAGATACAATTTTTGCTTATCTCCCACTTGATGATGAAGTTAATATCTTGCAATTGCTGAACCAGTGGATTGACGAATCAAGAACTGTTGGGGTACCCCTTGTCTCGTGGGAAAGTAAGACTATGCGAGCGGGAGTATTGAGTTCCCTTGATGAGCACACATTGAAGATTACACGGCACGGTCTTCGGGAGCCAATTCATCGACACCCTATTCCAGCTGATATCATCGATGTAATCCTTGTTCCTGGCATGGGATTTGACACCTCTGGTGGTCGGCTCGGCAGAGGTGGCGGGTTTTATGACCGATACCTTGACCTCTCACGGCCACCGATTGTCATTGGGATTGCATTTGACCAGCAAATACTTGAAAGTGTCCAATGCTACACTCACGACCAACCGATGACTGCTGTTGTCACACCAACAAGAACTTTGCTCAATTAATTCCTCGAAGTAAATATTTTCACTCGATAATCGCTACAATCCTCAACATGGCATTACCAAGTCAAGGCGGAAATTCAAATCGTGGCGGAATGTATAGACGGCACCGAGTACGCAGAAGTGCGACTTGGTTTATTGTCATTCTTATTGCCGCTGGTGGAACTTGGATGTTGTGGCCAGATGGCAACTGGAGCGATTCAACCAATTCAACTAGTGAGAACCCACAAGTCGTTGAAGAGTCCCCAGCCAAGACTGTTGTTGCTCTTGAAGAACCCAATTCAACAATAACAGACACAACTCCACTTCAGCCATTGTCTGTAGTTGTTGGAACAACACCTCCAAACTTTAATGAGGGCTTGCAATCACTTGATCAAGGGGAATTGAGCAAGGCAAGAATACAATTGTCAGCCACGTTGCGAAGCGGTGGGCTCACAGACTCTGAAGAATCGCAACTTCGCGGTGTCTTGACAGATATTTCAGATTTGCTTGTTTTCTCACCAGAAATGACAAGCGGTGACCCATATGCCATTGAGTATATCATTCAAGGTGGAGATACACTCAGCGGAATTGTGAACAAGATGGGTCTTCAAGTTGATTGGCGGTTCATTCAGAGAATCAACGGCATTAGCCATGCGAGTGGTATTCGACCGGGGCAAAGTTTAAAACTTATCTCTGGCCCATTTCATGCCATTGTTGACAAAGAGTCATATCGAATTGACCTGTTTCTTGGTGATGGAGATGAGCAAGTCTTTGTCCGATCTTATCGAGTAGGTCTTGGTGAGTACAATTCAACCCCAACTGGACTATTTAAAGTTCGCCAGCATTCTAAACTTGTAAATCCCACATGGGTTAATCCTCGCACTAGAGCATTTTATTCTGCAGATAATCCAGAAAACCCCATTGGGGAACGATGGATTGGACTTCAGGGTGCTGAAGAGCGAACATATGATCTTGAGGGTCTTGGTATCCACGGCACAATTGAACCACAGACTATTGGGACACAGGCATCCATGGGTTGTATTCGAATGCATGCTGAAGATGTTGCTCAAGTCTATGAAATGCTCAGTGAAGGTGTTTCTACCATCGAAATTAAATAGATATCAAATCACTAGCTGAGTTTGAAATCTACGCAGAAACGGATCCGGGGCTCCGGGGCTCCGGTTTTTTTGGCTCCGAGCCGAAAAAAGGCACTACAAAAGACGACACAAAAGGCGTCAAAAAAAGGGTGGGCTCCAAAGTCCTAAAATGCGAGTTGCAGCTGGGTTCTGAAGAGCCACTCAGCATTTTGATTGGTTGAAGCCCGCCACCCAACCATCTGATTTGCCATACTAGGCGGGCTGTCTTGGCCACCTTGGCCAGCGCTAATTTCACCAAAACTCACTCCGAAATCGCTCGTAACTTTGAGACCCTGCCCATCTAAGTACCAATTGACTCCATTCGTAAGAATGTGCACATCATTGTTCCCAAGAGAGTCCTGCATGACTCCACCGCTCGCATATCGAATGAAATATTCGGTCGTGTCAGTCATGTATGTGCTTCCTTGAACCACATATCCAATCCAATCACCGTTTGGTACGGATGAGGATGGGTTCTTCTGATTGTGAAATGTCCCAGAAGCAAAAAATGTCATTCCATCAGAGTGAATGGATATATCCGAAGTAATGCCATATTGATCTTGCTTGGGGTTACCACGTCCAATTCGCTCGCCATTCTGCCCATGTGCTGCTATTCCCCACAGAACCCCCTGCTCGCTACCAACCGGCGATGTGAACTGGTTAAATTGAGACCACGAGCCATTCAATAAAAATTCTGCTCGGGCAGTTACAGACCAATCAGTATCTTCTGATAACGCCGCCCATGGAGGTGTTGGATTTGTTCCAGATATATTTACCCCTCTAAGAGTCGGTGAACCGCTTGAAGTTGCAAGAAAGACTCTAGTGCTGTCATTTGGATGCCATGTAAGTTCAAGCCCTTGAGACCGTGCCAAACCGAGTCGATAATCTATCAATGAACGGTCTACAGCGAGTTGGTATTTATCAGAAACAAGTGATTCTCTTGTAAAAGGCAGCATAAATACACCAACTTTAAGCGACCATTTTTCATTTAATTTGAATTTGATCCAAGTATCCCACAACTTAGCGGCAATTCTTGTGTTTGGAAGAATTGCATTTGGATCCAAATAACCATACCCCGCTTGAATTAAGAAAGTTGTGTCTCGGTCAAAAATGTGCCCACTAAAACTCAAACGCGTGCGGGTATTTTCAACACCACCTCGCCAACGGTCACCAGTATCACTTCGTAGGTAATTCTGTACAAACCGCTCTTGGAAAAGGCCACCAATTTTTAATTTAAATCGTCCATCACTGCTTGCAAGAAAGAACCCATCAGACCAACCACCTAGAAGCCCGTCGCCAATGAGTGAGTTTCGAGAATCTGCATCAGAAAGAATGTCCTGCACGAGTTCTCTAACATCGTCAGCACGTTTTTGAGAAAGCCAATCCAAATCATTAGCTTTTAGTTCATCAAGAGTTTCCCGCATCTCATCCGTTTCAGATTGCACCTCATTGAGTTGCTGACGCATCTCATCTAGTTGTTGTTGGAAACTTGGGCTTTGGCTAAAACAATTCACAGAAATCACCGTGGCAACGAGTGATACCACTGCTGTTAGATGTTGTTTTAAGTTGAAGTCACAGAATATCATTTCATTTCCTTAGAACATAAGTTGCAACTGAGTTCGAACGAGAACCTGGTTTCTCCGACGAACATCTGTTATCCATCCGGCTTGAGTGTTTGCCATGAATCCAGAGACCTCTCCAAAACTAAACCCTAAATCTGCAGTAAATTTCAAATCTTGTCCATCCATGTAGTGATTCATACCAACAGTTACTATTTGCAGGTGGTCTCCACCAGCTATCGCTTCTCTGTCTGGTCCACCAGATTCCCACCGAGCAAACAACTCTGTTTGGTTAGTGACATATGTACTTCCTTGAGCAACAAAAGCGAGAAGATTCAGTCGTGGCAGTGAAACAGATATGTCAAGAACACGCTCATAAATAACCGCACCAAAAAGTGACGCCCCATCGAATTGCATCACCATGTCAGCAGTCACACCCCAGAATATTCCTGGAGGGAATCCTCCCACCGGGACAGGGCTATTAGATTCTGTGTTCTGCCTATGACCAGCAAGCCCAATAAGTACTCCACGTTCACTTCCTGGGGGGCTTGTAAATTGGTTGAACTGATCCCATTCACCAAGAAGTTTCCATTCATGGCGCATCGTTACGGAATACAACGTATCGCTTCCAAGAGCCGACAGTGGTGGTGTTGGGTCCTCGTTTCCAAACAACAGCCCTTGAAGTAATGCTGCTGAACCATTTGAAACTGTTAACGAAAAATGCCGATCATTATTTTTCCAGTCTAGTTCGACACCTTGTGACCTCTCCAATCCCATCCGGTATTCGACAAGGGATGGAAAAATTGCCATTTGGTATGGAGACTTGATAATTGCTTCCTTTGTAAATGGAAGCATAAATTGACCTAGCTTAATCTGAGTTTCAGAATTTAATTGAAATGCAACCCATGCATCCCACATCCTTGGTGTCATTTGTTCGCTGTTGCTTGTGTGGTTGTACGGATCATTTCGTCCCCAGCCAAGTTCAACTAAATATGTAAGACCGCGGCCAAACGCGTGTCCATCAAAAGAGAGTTGTGTTCTGGACACTCCAAACCCGTATCGCCACTCATCATATTGTCCAAAACCAGCGGTTGCATTAGTTCCCTGCCATCTCGACATGAACTGCGTCTGCATGAGTCCACCAATGTTGAGCCTGAAGAGTCCATCAGCACTTGAGAGATGGAAACCGTCTGACCAGCCCATCATGGAGCCATCGCCATACAGATTTACGCGTTGGCTAGCATCTGCAAGGACATCATTCACAAGTGACATCACGGAAGCAGCCCGCTGTTCATTGAGCCACGAATCATTGTCGTATGAATCTCTCGCTTGGTTGAGTTCGGTGCGAACAGCAGAGTTTGTCAACACAGCTTCATCAAGTGCACGCTGTAAGTCTTGCAGTTGGGATTGTATGTCCTTACCAACAGGAACCCCCGGAACCCCCGATTGCCCCGATACCACCGATTGCCCCGATATCCCCGATTGCCTAGAAACCACTGAACTGGCTCCACTGGATCCTTCCTGAGCACTGACAATAGCAACGCTTGCATGCACAGCGAGTGATGCAATTGCCAGGGCAATCCATTGCTTTCGGCTTCGATCCATCCGTAGACCTTCTGTAGACCTTTCTTATACGACGTTATCCTAACATGTACTACGTACAGTGTACCTAATCGGCTTCCAAGCGACACATCCAGTAGAAATTGCCATTTTAGTGAACGAGTCTTACCACCTGATCAGAGCAAGAGACAGACAAATTGGGTGACGCAAAAAAACAGGCCGGCTCAAAGAGCCGGCCTGCGT
>JACKQG010007709.1_pt1 | contig 10713 bp, 6 predicted proteins | sample 8237621 | NCBI WGS metagenome assembly JACKQG01 (sample SAMN15677084, study PRJNA649215) | marine metagenome | biome: marine; feature: Black Sea; material: saline water; isolation source: suspended particulate matter (SPM) from the Black Sea western gyre | collected 2013-06-09/2013-06-10 | depth... | reverse complement strand
GGCCAGGGCGGAAAAGGAATTGGGAAACGTCGAACTAATAATGGGCCAGTCGAGCAATGCCGAGCAAACGGCGGCTCTGTTAAAGAAGGCCGGGCCGGAAGCGCCGGTCCTTACTGTCAACGTGCAAAACTTTGCCTTAACAAGAGTAGTGCAGCCGATTCTTGACGGGTCGCATCCCATGGTTGTTTTTTCACTGCCGGCCAGCGGCCACGATTGGATGTATGCCCCACGTTGGCATCGTCAGGGACATCGTGTCACCCTTATGGCCAGCGGCGACTACGACGAGCTTGAACAAGCCCTTCGTCTGCTGAGGGTAATTCCCATGATGAAGCAGACTCGGATCCTCCTCTTCCCTCCGGCTCGAGGCACGACGCCTGCCCAGTCCCCGGATAAAGTCAAGGAGCGTTTGGGTGCCGATGTCGTTGCCATAGAAGAGAAGGCCTTCAACGATATGATTTCCGCTGCGGATGACAGTGCTGTTCGAGCCGAGATCAACAGTTGGACAAACAACGCGAAGAAAATCATCGAACCGAACAAAGAGGATATCAGAATGGCCGCTCGCGTCAGTGTGGCACTGCAACGTTTAATGGAGCAGCAGCGAGCTGATGGGCTTGCCGTGGGTACCTGTATGGGATGGTTGTCAAAAGGATTTCCCTGCCTGGGTTTTGCTCGTCTTCGCGACAAAGGTATTCCCGCTGCGTGCGAGGGTGACATGGACTCGTTGTTGACCATGCTCCTGTTCCAATACATGATCGATCGCCCCGGATTCCAGGGCAACGCTACTTTCGATACCTCTCGCAATGCTTTATGGACCGCCCATTGCACTGCACCACTGAAGATGGATGGTCCCAATGGCGCCGAGGCGCCATATCTGCTGCGCGGCCATTCCGAGGTCGGCGGTAGTGGCTGTGTGCCCGAGATTCAATACCGCCTTGGCGAGACCATCACCCGTACTAAGATGGTCAACCTTGATACCATACTCGCCTCGACGGGTAAGATTATCGAAGTTCCTGAGGTGTCGGTCCACGGTTGTCGCACCCAGATTGTCACCGAAGTTCGCGATGCGGCCAAGATGGCTGCCAACTGGAGCAGCGTCCTTGAGACCGAGGATGCCATGACACTTCTGCACCGCGTGGTGTTCTACGGCGATCACATGGAAAACGTACATCACCTCGCACGGTTGATGGGCATGAAAGTCGTCACGGAAGGTTGAACGGATATCCGAATTGTAAATCTAAGAGTCTATTATCGGCTTATGTCGTTTGCTGAGACTCTGAATAATGGATTACAAAGGATTTATCCGTCGCGTAGTAACACTCGAGAAGGAGTGAGAGAAACGCGGAAATATTTTAAAAACTGTCAGGTGAATAATCTCAAACACATTATTCGTAGATTAATGTCACTTCGTTTTAAGAGCAGGTAATAGTGTATTAACAAGGCTCTTGGAGATGTCCTTAAATATTAATCAATACCCTGATGGAAACCGATGGAAATAAAATTTAACACATCATATAAAGAATGTCTCCAGTAAGTCCAGTCATGTTTTCCATCACGAATTCTGAATTCATGAGGAATATCATTTTTCCTCATGGCAATATGTACCAACGAATTGCCTTCATAAAGAAAATCATCATCACCACAGTCAATATACCAGCGTACCGATTTTTTCTTATCTTCCGGCATATTTTTAATCATCTCATGTATGTTATATTTCTTCATCCAATCCTCAACCTGTTCTTCGGAAGCATCAGTCATTCCCCTTCGTTTCATGTAGCTTTGTGCTCCTTCTTTGTTAATTGGTCGGGCGGAAGCACTTAACGGACATGCAGCCTGAAACAAGTCGGGACGATGCAGAGCATAATAATACGTCCCTCCTCCTCCCATTGATAATCCGGCAATAGCACGATAACGTTTTTCGCTTTTTATTCGATAAGTTGTTTCGATAAAGGGCATAAATTCCTCGAAGAAAAAATCTTCGTAGCGCCACTGGCCCGCCGCATCATTTGTAAAACCACGTTTCCCCGAATTAGCATCAGGCATAACTATAATCATAGGTGTTGATTTGCCTTTTTTGATAGTTTTGTCGGCAATGTATTTTACTTCACCAAACTGTACCCATCCGGTTTGGTCATCACCGCCACCATGCAGCAAATATAGTACGGGATAACTTCTTTTCGAAGTTTCATAATCCGGGGGAAGATAGATGGCATATTTCCGGTCCATGTTTAATATTTCACTTTTCATCGATAGGTTGTCGAATACTTTCCCGGTTTGGGCAAATGTCAAGGTTGGCAGCAACATGATAAGGATAATAGTGAACTTTTTCATAATGTAATACCTTAATATTTTTAATTAATTAAGTAAACTATACTCTAAGTATTTCTATATATCTTCGCCATGTAATGAATTTAAGCTTGTACATCAAGTCAACTGGCTGTTTGCCTCACGGTAAAGCGCCCTCACTTTCTGAAACGGATCACCCTCTCCCAAGGTTTCAAGGGGAAAATAGCCGCGGTACCCGGACCGACGTACGATATTCATCAGTCTCACAAAGTCCGTCTTGACCTTCATTCCCCTTGTTTGGACCATTTCCTTGACTTGCCAGGTCACGGCATAGGGAATCAATCGCTCGATTTCCTGATAGACATCTCCTTCGGGCAGGCTTCCAATATCCAGCATTAAGCCAAGCCATTCCGAATCCACCCGTTCGACAATCTCAATGGCCTGAGCCGCATTAGTGGTGAAATTATTGTGGTTTTGATAGCAGATCATCACTCCATGCCGACCGCCAAAAGCGGCACATTCTTTCATATCGTCAATCAACCAATCAGTAATCTCTTCACGGGAATATCCCTTGGGCTTGGCTGTTCCATCAAATATCCTTACTTGTGGAATTCCCAGTTTGGAGGCGGCTATCACCCAGTTCTTGACCAACTGTTTTTCCAGTTTTCTTTGCTCCGGATCAGCCAGGGTAAAGTTGTTCCTGCCCCCCGTTCCCGTTAGAGCCAGTCCCAGGCGAAAGGCCATTCGCTTGATGTTATACAAGACTTTATCGGTCGGAACGTCCGGATATCCTGGGATGTAATAGGCCGTCAGATCAACTCCCTGAAAACCGGTGTCTTTCGCAAACCTGAACAGCGCTTCCAGACTCATCTCGCCGTTTTTTAATAAGCCATTGAAAGAATAAGCGTTGAGACAAAGACTAACCGGAATTCTATCAATATCCTCTCGTGGAAGGTTTTCCTGCTTGCCAAAGGCCACTGCCGCTCTAACCCAGGGGAGAACCGAGGTCATATGTAAGAATTGACGTCTCTGCATTAGCATTCCCGGTATCCTTTCTTATCTGCAAGTGATTTCAAAACGGACTTGATATTCCGTTTAGCAAATTCACTATGGACCACATAGAAAGAGGGCCGCAACCTTTACGGCAGCTCTAATCTCCTCAAGACTGTTCAACGATCAGCAAGCAATACGTTGAATGGGCCTACACATTTCTGACATCAGGTACTTGGAATCCGGGGCGATTGGCATCCTTCAACAACTCGTTGGCTTCCATGGCTAGCCCTCCTGTGTGACGTTCAGTTTTCGGATCGAATGTCAGCCATGGTCCCACAGTGTATTGAGTTCCGTCTTCCGGAAGGCCGACCCCGTTGCTCATGATGTCGTGGAGCTTCATGAAATGCTCATAAGCATCTTGATTGTCACCGAAACGACCCGCCTTGGCATTAAAAGGTACGCTCTCGCCAAGACGATACGAGTTGTTCATGAGGTGGCCCAGTACACATCCTCGGTGTGCGTCTATGACATTGCCGTTGGCCATATTCGGGTCACCGGCCCGACAGGCTGCGATGAAGCTGCCCCAGTTCCCTCCGGGGGTGACATGTCCAGGTGGAATGTCAATATATTCCCCCGTATTACTGCCCTTGGGGTAGTATTTTTTCTTGATGATTTTACCGCCATCCTCGAAATAGTACTCGTTTTCAACCTGGCGTTCATAGCCATCATAGTTGACGTTGCGAACATTGAAGAAAACGTATTGTCCATTGGGGTATTCTGCAATACCGAGCATGGTATTGGGTGTCTCGCCCTGGTCGTTCCAAAGGAAGCGTCCACCGAGTGCCATGGCTCTTATGGGATGTGTTAATCCCTTGTCCAATGCCCAGTAAGCCATATCAAGCTGATGTGTGCCCTGGTTGTTCATGTCCCCGTTGCCGGTCTCCCAGAACCAGTGCCAGTTATAATGGACGTAGTTGGCGTGGTATTGATCGATGATGGCCGGGCCGCGCCAAAGATTCCAATCCAGATTGGCTGGAGGAGCGGAAGGGCTTTTGAAACCGATGCTGCCCCGTGGTTTGCAGCAGTATCCGTACGAGATCTTCATCTTGCCGAACTTGCCGGACCGTATGAGATCATGAAGGCCGGCATTACCCGCACTGCTGCGGCTTTGCGTTCCGTGTTGAATGACCACTCCGTATTTCTTTTGGGCCTCAACACAGATACGCCCCTCCACGATATCATGGCTCATAGGTTTTTCCACATAAACATGCTTTCCGGCCTGGGCTGCCCAGATAGTTATGAGTGAATGCCAGTGATTTGGTGTAGCAATGGAAATTGCATCAAGATTCTTATCGTCGAGCGCTTCCCGAACATCCGCTACGCCCTGACAGGCAAAATTGCCCTGGGTTTTTCCTTTAAGATACTTTAGCTTCTGTTCCAGTACCTTCCTGTCGGGATCAATAAGATAGGCGATTTCAACATTGTCCTGATCCAGCCAGCCATTGATGTGACTGCCGCCTCGGCCGTTCACCCCTGCTACGGCAATGCGCAGACGGTTATTGGCGCCTAAAACCCGGTTAGTGGATGTTCCGCCGCATATAGCAAATGCAGCTCCTGTGGCTAATGTGTCTTTTAGAAATTTGCGTCTGGTAGTTTTTGACATCTCATAAACTCCTAATTAAGTTAACAACTGAATGCTTGGATCAATCGTGCGAAACGTAGGTATCAAATAACCTTGAACTGGAATTTTTCATACACCTTCATAACCGTTATGTCAACACTATCATAAACTATTATACCTCACATCCTGTTCCATTTCAATGTCCTCGTTGATAAAAATAGTAATTGCCCAATACCTCATTCTACTTAATCTCCGCCGGATTATCAAAGATTAATACTGAGGAGTTTAAATAGACTTTATCGGCAAGAGCCACAATAATATCGCCTTTGCTGTATCACCAATAGCAGTTTATAACGAAAAATAAAGCGTCCACATGCTAATTTACTTGAATTGCAGACCTTTGACTAAGGTTTACTCTCAGTTGAATGACGACAAAGACCTCTGGTAAATCACAAGCAAATCTGGTAACTTAAATACTACTGGTCTTGAAGCTCTCATAGATTAACATAAATCAAAAGGAGATGAGATATGCTGCAAATACCGGCTCGACGCAGTTTTCTGAAAATGGTTGGAGCAGGACTTGCCTCTATTGGATTACAAAAGCTTAACGCACAATCGAAACCTGAAATACCAACGTCTGAAAAGGCAATCCCTTCTAAGTCATTCGTGGATTTCCTGAAGAAATATGGAGATGAGCATAAGCCCGCTATGGCATACCGTGACGGGCAGGACTTCCGCACCTGGCAGCAAGCTTTTCGCCGAAAACTCGAATCCCTGCGAGGCAGCATTCCCGACCGTGTTAAGCCTGAGATAGAAATTCTGGAGACAACTGAATTATCCGACCACACCCGCCAGTTAATTCATTTTCCGGTTACACATTTTTCCGACCTCATCGCCTATCTGCTGATTCCGAAAAATATCAAAAAGGGCGGGAAAAGAGCGGGCATTATTGCTCTGCATGGCCATCATTCCCACGGAATCGAGACCATATGTGGTGTACGAAAAACCGATTATCCCCCTTATGCGTTGCAAGCTGTCCGTTCCGGCTATGTAGTTTTAGCACCTGCCTGGTGGGGCTGGCCGGGAAGAGATGGTCATATTGACAGGATAGGAGACCGTGATAAATGCAATGTCATCCAGATGGCTGCCTCTATGTATGGTATTAACGTTTTGGATCTGCATATCCAGGACGGCCAGGCTGCCATTGATGTCTTGTGCTCACATGCTGATGTAGATAAGAAAAATATCGGCTGTATAGGCAATTCTTATGGCGGCAGAACCTCGATGTGGCTTACTATTTTTGATGATCGGATCAAAGCCTGTGTTCCAAGTGGATGTATGAACATCTTTCGGGAGCGTTCTTTGAAACTGTCTTCATGCGCAATCCAGTACTTACCCGGATTACTTAAATACGGAGATGTCCCGGAGTTATTTAGCTTGATTGCACCTCGTCCAATGCAACTACAGGCAGGTGAAGGTGACAATCTGATTACTGCATCTGACCGGGACCAAATAAGAAAGGCCGTTGTAAAAGCGTATCGTCTTTCAGGAGTGGAGAAAAACTTTGAATATGTGTTGCATTCAAGAGGGCATGTATTTGCCTGGGACCTTGCTGTGCCATTCTTCAGGAAACATTTTAAAATATAAAGATAGGGAGTTCTCATGGAAAGGCGTGATTTCTTAAAAAACTCAGTAGGAATAGGAGCTGCATCCTTTTTACCAACAAAACTCGTTAACGCCGGGCAGTCAGCTTCCGAAAAAAAGAAACCCGGCTCGTCCGGAAAAAAACTCTACTGGGGCGACGTTCACAACCATAATGCAGTTGGCTATGCGAAAGGCTCTTTAGAGCGTTCGTATGATATTGCCCGCAGCCATCTTGACTTTTTTTGTTTCACCGGACACTCCCAATGGCACGATATGCCCAAAATGCCGCAAAACAAACATCTGAAATGGGTGCGTGGTTTCGAGGTAATGAAGAATAATTGGGAAAAAGTGAAACGGCTTGCCAATAAATATTATCAACCCGGCAAATTCGTGTCTTTTATCGGCTATGAATGGCACTCCAGTTCATTCGGCGATGTTTGTATCATTTTCCCCGGCTCGGAATCAGAACTTGCCTACATAACAGACATCAAAGAATTTCAAAAATTTGCCAGAGACCATGGTGCCATATTAATCCCTCACCATCCCTCTTATAAGCAAGGATGGCGGGGGCAAAATTGGAGCGTATTAAACAGTACAGTTTCCCCTGTTGTGGAAATCTTTTCGGAGCATGGCAATGCTGAATCAGATCGCGGTCCGTATCGCTACATTCGCCACAGCATGGGAGGCCGCTACACTCATAACACTCTGCAATGGCTGTGGCAGCAAGGTGTCCAGGTTGGGGTAGTGGCAAGCACTGATGACCATCTTGGATATCCGGGTGCTTACGGCGAGGGGCTTGTTGGAATTTATGCTGATATGCTAACACGCCAGTCCATTATGGAAGCTTTTAAGGCACGACGGACCTACGGCGTCAGCGGCGACCGAATCGAACTGGATTTTCGTCTTAATGGCCACTGGATGGGTGAAACAATTCCCGCAACAGATGCCCGGAGGATCCATGTAAAAGCAAAAGGCCGGGACATCATTGACAGTGTCGAAGTACTCCGCAATAACGAAGTGATTTATCGTGATCATCCCATCGATCGCAAAGTTCCGCCATCAAGATGGAAACGGCCGATTTTTTGCCGTATCGAATTTGGCTGGGGACCGTGGGGAGATTTGAACATGGCTCGAATTTGCGACTGGCAATTCAAAGTTAACACCAGTGACGGAAAGATTATTTCCGCCAGTCCATGCTTTCAATCTGGTCCTTTTGATGAACAGCGGCGTAATAAAATCAAAACTGTTGATGATAAAAGTTGTGAAGTTATATCCTATACCTCTCGTATGCAGGCTTACGAAGAAAAGGCAACCAATAGCATCATTTTGGAAATTCTGGGTTCACCAAAAACCAAGCTAACGATTGCCCTAACTCAGCCTGTCCAAATGAATATAACTAAATCCCTGGAAGAATTGGCAGAATCCAGTGACATTACCTTAACCGGACCTTTTACTGCAGAATCTATGATGTTACACCGGATCGTTTTTTCTGAGAACTATCGAACTGAATTCGAATTCACCGACAAGCGCCGAACAGAAAAGACCGATTGGTATTATGCCCGAGTAGTACAAAGCAATGGCAGTTTAGCTTGGTCAAGTCCAATATGGCTCGATCCCGGCCCTTGATTTTATGAATCAACAACAGCCGTTCCCTCGGGCTCTTCGGAACCGATTAGTTTCTTACAGCTCTTTTATAAAAATGTTCTTAAACTGCAAAAGGCTCGGCGGGCTATTCCATTTGCCGTCACGTTTGCCGCCATGGTGCTGGAGAGCAAGGGAACCTTCGGCGGGGATACCGGGCAGTTGAGCTTTCATTATGACTGTTTTGCCGTTTAAGACGACTGTTACTCGGTCACCGCGCATTGTTATCTCGAAGCGGTTCCACTGGCCGACCGGCTTGTCGGCCTGCGTTCGAGGGGTTACGCCGGCACGAACTTCAGGTGGTTGTTTAGCGTCCATTCTGTAACCGTAAAACTCACCGGAGCCAATAGGCCAGCACCAGATGTTAACCTGACTTTTGCCGACACCGCGAAGGAAAATCCCGGAATCGGAATCGGGAAATGACATCTGTATTTCCTGGCCTTTTATGTCTCGTGCGTGCGTGCCATCGGGCAGGATATACGGAACACGCGGATTCACATAAGGGGTTTCCTTGATTCTCCAGTCAACTCGAAGTACGAAATCACGGAATTGTCTGGTCGTCCACAAATTCTTGTCTCCCTTCGCCTCGCTTTCGGCATCGTAGTCTATGACTCCATCAACCACCTTCCAGTGTCCTCCATCACCTTCGGGCACTTTCCAGCCGGTGAAGTCGCGTCCGTTGAACAGCGACGTGAATCCCTGAGGCGCTATGTTATCCGCTTCCTTCGTCGGTCTTGCAGAACGAGGTTGCCGGGCCACAGCCTTCATTGAAGGCGACATCTGCAAAACCATTATCACAAAAATCATCCCTACCATAAGCCTTGTTGATTTCATGTTTACCTCCTAAAACTATTTATTACAAAATTTTCTGATATGTTTTATTACCGAGCTTAATTGAGCAACAGCAAATTATGCCCTGTTCTATCCGCAAAGTCAATATGAGTGTATTTTTTAATTCATTATTACCAGTGTCCAAAATATATTTCCAAGGATATCGATTTAAACATATTACACTCGGCTGTTGCTCATACTCGGCATCAGAATATTCACAACGTTTTGCCTTTCTACTTGAGATCGACAGAACCATACCTGAGTGACTATGGGAAGATAGAAAACAATCTTTGCAATGACGGTGCTAATTTGGCATTCTATTATAAGATAAACTCAGAGGCATATATGAACTTTTTTGAAGATGTTTAAGAGCATCACTGACGGCAAAGCATGGGGTATATGTCGAGAGAATTCTGACATACAAGAGGAGGTAAACATGGAGCGGAAAAATCTTTTACGCTTAGCCTTTCTATTATATGTGGCATGTCTGTTATTTAACTCGGGAAATTCGGTTGCCGGGCAAATCCAGCCCCCTCAGACATTCATCGGGCATAAGGTTGGGAGAGGATTATAAGGTTGCCCGCTATGAGAAAATTAGGGAATATTTCCAACACGTTGGTACAAATTCTAACCGGGTAAATGTGCGAGTGATTGGATTAACCACCGAGGGCAGGGAAATGGTCATTGCCGAGATTACAGATGATGCTGCACCTGAACGAATTTGGCAGGCGATGGCAGACCAAATGAAGATTGCAGACCCGCGATTAATCAAAGATCAGGAGGATGAACGAAACCTAATCGCAAATGCAAAAGTGGTCGTACTGATTAACTGCAACCTGCATTCCACAGAGTTAGCGTCCAGCCAGATGGCGATGGAGCTACTGTACGATCTGGCCACCGGCTATTCACCTGAAATCCGGGATATTCTCAAACGGACCATTATCGTGCTGATACCCAGCGCCAATCCCGACGGACTCAACAAGGTAATAGATTGGTATGAACGGTCACTGGGAAAACCCTGGGAAGGTACGGGGATGCCATGGCTGTATCAAAAATATGCAGGCCATGACAATAACCATGACTGGTTTATGCTCAATCTGAAGGAGACCCGTTTAGAAACCAAAGTAATTTACAAAGAATGGCTGCCCAATATTATATATGATATTCACCAGATGGGTAATTCCGGAGCAAGGTTTTTCGTTCCACCGTTTTTCGATCCGAAAAATCCAAATGTTCATCCACTGAATGATCATATGATGTTGATCATCGGGGGACATATGGCAGCAGAGCTTACCCGCTCGGGCAAAAAAGGGATTCTTAATTCCGCGATGTATGACAACTGGTGGCAGGGGGGGGTCCGTACCTCAGCATATCGCCACAATATAACAGGAATACTCACCGAAGCGGCCAGTGTACTAATTGCCTCGCCTGTTTTCCAGCGCAAAAGTGACCTTCGTGGCTCAACACGGGGTATGCCGGATTATGCCATTGCGACGAATTTTCCTGACCCATGGCCGGGTGGCTGGTGGCGGTTGCGTGATATCGTGGATTACGAAAAGATTGCTTGTATGAGCTTGTTTTCTCTGGCGGCAAGGTATCATGATCTATTTATAAGCAACAAAATTAAACTTGGACGTGATGCAATGTGTGCGAGATTTTTTTCTGGCGATCATGCAGCTTTTTGTTTTGATTTCCAGTAT
>JACKQG010007708.1_pt1 | contig 10714 bp, 4 predicted proteins | sample 8237621 | NCBI WGS metagenome assembly JACKQG01 (sample SAMN15677084, study PRJNA649215) | marine metagenome | biome: marine; feature: Black Sea; material: saline water; isolation source: suspended particulate matter (SPM) from the Black Sea western gyre | collected 2013-06-09/2013-06-10 | depth... | reverse complement strand
GTTTCATTACGAAGAAATTTTCCATCAGCGAAAAGGGTTTGAATGTTTAAGGATAGAATTAAAGTGAATAGAATTGGTTTTATGTTTTTCATCATATTACTTCTCTTTTGGAAAATTAAATTCTGCAATTAAGGGGAAATGATCCGATATCATATTCGTTTGTTCATTATCTATGACGTAGGCGCTTGTGGAGTGTTTTACCAAAGATGGTGATGCATAAATATAATCAATCTGTCGTGAAATATTTTGGGTTGCTTCTGTGCTGTATTTAGAAAATGAATTGGTTTCAAATTTGCACTGGGTTGGAAAAGTTGGCTGAAATTCATCCATCAAATCTATTAATCCCATGTTATCTATTTCACCTATAACTGAATAATCCAAGTTTCCTTGATTTAGATTTGAATTATTCTCATAAATGGAGTCCCGTTCAAAGAAATATTGAAAAAGAGTGGTGGATTCATATCTGATACTATCTTTGGGCGAAAGGGCATTGAAGTCACCCAAAAATATTATTTTATCGTTGGAAGTGTTTTTTATCTCACCGGCAATGAAGGCAACTTCATTTTGTCGTTCTTTGTAGGTGAAAGGGGATAAATGGGTAACAAAAATATCAATCCCAAACGTTTTGCAGTGAAGCAATCCATGAGCCATTTTGTCTTGAATTGTTTCTATGAAAGAAATAGGCTTTGTGGACGTTACCCCTAAATGATAGCCAGTTTTTGTTTCTAATAAAATTGAATAAGAATGGCCCCATTGTTTGGCTTCTATTTGTAACTGCTCATTTGTATACCCCTTTAATTCTTGTAAAGCCACAATATCGGTGTTTTGCTCTTTCATCCATTCAATAAATGCGGAATATCGTTTTGGGGCGTCTTCAAATCCTTTCCATACATTGTAGGTGATTATACGCACTTGCGATGTTTGATCTGTGGTATATTTTTTAATGCTCACAAGGGTAACCAATACTATGACTATAAGAAGTAGTTTATTCATGTCGGATATTGGTTAAATGCTTCCCATCCAAACCACGAATCCGGGCACAAGCTCCCCAGCCACCGCCTTTATTGATAATTTTCATTAATAAAACATTTTTGCCTTTCTGCAACGTGACTTCCTTTACATCTTCACCAGCGGTAATGGTTCGGCTGGCATCATTTTCATGAACCAATTGTTCATTCATCCAAGCTTTTATACCGTCATTGCTACCCATTTCTAACCGAACCGCCTGTTTTTCATCGGACCATATTTCTGTCTTAATATATATGGCTGCAACCATACTTTTGATAATCTTGGCAAAATCTACATGCCAAAAACGATTAGGATCCGATAATTGGGGTACAGGTTTCCAATTGTTATATAGACCTAACTCTGGTGGATAAGGGACATTGAAAAGATTGTTATCAGAAGACATAAATGGTTCGGACATGCGCCATTTTGTGATATGGTCTTCATATTTATCATGAAGGTTCAATACTTGATGGTTTTTAATCAACTGTGATTGAAGTGTTGTATAATTTACATCCTGAACAGAAATATTTTTTTGAATTGCGATAGCTGCGGCTGTTGCCGCCGATTGTCCCAGAACCATAAAAACAGGCTCCATCCGAATAGATCCATAAGCGATGTGAGATGCAGATAAACAGACAGGAACAATCAAATTGGTACAATCTTTTTTCTTTGGTACAATGGATCGATATGAAATGGGATAGGGAGAAAAACCGCCAACCTGCACATCGCCTTCATTCCGCACCTGCCCTGTATCGTCAACATATCGTTGAACATGGTGAGAATCCATATTATACGCAGCCATACCAACTACATCTTCAACTTTATTATATCCCTGGCAGTCATGTTGGGTAATGACGTAATCGGAAACCATACGTCGTGCTTCTCGGATATATAATTGGTGGGGCCAGTGTTCATTGTCTGCAAATTCATCTTTAGGTAATCCCCATTGATCGACTTCATTTTGAACAGCTTTTGGAACTCGCGGATCATTGGCTAAAAACCACATTAATCCTTTTTGGTAATTTTCATGCTCTTGGATAATGGCTTCTCGTGTTTTATAATCGCCATCGGGATAGTCATAATTCATACCAATATTATCTGTGGCAAATCCGCCTTTATTGTTTGTATCCGTTTTTCCATTTGGCATGGGTGTAGAAAGTTTGAGTACATCGAACACACCTGTATTTAAATAACGAAGTAATAATTCATATCGCATTGGATTGAAATAGTCGGGCTTTGGAAAAGGAATTCTATTCTCCGGGATATTGGTTAGACACATCCGAAAACAATAGGCTTGAATACGATGATCACCACTGCCTTCCAAACCGGGACCGCCGTCATTCTGAATGCCCGGCAATAGTCCACTTTCGGAATTACCGGGAATAATGTACGGATCTACTGGTTGTTTAAAATTATGGTAATTAGCATGTTTAGTTTGGACACCATTCAAAGATTCTCCATATGCATCATTTGATTCTCTACCGAAGGTGTAGGAAACGCCAGCTTTAGCCATTAAATCTCCTTCATAAGTGGCATCAATAAACATTTTTCCACGATACACTTTACCTGATTCCATTTGGATTTCAGTAATGCGGCCATCGTCTTTTTTTACATCTATATTTAAGTCAATTCGTTCATTAAATATAACAGGAATATTATTCTCTGAAATGAAATTGTTGAATATGTTTTCGGCTACATGGGGCTCAAATGTCCACATAGATTGATCTGAAAGGGGAATGTTGTTATAATGAGCATATACTCGGCGATAAAACTCAAGCGATAAACCGCCAATGGCATCTTTATTTCCAATATCTGTTGCGCCCAACCCACTTGCGCTTAATCCGCCTAAATGTTTGCCCGGCTCAATGATTATAACAGACTGACCCAATTGCGCGGATTGAACGGCAGCCATAACACCGGCCGACGTGCCGCCATAGACGATTATATCGTAACTCTTGGATAGGCTATTACAGGAAAGGTTTATTAAAATTGTAAAAATAAACCAAGGAATGAATATCTGTTTTTTAATAAAAATAACGATGTGATTCAATCTCATGCTTTTCGATACCTGGACCTTTTAAATAAATGTGCAATGTTTTACCGCCGCCTTGCTGAAAATACTTTACATCAATTTTATGAAATCCTGCCCGCAATACAATTTCGCCATATCGTTCTTCGGCGCCATGGGGATTGTCATTATCTACTAATAAAATGTCATTAATTGATAATGTGCTACCATCATTTGATAAAGTATAAAATGTATATAACCCGTCTTTTGGAACCTGAATATATCCTGAAAATGTATAACCAAAAATGATTGGGTACTCATCTTCAAAAAGAGAAATAGAGGGTATGAATCCTGATGATATTTCAGGTAAATCATCAATTTCTACCGTGGCATAAATCTTGTTTTCTGAAGTATAATATTTATACTTTACTCCGGGTTTTGGATTAAGGAGAACTTTGGATTCTTGGGGAGATTGTTTAATAAATTGTCCCTTATAGATTTTTCCAACAGAACCGTCTGGAAGAATTTCAGCTGCTTTCAACATGGCACTTTCATGGATTGTGAAAGGTTCGTGATATATAGGCGATTTTGTTGTGGGGTCTTCGCCATTGAGTGTATAGTGTATGTTGAGATAGGGCCTTGGCTTTTGGATGGTAATCATGGTGCTTCCAATAAATACATTATTTGCTTCAAAACCACGAATAGTAGGATGCCGGTAATGCACTCCTAAAGCATCAAGTCGATAGTAAAAGTCAGATAATCTATGGTGAAAATCATCAAAATTGCGATGAGCCTTGAATGTCCATGCTACTTCGGATAAAGCAGACATTCGGGGAAATAACATATACTCCACATGATCTCCCGTGGGCATATATTCTGTCCAAACGTTACCTTGAACACCCAATATATATTTAGCTTCTTCCAGTGTGAGCTCATTGGGTATCGGGTCGTATTCATATACTTTTTCCACGGGAAGTAATCCGCCGATTGCTAACGGTTCCTGATCTGGCTCGTGTTGATAATAATCAAAATAACAATACGTGGTAGGCGACATAACAACCGGATGTTTTTGTTTGGCTGCTTCAATTCCACCTTTCGTACCACGCCATGACATGACAGCCGCATTTGGAGCAAGCCCGCCTTCTAAAATTTCATCCCATCCAATGATATTTCTACCATGACTATTAACGAATTTCTCAATTCGCTTAATGAAATAACTTTGAAGTTCATGTTCGTCTTTTAAATTTTCTTGCTTAATTCGATTTTGACATTTAGGACACAATTTCCAATTCTTCTTAGGTGCTTCATCACCGCCAATATGAATATACTTTGACGGGAATAGGTTCATAACTTCAGTTAGCACACCTTCCAAGAATGTGAATACGCTATCGTTCCCGGCACAATAGATATTTTCTGATATTCCCCACATCTTTTTTACTTCAAATCCCTTATCGTTACAGGCTAAATGGGGATAAGATGCTAAAGCAGCAACAGAATGGCCGGGGAGTTCAATTTCCGGGACAACCGTTATGAATCGTTCTTGAGCATATGCAACGATATCTTTAATTTGCTCCTGTGTATAAAAACCACCATAGCGTGTGCCATCAAATTGAACAGGTCGGTCTCCAATATGCCCAATCAATGTTTCATCACGATATGCGCCTACTTCTGTTAAGCGTGGATATTTTTTTATTTCTATTCGCCATCCTTGATCTTCCGTTAAATGCCAATGAAACGTATTCATCTTATGTAGTGCTAAATAGTCGATGTATTTTTTGATGAAGCTAACCGGAAAATAATGTCGCCCGACATCTAAATGCATTCCGCGCCATTTGAAACTGGGTGCGTCAACAATTTTACAATTTGGAATTGAAGTGTTAGCTGGTATTTCACCTTTTTCTAATTCAGGGGGACAGAGTTGGCGGAAGGTCTGAAATCCATAAAAAAGACCAGCAGGAGAATTGGCATCAAGAAATACGGATTGGTTTTCTCCAACGGTTAGTATATAACCTTCTTCCGGGACATTGTGATTTTCATCTAAATCAATAAATATTTTATATGCACCCAAAAAGTCTCCTGTAAACTGTAAATCTTTAATAGGTGACAATAGTTCTTGGAATAGTGGTAATACGTTATGTTCTGCTTCAGAGCCATGTTGTAAATGAATTCCGCGGAGTCTAATTAAGTCAAACTGCCCATCTATTAATTGAATGGAGTTTGGTTTTGGAATTATGGAAAGGAGAGAAGGCTTAACCTCCTTTTGTTGATTTGGTGGTTGGCAACTCATTAATGATATTGAAATTAATAAAATACCAATCCTTAATATTTGAATCATAGTATTACTTTTCTGGATAATGATTTATGCAATGATAGGAATCCACATTCACATTAAAGAGCCAATTCCGCCCCGCTTGGGAAATGAGCAAAACCAAGGTATTCACCCCTTTTTTCAAATTTATTTCAACAGTATCTTGGTTGAAAATGAAGCGACGTTTCCCCGGTTTTTCAAAGACCAATTCGCCATTGAGCCAGGCATAGGCGCCGTCGTTAGTCCCTAACCGAAGAGTTGTTGTTACATCTCTGTCGCAGACCAATTCCGTTACGGCGAATGAATGGCAATCTTCCCGGGGATTTTGCTGGGCGTCCAAGCGAATAATACCTTTAGCCACAGTGGCTGCTTTTCGCCATTCAATATTTGGATTTCCAATGGGATACATATTTGCGCCATTTTCAAGGATGTAACCATCGAAAGATTGGGAAATCATAAACTTATCTATGGTAGCTGGGATGGCGTAAAAATTGAACCCTTCCAATCCGATGGTATTATTATCAGCAGACATAAAAGTAAGTGTATGTTTTCCCTTCGCCAATCCTTTAATTGTGAAAATTTCATGAGTGGGAACAGGGTTGCCCACATCCAATTGGCAACTCATATTTCCAACAGCTTTTCCATCAATCAGTAGGGTTGCAGCGCTATAACTTTTATCGACGACTTTGAAAACATCCAAATGATAGTCAGCATATTCGTCCACTGTAAAATCAAAAGATGTTTGTCCGCCTTTACCCTTATAGGTAAAAAAGCGTCCCGGACGACCCAAATTATTTTGATCAGACCATTTAATTTCTTTGGCTGTTAGTCCATTAACCATTCTCCCTTTTGAATTCAAACGATATGCTTTTTCAAGTCCGCCATCAAAAGGGTTCACAGCGAAATGAGGTCTCTCTATTTTTTCGTCCGGCCAGCGCGTGGTATTACCGTAAGCATCCGCAGCCACAAAGGAATATAAAATTCCTTCCTGTGTAAGCGGAATATCTGCGGAATAAACGGAACCGCTTTTTATCATATTTATCGTGTTGCCCCATTTATAATCAGATGGAAGAAGTTTCCATTCTACCCAGACAGATTCTATATTAGACGCATCCAAAATGGGCACTTCCACATGGACGATAGATTGGTTTGAATTTATCGTTTCAGAAAATTGAGTTTTGTCAAATTCGGGTCCCGAAAAATCAGATGATGGAATAAAAAATGCCCGTTCCGATCTTACCAATGCTTGCCCTTTTCTATTTTGAATACTAAACCAATACGTCACTTTTTGATCAACATGTATATCTTTACTCGAAATGGTGGCAGAATACGTCCATTTTTCCGATCGTTTTGTTTTAATGGTAGCAGTTGCTTTTCCATCTACATTATAATGAAGTACCACTTGATCGTAAGCAGATGGATTGGCTCCCGCGGTCAAAATTAAATCCTGGCCTGCTTGAACATGTTTAACCGGGACAAATCCAACTTGGAGTTCATCCAAATCTTGGGTTTCACGAATCAGTTCATTTACACGGCGTAAATCTTCTTTTAATTCAGGGAGTTGAGCCGTCCATGTGAACGCTTTACCTGTCCGCAATGGATCTAAAATGGGTTTATATTGTTTTTCTGCTATTCTGGCTAATGCTTTCCAATGTTTGGTCGCCACTTTTACTTTTTCTTTTGCTGGTACCAATTGAGAAAAATCATTGGTTTGGTAGAAATATTGTAAAGCCACGGCAGCGCGGTTTTTTTCTGCATAATACATGGCTAATTCTGTGAGTGCCAGCAAATCATTATTAAGCAATTTCCATTCCTTCTTTGCTTGGCTTGGATTAGCATTTTTCACATATTTTGCAACATTCTTTGCCATGGTTTCTAATTCGATAGATACATCCAAAGGCGACTTTTTCCCATGGACTGTTCCGTTCAAATCTGCGATGGCAAAATCTTTGCAGTTCAATGATACTTGTTCATCCAAATTAAATGCAGTGGAATAGGAATCAATGCCATAGGTGCCCGTGAGTTCTTCCCGATAATTATTTTTATTTCCCGTTTCAAATTCCGGCGCCATTTGGCGATGATCCGAGCCCAAACAATGTGAGCGGAAAATTAAGGGTACAATTTTACTTCCTTCATTTAACGCATCAAAAATGGCATTATTATTGTCTCCATAATGAGTGGAAAATTGCCATTTAAAAATATCTTCAGAAATGGTCGGGTCATACGCCATTCGCCCCCAAACCATATACCATGCCCAATACCGTTCCGGAGTATAATTCATAAATTCTGTGTCTCGGCTATTTTTGTAAATACGGCTGGGCGTTTGGGGATAATAAGCAGTGATGGGCTCCAGCGTAAATCCTACAGAATTCCCAAAAGGATTGTTGGTAACCATCTGCCGTGCAAAGTCTGGATCCATCCACGGAAAAAGACGATGTGTTCCATTTCCCCGAACCTGCCAAATCACTTTCCAATAACGGGGATAATTCAAATAGCGTTCGTATGAATAAGAACCCCAGCGTCCTTGAATGGCATTGTAGGGTGCACCCAATTGTTCACCATTATATTTAATTTCAATATAAAAGTTGTCTGGATATTTCATGCCAATTTTTGCCATATCATCAAATTTGGCTAACCATGTTCGGGTATAGAGCCGAATATTCTCTTTTCCGGATTGGTCAATTCCATCCAAATAGGATTTTTCGAAGAATTCTTCACTTTTTCCCGATTCACCTACACGGAAACCGAACATCCATAAATCGGGACATTCTTTCAATAATTCCGCCACAGCCCAACTGGTATATTCAATGAGTTCCGCTTCATCCCCGTGAGAAATACCCGGATTATCCGTAGCATAATTCATGAGCGCTACATGAACACCCCGTTCTTCACCCAATTCAATGACCCGTTTCAGCATGGTCAAATTCTTGGCTTGATCTTCACTTTCCCAAGATGCTTTATCGTTGAATGGATACTTTAGGAAAAAGGGGAAAATATTGGGGAAATTGGTATCCTGATAACGATACATGGCATGGATGTCGCAAATATTGAATCGGTTTTTCGCCAAGAGATTGAAATACATTTTCCAATAATCTTCATCATAAAACCATTTAGCGATTCCAGTTTCACCTTCTACAGCCAAAAAGGGATTATCCGCACGGATTTCCAAGGCGGGCTCACCAAATGACTCTTCAATATTTTGCCAATTCGCAGTTCTTGAATCGGGTCCCATAGCAATTTGCTCCGCCAATTCATAAATACCGTACATAAGTCCAATGTCATCAGAGCCGGACACGGTTAGGACATCTTTGTTTTTACGCTTAATTCGGTAAGATTCAGGCTTATTCCATTCATCATTATTCACATTTAGAATGTTAATTGTATATGCTTTCATACGATTATTTACATTGAGACCATACCCTTTGTCCGAAATGGCATATTTTAATTGTTCCAAGGCGAAATTGGGTGGAGTGGATGGGGTGATCTTTTCTATCAGTTGAATGTTTTGTGAGAAGATGAATCCTGTTAAAAGGATTAAAGTAAATGTCTTTTCTAGTGAGAATATGTTCTGAAAATTATTTTTCATTAGAGTCCTTTATTTGATTGTTAAATTAGTCCAAACCACAGCACTTTTTCCTGCTAAATCGGTCGTGGCAACCCGCAAACGATATTCTCCCGGATGATTAACCGTGAATCTAAATTCTACTTCTACAGAATTTTTCTTTTCCGTCACTGTATAATTAAACCGTTCATCCCAAAAAGCAGTATAATCTTCATCTCCAGGACCAAATAATTCCCAAAGGACATATTGATTTATATTTTTTCCTTCATCATTCACACCGCGAGTAAAGTAAACAGGCGCAGAGCTTTTTTTTATATTGGCCGTTACAGAAATCAACCCTGTAGAATGTGTGTTGCCACCTTTAATATTTGTAGAAAGATGGGGCGAAACGCCATTGGCGCGATTCAAAATTCTGGCGGAGTCTAACATGATTGTTTGGCCCTTGGCAGTGACTTCAACTTTTCCATTTTTGCGAATATTGACAATTTCACTATAATGACTAAAATCGAATCCTTCTAAATCCCAGAATGCATCAAACTCAATTCCTAATCGAAGGCAACGTTCCACTTCTACATAAAAATTGCTCATGACGGTCCCATGCTTTACACCTTTGGTATTTAACCGTTCACGGTTTAATTCGCCTAATCCACTAATATGACCGATACCCATTTTTACGTGGCCCATATTGTAGCCTGGTGGAATTAAAATAGCTACTTCTGCTGCTTTTTTCAATTTATCCAAATTGCGATTGGGATGTCGCTGGGAGTGTTCGCGCAAATGTTTGCTCATGGTTAAATATTCGAGGTAGGGGACAGCCGCCATTTGGTAACTATCCCAATACATAAAAATGGTAGCACCCTGATCATAAGCATGGGTTAAAAACCAAGATGCATCAGACCGATCTACTTGACCGTAAATACTCATGCCCCATTCTTTGTCTGTCATACGAGCGGCCCCACGCATAAATCCATTCATCATGCTGATCAAATTATTTGGGTTGTCCACAGGTATTTGACAATCGAAACACATATTAAGTTCGGGTAATATTCGTTTTGAGCCAAAGCGTCCCGGTGTTTCAAAAACAATGGCATTGGGTGGAGACGTATTCCCTTCAGACAATTGATATAATGCAGAAGCAGGCATGGTTTCCCATGAATAAATATTCTGTTGTAAAAAATTCATGCTTCCCACATCCACATCATCTCGTTTGGATAATCCATTTATGAGCGAAGTGGGTCCATGAACATATTTCTTTTTATGATATATTTTTTTGAATGCTTCAAAAAAGTCATCCACAGTAACCGTCTTCCGAGATTCCGGATCCTTTTTAAACATAGGTCTCATAGAATGATCTCGAGTCACCACCATGGGTTCATCAAAAAAAATGACCGGTCCAATATAATTGCTTCTATATAGAGTTTCGGGATAGGAAATGTCTTTTCCGCCGATGCCCCAGAAATATACATTCTCATTTTCAATCCATTTGACCTGTTTTGTATTCACATTGAAATAATTCATTCCATGATCCATCATTTCCATATAATTGGCTCTGGTCAACTGAATATATTCGTAATCTGTTTCATCCCAGCGACGTGCTTCATCTTTGATTTTTTGATTATGTGGAACGCCGATAATTAAATCGGGTGTCAATTCAATTTGGTGAATGGATTTTGGCAGTTTGACTAATCGTTCAGTTGATGAAGATAAGAGTATATATTCATGTCCCAACATACTGATTTTCTCACTTTTTGATGCAATTGGATTTTCACTTTGAGATGATCGGGGTAATAAATATTCCCAAGCACCCGTGGTAGGCAAAATTGGATTT
>JACKQG010007707.1_pt1 | contig 10716 bp, 7 predicted proteins | sample 8237621 | NCBI WGS metagenome assembly JACKQG01 (sample SAMN15677084, study PRJNA649215) | marine metagenome | biome: marine; feature: Black Sea; material: saline water; isolation source: suspended particulate matter (SPM) from the Black Sea western gyre | collected 2013-06-09/2013-06-10 | depth... | reverse complement strand
AGAAATACGGCAACAAGATCTCCTGGGCCGATCTCATGATCCTCGCCGGCAACTGTGCGCTGGAGTCGATGGGATTCAAGACGTTCGGTTTCGGCGGCGGTCGTGAAGACGTCTGGGAACCTGAAGAGGACATTTACTGGGGAGATGAGACAGAGTGGCTTGGCGACAACCGCTACTCCGGAGACCGGGAACTCGATAATCCCCTCGCCGCTGTCCAGATGGGATTGATCTATGTGAATCCGGAAGGACCGAACGGTAAGCCTGACCCCGTCGCTTCTGGCCGTGACGTTCGCGAAACCTTCGGACGCATGGGTATGAACGATGAGGAAACGGTCGCTCTCGTCGCCGGAGGACACACGTTTGGCAAATGCCATGGTGCCGGCGATGCGGCGCTTGTTGGTCCGGAACCTGAGGCTGCCGGTATCGAGGAGCAGGGTCTCGGATGGAAGAGCAGCTTTGGTAGCGGCAAAGGCGGTGATACGATCACCAGTGGTATTGAGGGCGCTTGGAAGGCGAACCCGACTCAATGGGACATGGGCTATCTGAAAGTGCTGTTCAAATATGAGTGGGAGCTGCTCAAGAGCCCGGCCGGCGCGCAACAGTGGCTGGCCAAGGACGTGGCCGAAGAGGACATGGTGGTTGATGCCCATGACCCGTCGAAGAAACATCGTCCGATGATGACTACAGCGGACCTCTCGCTGCGGATGGACCCCATCTACGAGCCGATCTCACGGCGCTTCCATGACAATCCGGAAGAGTTCGCTGACGCGTTTGCCCGAGCCTGGTTCAAGCTGACGCACCGAGATATGGGACCCCTCTCACGTTATCTAGGTAAAGAAGTCCCGGCTGAGGAACTGATCTGGCAAGACCCGATACCCACAGTCGATCATGAGCTGATCGACGCGCAGGATATCGCAAACCTCAAAGGGAAGATCCTTGCCTCGAACCTGTCTGTCTCCCAACTGGTTTCGACCGCCTGGGCGTCTGCATCTACTTTCCGTGGCTCCGACAAGCGCGGTGGTGCCAACGGAGCACGCATTCGTCTTGCGCCGCAAAAGGATTGGGAAGTCAACCAGCCGACCCAACTGAAGACTGTGCTGCAGACCCTTGAGGGAATCCAAAAGGATTTCAACAGCGCCCAGTCAGGAGGGAAGAAGGTTTCACTCGCAGACTTGATTGTACTGGGTGGATGCGCAGGTGTAGAGAAAGCCGCGAAGAATGCCGGTGACGATGTGACCGTTCCCTTCACGCCGGGACGTATGGATGCGTCACAGGAACAAACCCACGTGTGGTCATTCGCAGTAATCGAACCGGCTGTAGATGGGTTCCGTAATTACCTCAAAACTAAATATACCGTATCAGCAGAGAAACTACTGGTTGATCGTGCCCAGCTTCTGACGCTGACCGCTCCTGAGATGACGGTTCTCCTTGGCGGTATGCGGGTTTTAAATGCCAACTTCGGAGGGTCCCAGCATGGCATCTTCACCAAGCGGCCAGAGACACTCACAAATGACTTCTTCGTGAATCTGCTCGACATGAGCACGACGTGGAAGGCAACCTCTGAAGATGATGACGTGTTTGAGGGTCGTGATCGTGAAACAGGAGAAATCAAGTGGACCGGTACCCGTGTCGACCTCGTGTTCGGCTCGAATTCCCAACTCAGGGCCTTGGCGGAAGTGTACGGATGTGAGGATTCTCAGGAGAAATTTCTGAAAGACTTTGTAGCGGTGTGGAACAAGGTAATGAACCTTGACCGTTTCGATCTCGCCTGATCTTACATAAACGTCTTTCCGGTTCCAGTGGACGGTGTATCGCCCTCGCTGGACCGGAACGTTACCGTAAAGATGTTTTTAACAAAGTTCAAGCCAGGGCCATGCATTTGGCCCTGGCTTTTTTTATAGGTTTCAACGTAATGATCATTATTCAAACTGCTTCTTGAACTCTGTAAACTCCTGCCTGAGTAATTCCAATTCTTCCTGAAGTGAAATAATTTCATTTTCCAGATGCTTAATGCGATCATTTCCTGAAGAGGTTGGAGATGTGGAGAATTCTTCCTGTGCCTGCATTTGCTGGATGTCTGGTTCTCCTGACAGCAGGTGGGCAAAGCGGGCTTCTTTGCGGCCGGGCATTTTAGGAAGTTTGGTCACCATTTCCATATCTGTGAGGCTTTCAAGGACCTCCTGTACTTCATCCAGGTCTCTGAATTTGTAGAGCCGATCTGATCTCCCCCTGAGTTCGCCCAGAGTTTGCGGGCCGCGTATGAAGAGAAGGCATAAAAGAGCTGCTTCTTTATCAAGCAGGTTTTTGGTTTTTACAAAATTCTGACTGTATTTAGCGACGCGGCCGGCATCACTTCGCCATACATATTTTTGGGCTTTCAGGCTGTCAATTGCTTCAATAACAGTAGTTTCATCATACTGAACAACTGGTTCCCTGTTGGATTTCTGGTTGCAGGCATTGACAAGGGCATTCAGGGAAAGCGGGTAATACTCAGGGGTGGCTTTTTCCTTCTCGATTAGGCAGCCAAGTACGCGGATTTCTTTATCGTTTAAGATGTCTTCCATACGGGTATCCTCATGTGGTTATCTAAATGTCTCTCGCAGGGCACCTCTGTGAGATATCTATCTTCACGGTTGGTTGTATTTCCTTGTTACAGGTTCCTGAAGTTTTTCAATGGAATCGAAACGGGGAAGAGAACTATGCCTCAGCAGCATCCAGGAAATGTTGTTACATATTTCATATATCGGCCTGAAGTCATCAAGAAGTTCTTTGTCCGTCAATTTCGGGCTGTTTCTTTGTTTTCTGACTTTATTGAAAATTGTCTTGAGACTTCTTTCGCCGTCGAGATGGCTGAATATGTCAGCTGTATATTTGCCCGGGAGAAATTGCATGGATATTTCGTCCGGGCTTTTGAGTGATATTCTTTTTCCATTGGCCTGAGCTATTTGAGCAGGAATATCCCTTGGGTGATTTCTCAGGAAAAAAGGAATATTGTCCAGATTATCCAATTGAGCCCTAGTATGTTCTTTTTTAGAAAGGTAGAAACTATGGCGCTGAATAAGGCCAGACATGAGTTCTGCAATGGCCTGCTGTCTCGGGAGGGGGAGGGCGGCAATCTTCTGGAGGAGTCCGGGATGTCCAATAAAAGTTTTGGGGTCGTAGCCTATTTTGCTTTCGAACTTGGGACCTATGAATTCAACCAGGTTGAAACCGCAGTTTTCAATCCAGTCGTACAGTTCCAGAACATCGAAACCATGGTCATTGGAATGAAGGAAAAGATCGTACAGTCCGATGTCTCCGTATTCATCTATCTCGCTTTTCCACTCGTTTTCATTGCGCTTATAAAGATTTGAGGGCGGAAGGCTGTTGAGAATTATCTTGGTGTTTTCAACTCTGTTCTGCATCTCTGGTTCGTCTGCATGGATTAGATGCATAAGAGACTGCATTTGATATATTGGTGCGCGGGCATGTTTCCCGTAGACCATGATGCCCAGGCAGCCACCGTCGGCAAGCACTGATCCAAGGCTGCGTAAACCGGTATGATAGTCTTCTAGGTGATGAAGCACTCCAACACAGTTGATGTAATCAAAGGTGCCGAGATCAAGTTCCTGCAGGTCAAGGATAGAATTATGGACCCAGGTAATATTGTCTAAGCCTCGGATGGCTGCCCTTTCTCTGGCAACATCCATACTCTGCTTGCTGATGTCTATGTAGACTATTTCTGCATTTTTTTTATGTCTGAGCTGTTCAGCAAGGAAGATGGCCGCACTTCCTGTTCCTCCACCGGCAACAAGAGCCCGAAAGTTGTTGAAGGATTGTTTTCCCTGGAAACAGTAGTGGTTGATTTTTTCAAGAAAGGCATCCTGGGTATAGATTAAACGAACTTTTTCGTCTTCAGGGTTTCTATATGGATAAGGGTAATTTTCGTACTGGTTTCTTACTTCCTGTAAATATTCCATGGGCAAAAAGTCCTTCTCTTCCGGCTGGTAATAAAATGATCGATATGGAAATTACATTGTCACAAAAGGCATATCATTCAGGATACAACCTTATCGCCCTAAGTAGAAAAAAAATTTCAAAAAATGGTCTTTTAGCCACTTTTTGAGGATAAAATTTTATACTCAGTATTCATGTTAATTTTTAATCATTTTAAAATTTCATTGTAATCGTAAGGACATAACCAGTTGTATTACGGTTTCTTTTTTTAACGGAGATATTGGATTGGAATTTGCAATAGTAAAAAGTAACAAGGAAATGTCATTAGAAACTCTCTGCTCACAAATTTGCAGATCAATGGAGGCTTAAGAACAGTAATGTATCCAAAAAAATTAAATATTATTTTTATACTGTTTGCCTTGATTGCCTTTACCGGCTGTTCAACATTTCAGAACAAACAAAGTCTGAACAGTATCAATCCAGGTGAAGGTGTTGATTCATATGAAGTTTCTGCTCAGAAGAGGAAAATAGATCTTCCAGTTAGAGTTGCGATCATGCCTTTTGAAAATATGACCAAAAACGATAAGGCTGCTGAACTAGTCCGTAATAGTTTTTATAGCCAGTTTGCTGGGAAAAAATATCGGGATATCGAACTGTTTGAGATAGATGCCATACTTGATGAAAACAATCTGTATGATGATCATAAATACAATGAGGTCGATGCGTCCAAGCTTGGTCAACTGTTAGAGGCTGATGGGATTGTATATGGCAAGATCACTGGCTATAATAAAGTTCATCTGGGTATATACTCTCAGGTGTATGTAGAGCTTGAAGTTCGGCTCGTTGACTGCGCCACTTCAAAAGTGCTTTGGAAGGTAAAACATAGAACTGCCCATCACGAAGGAGATCTGCCGCTTGAACTGATCGGTGTCGTCTCCGCCATGCTCCGCACTACCAAACATATCAGTAATGCAGAACTGGTAAGCACAACTGATGATTTGTGCCGAACTATTGTCAGTGCGCTGCCTGAGCCTGAATTCCTTAAAGTCTTTGCAAGTCGTGAGAGCGCCTCTGTTCGTTTTTAAGGTTTGACGGGTATTCCTTGAATATCTGATTGTTTCAAACCCCCAGATGTGTTGTTCCTCCTCAGTAATTCCTTCTTTTCTGTTTGCCAAACATCCCTGTCTTTCGTATATCTTTTTTTACATGTTGTATTGATTTTATTCCTTAAGGCAACCTTTCTGTCTGTTATCTTTGCGATTCCAATGAAGAAAAAAATAAAAGAACATCTCGTTATTGATTCTGAGTTCCTGAAAACTGTTTCCCGTGAGCCGGGTGTCTACCTCATGTTGAGCAGGCAGGATAAAGTACTCTATGTGGGCAAGGCCAGGAATATAAGGAAAAGACTGGCGTCATATAGCCGCTGGACAGGTGCCGAGCATTCAAAAACAACAGTCATGCTGAGCCAGGTTGTCCGGGTTGAAACCATAATAACACGAACTGAAAAAGAGGCTTTTATCCTGGAGGCTTCTCTAATAAAAAAGCATCGTCCCAGGTATAATGTAATACTTCGCGATGATAAGAATTATCCCTATATTAAAGTTACTGTATCAGAACAATGGCCGCGTCTTCTTATGACGCGGAGAAAGAGTAATGATGGCTCAAAGTATTTTGGTCCGTACACATCTTCATCTGCGATGTGGTCAACCATTAAACTTCTCAACACCCTGTTTCTTCTCAGGCGATGCAAAGGAAATGATCTTCCCAATAGAAAAAGGCCCTGTCTGAACCATCAGATGGGGCGCTGCATGGCTCCATGTGGTGGACGCGTTGATCCAGATGTTTACAAGGAAATGGTTAGCGACGTGATACTTGTTTTAGAAGGGCGTGATCATCAGCTTGTCAGTAAGCTGGAATCGAAAATGGCAAAGGCTGCTGAGGAATTCCGCTACGAGGATGCCGCAGTTATTCGGGACCAGATTGCATCTCTTGCTGCGACACTTGAAAAGCAGATAGTGGTTGGCAGCAGGAAACAGGATCAGGACATCTATGGTTTTGAGAGGAGTGGAGCGTCGGTTGCTGTTTCTATCGTAAGTGTTCGCCATGGAATTGTCTCCGCACACCGTTCTTTTTATGTGTCTGAGCCTGTCGGGCAGGATCCAGAAATTCTTTCTGAGGTTATAAAAAGATTTTATGGAGATACACCTTTTGTGCCGGCAGAAATCATTCTGCCATTTTCTGCAGATGAGCAGTCTTCACTTGATGAGTGGCTCTCTGAACTCCGTGGAAAAGCAGTGCGTTTCAGGGTTCCTCTTCGTGGGGATATGATGAATTTGATCCACATGGCTGCTGTTAATGCCAGGCAGGTTTTTGAAGACCGTGAAAAACAGGAAAAATCCTGGCAGGTTTTGGCAGATGGCCTTGTCGATATACTTCATCTCAGGAAAAGTCCCGATTGCATAGAGTGCCTCGATATTTCCAATATAGGCGGACAACATGCGGTAGGGTCATTGGTCTGTTTTGAAAAGGGCAGAAAAGAAAAACGCAAATATCGTCATTACTCAATTAAGACAGTAGAAGGGCCTGATGACTATTCGATGATGGCAGAGGTTCTGGAGCGGCGTTTCAGACGAGGTGTAAAAGATGATGATCTTCCGGATGTGCTCATGGTCGATGGGGGCAGGGGACAGCTTAATATTGCCAGGAGAATAGCAAAAGAATGCCTGCCGGATGATTCTCTCGAGTTATTGGGTATTGCCAAGGAGAAAGAAGAAGAAGGCGAGAAGCTCTATCGTCCGGGTCGAAAAAATCCTGTATCACTGCCCCGCAACTCACCATATCTTCTCTACCTGATGAAAATTCGTGATGAATCCCATCGTTATGGAATTACACTGCACCGAAAGCTTCGCAATAAAAAAACACTTGCTTCAGAACTTGATTCAATACCCGGGGTTGGTCCAAAGAGAAAAAAGGAACTTTTACGCTCTCTTGGAAGCTTAAAGAGGATAAAAGCTGCTTCAGTAGACGACCTTGCCAGTGTGGCAGGAGTAGGGATTGTGCAGGCAAAAGAGATCCATGGGTATTTCCATAATGAGTAAATGCCGGTATATATAGTTGTTGCTTTTTACAAGGTAAAAAACTATGTTATTTTGTTTGAATACAAGAGGATAAACAGTCTGCCTTCAGGTATTGTGAATGAAGGAATATCTAATTATAAAATCAGTGAGTTAATTGAACTATGTGGGAATACACAGACGAAGTTAAAGACCATTTTCTGAACCCCCGGAATGTCGGAGAGATAGAAAACCCTGATGGGATAGGAGACGTTGGATCCCTGGCCTGCGGTGATGCCTTGAAGCTTACTTTTAAGCTTGGTGATGATAAAAAAATAGCAGATGCCAAATTCAAGACATTTGGATGCGCCAGTGCCATTGCCTCTTCATCGGCTTTGACTGAAATGATAAAAGGGCTGACTCTTGATGAGGCCGAGAAAGTAACCAATGAAGATATTGCCTTATATCTTGGCGGATTACCAAAGGAAAAGATGCATTGTTCGGTTATGGGCCGTGAGGCGCTTGAAGCGGCCATTGCCAATTATCGTGGAATTGTTCTTCCCATGGCTGAGGGAGAGGTTATCTGTGAATGTTTTGGGGTGACCGATCTTGAGATTAAAAGGGCTATTGAAGAAAGTCATCTGCATTCTGTTGAAGAGGTAACCAACTTTACCAAGGCAGGCGGCGGATGTGGTAAGTGTGAGGATAGAATTCAGGCCATTATTGACGAAGTCAATCATACTGCAAAGGCAAAAGTCATCCCCATGTCCGGTCCCAAACGGATGACTACTATTCAAAAGATCAAACTGATTGAACAGGCATTTGAACGTGAAATCAGGCCGACATTAAAAAAAGATGGGGGCGACATTGAACTGGTCGATGTAGACGGTGATTTTGTTATTGTCTCTCTTCGTGGGGCCTGTTCCAGCTGCACGAAGTCGCAGACCACCCTGAAAGAATATGTAGAAAAGAAATTGCGGGAACAGGTTCTCGATTCCCTTATTGTTGAGGAGAGTAACGCATGATGAGTCAGCAGGGCAGGGTCATATACATGGATAACAATGCAACCACCAAGGTTGCGCCCGAGGTTGTGGAGTCCATGATGCCGTTTTTTTCCGAATTGTACGGAAATCCTTCCAGTATGCATACCTTTGGTGGCCAGGTTGGGAAGAATGTTGTTGAGGCAAGAGAGAAAGTGGCTCACCTGCTGAATGCTACCCCTGATGAAATTATTTATACAAGCTGTGGAACTGAAAGTGATTCTACGGCTATACTTTCTGCTCTCCAGGCTCAATCGGGAAAAAGGCATATTGTTACAACCAGGGTTGAGCATCCGGCTGTAAAAAATCTCTGTGAAAGCCTGGATTCTCTCACCGGACATAAACACCGGCTCACCCAGTTGCCTGTTGCAAGTGACGGGACTTTAGACCTCCAGCAATATGAGGACAGTTTGAGTGATGACACTGCAATAGTGAGTGTCATGTGGGCTAATAATGAAACAGGTGTTATTTTCCCAATTGAGAAAATGGCTCAGATCGCGAAAAGCAGAGGCATTTTATTCCACACAGATGCAGTACAGGCTGTGGGCAAGATTCCAATTGATCTTCAGACGGTTCCTGTTGACTTCCTTTCCCTGTCTGGACATAAACTTCATGCCCCTAAAGGAATAGGCGTGCTTTATGTTCGCAAGAGGACTCCTTTCGTGCCATTTATGATTGGTGGCCATCAGGAGCATGGCCGCCGTGGCGGTACAGAGAATGTTGCCGGTGTTATAGGTTTGGGAAAGGCCTGTGAGCTTGCCGGCCAGCATATTCATACAGAAAACACCAAAGTAAGGGTGTTGCGTGACAAACTCGAGGAGGGATTGCTCGCCAGTATTCCCAACGCCCTGTTGAATGGACACAAGGCCGATCGATTGCCAAATACCAGCAATATAAGTTTTGAATATATTGAAGGAGAGTCTATTCTGCTCCACCTTGACAGGTATGGCATTTGTGCTTCTTCCGGATCTGCATGTACTTCAGGATCTCTCGAGCCCTCCCATGTCCTACGGGCTATGGGTGTTCCTTTTACTGCCGCCCATGGATCGATTCGTTTTAGCCTCAGTGTCTACAACGCAGAAGATGAAGTGGATTTTATTCTTGAAAAAGTCCCACCCATCATCGCGAATTTGCGTGAAATGTCACCATTCTGGAAAAGCAGATAACATAACTGTTTAACAGCACTGTACAGTTTGCCAGACAGTTAACAGCTCATAAAAACTATCAGACTCTTAAAGGAAGCAAATGAAAGTCGTTTCTCCCTCTTATGAAATATTAAAGGATCTGGACGAGCAGAGCCTTGCTTCGCGTATAGAAGTGTGTGGTCGGCTCTGTTATAAAAGCGAAGATAAAATCACCCCGGAATCGGCACCTCCCTTTATCAGGAGAATCTTAAAGCACGGTCACAACTCTGTTGCTGAAATGGCTGTTTTGACGCTTAAAATAGATCTTGACTCTGATGCGATGTCAGCCCAGCTTTTTGCGGCCCAGCCAAAATATTTTCAGTTGGATCGAATAGATAAGAAAACCCTGCTGATGAGCGGCTCTGTTCGTGCTTTCCGTGAACTTTTTCTCGAGCATCATACAATTAAGATAGTCAAGGCGATCACTACCTATCTTGCGGATAGGCATCCTCTCTTTTTTGAGGATATTCTGCCTAAGCGTGCGCTTGTGATCCAGCAGGGTGTTAACGTCGAAAAAATCCCTCTTTCCGAAGTGGAAAAAATGCCGGCAGATCTTTTTGCAAAACATCGTTATATCGCTGTTAAGTTTATAGTCAACCGTGCCGTTACTCATGAAATGGTGAGGCATCGTCCCTGCGGCTTTCTTCAGGAAAGTCAACGGTATTGCCGCTATAGTGATTCAAAGTTCGGCAGCCAGGTTACTTTTATCAAGCCTCTCTTTTATCAGGAAGGGACTGAAGAATACAGGATATGGGAGCAGGCCATGGCTGAGACCGAAAAACTGTATGTCAGCTTATTGGAAACATCTACAGCCCAGGCAGCCCGCACGGTCCTGCCAAACTCCTGCAAGACAGAGCTTATTGTCTATGCAAATCTGCTTCAATGGTATCATATGTTTCGTCTCCGGACATCGAAAGGTGCCGATCCTTCAATGCGAGAGGTGATGATCCCATTACTCGATGATTTCAAGAAGGAATTCCCGGGTATTTTTGATACTCTTTCAGTGGAATCATAGCCTTCATCACATAACTGTTACCACACTTCTAGTTATCTTCCTGAAACCTGAGCCGTCAGGATATCAAGTACCCTTTGGGGCGTAATAGACTGTTTTTTGGTCCATTGCGCCCTTTTTCATGTATTGCATGTACCGCAAGTTGTTTGAAATGTTCGAAAAAGGTTGCAAAACAGGGGGGGGATCTATTATGTTTTCTGGTTTGCGGAGTAAGGGTTCACACGAAAAGGTTTTTCATAAGATCAAAGTGCAAAAAGGAGGAAATGACAATGGCCTATAACGCAGTGGAAATGGCAGACTGGCAAATATCTGAGGCTGCTGAAAAAAACATGCCCACTCCCGAGGAGTGGAGAGACAAACTTGGGCTTGAGAAGGACGAGATTCTGCCCATGGGTAGACTGGCAAAACTCGACTTTCTAAAGATCATCAACAGGCTCAAAGACAAGCCGGACGGCAAGTATATTGAAGTTACAGCTATTACTCCTACGCCA
>JACKQG010007706.1_pt1 | contig 10717 bp, 4 predicted proteins | sample 8237621 | NCBI WGS metagenome assembly JACKQG01 (sample SAMN15677084, study PRJNA649215) | marine metagenome | biome: marine; feature: Black Sea; material: saline water; isolation source: suspended particulate matter (SPM) from the Black Sea western gyre | collected 2013-06-09/2013-06-10 | depth... | reverse complement strand
AATCACGCGACTGATGGCGAATGGTATCCCAGTCCTTTTCATCGACGGTGATTTGTACATCCAGTACCCGGTTGGTCGGGAAGATATCGTCCAGTTTAAGTTCTTTGGCCGCCAGAGTGTTTACGGCAACCAAAAAGCACAATGCTATTCCTAATCCTTTATTCAATACCATTTGACTTAATGTCCAAACAAAATGTTTTCTCATGATAAACATCTCCTTTTTGGTTTAGAAAACCTCGGGTTCAGGGTCATATTCTTCTACTATCGTAGTAACTTTTTTCTCCTTATCAGGGTCGGAAACAATCCCGCCAATGGCATAAATTTTCCCATTTACGACGCTGGCTGATAGATAAGCTCTTGCTGTTGGCATACCAGATTTCCTCTAGGTATCGGTAGCAGGATGATATTCTGCTACGATCGAAAATGGTTGAAATTCTCGGCTTGTTTTCTTGTAGCCTCCGATAGCATAAACCTTTCCATTCAATACACAAGTCGATAACCCCGACAGCCATTTCGGTATACCAGTTTTCTCTGTCCAGAAAGTCACGGTCAGGACGTTTAGCTCGCTTCCGAATCAAGTCTTTGCACAAGTTATAAGTTATAGAACGCAGCCACCACAAGAAATTGTCCCACCGTTTTAAAGTGTGTAACTTCCGATAAGCCTTGATAAAAGCCTCTTGGGTGATATCTTCGGCGTCATGGAAATTTTGGAGCATGTCCCACGCAAAAGCGTAGATGCTCTCTTTGTACTTATCTACCAGAAAACCAAACGCGGCTTTTCTCCATTGAGGCATTTATCGATAAGATATCCATCTTCTGTTCTCATATTCCTCCACTCAGGTTTTACCGAAAATCAGAGTTTTTGTCAATCTTTTTCAAATAGAACGCCAAATTATAGTTGACTTTATTATCCATTTGGGATATTTTATATTTGAGTTGGTGATAAATCTTAGGAGGGAAATTTTATGATAGAACATCCAATATTCATGGCGACAATGGGACTGTGCGCCTCGGTGTTCGCTGCATCGACTTTGGAAGGAAGAGTTGAAATCATCGATGCTTATGCAAAATCTGAAGGCGTACAGATTAATTGGGGCTTGGATTTGATACGGGAATTGTTAAAAAATGAAAACAACCTCGTTGTTGAAGCCAATCAGTGTGAGTTGAAGGGTTTCTACGATGACACACGTAGCGAATACAAAGCGCGGTCGGTACTCAGGTCAGAAGCGGGAGGCAGTATTTCTTTGATTGCACCGCAAGCAGGGCAATACTATCTCGCCTTCGTAATCTATGACAGCAGTGGAGCGGAGAAAGTAGGCATTTACATTGACGGTGATTTAAAAGGCGTTGCTGTGGCTGATGTGGAAAACAACAGGAATCACGTTTTCACTCTTGCCGAACCGTATACATTCAAAGGCGGCGAAGAGGTCGTCTTGCAGACGGGCAAAAGTCAAGGTGCGTATCGGATTGAAAAAAACTTGTTTTTGAAGGAGAAGCCGCCTGTACAAGAGCGAGAACATACAATCATCGAAGTTCATGCGGAGCCTATAATTCCCCAAAACTCGGATGAAACGGTGCGCGCTTCAATCACCTGGATTAGCAGTTGGCCAGGTGAAACATGCGTTGAATATGGACGTACAATGGAATATGGCAACAAGGTTATTGAATACGAAGGTTTGGCACTGAACAATCATCGCATAATTTTAGAACAACTCGAACGCGATACGACCTATCATTATCGCGTTGTTGCAGGAAAACCAGACGGAGGCGTTGTTTATTCGCCCAATTATAGTTTTAAAACGGCGAAAAAAGAGATACGCAGTGATAAAGCGCCATCGTTAGCAAAAATTTTGTTGAAGGTTGACAATCCAACCGAGCATGCGTGGCAGGGCTGGCCGGTAACATCTGGAATTCCTTTCCCTCAAGGCGATTTGATTTCTATCGAAAACATTAGGATTCTTAATGCGCAAGGTTCAGAAATTCCAAGCCAGATTGGAGAATTGGGTAGATGGCAGGATGAAAGCATCAAATGGGCGTTGGTGGATTTTCAAGCTGATGTAGATGCGAATGCAGTAGCGCAGTATACGTTGGAATACGGCACCAAAATCCGTAGGAAAAGTTTTGAAACCCCAACAGTCAAGACGGCGATATCCGAAAATTATGTCGAAGTGGTGACTGGACCATTGAAATTTGTCATCGACAAGAATCGGTTTGGTTTATTGGACAATGTATGGTTAGATGTCAACAGCAATGGTGAATTTCAAGATAATGAGCGCATAACCCAAAACGACAGTGGCGAAAGTGGAATACATCTTTTGGGCGTTGATGGAACAGTCTACACCAGCCTCAACGCACCCGATGTAGTTGAAGTCGAGGAGAACGGCCCGATGCGCGCGGTGGTGCGAGTGGAAGGAACCCACAAAGATTCAGATGGTAACAGCCTGTTCGCGTATATTGTGCGCATCCACGCATACGCGGGTAAAAGCTATTTGCGCGTGTTTCATACTTTTGGAAACAACAAATTGGAACAAGAATTCACATCCATCAAAAGCCTAACGCTGAAAGTGCCGTTGAATGTGGATGTTAGCGATACAATAAGATTGTCCCAAAATTTTGATGACCAGTACACCCTCTGCAAAAATGGCAAGGTTACGGATAGCGGGCGATGTAGTGAAGGATGGGTAGGTGCGAGTGATGGGCGTTGGGGCGTTATCGCTGCCGTGCGTAATTTCTGGCAACTGTATCCGAAAAGTTTGACAGCTAACGAATCGGGATTGGAAATTGGCATTTGTCCACCGATTGGGAACGAATACGAAGGACATGACCCGCAAACGCAAGACAAGCTGTATTACTATCTTCTCAACGGAGAATACAAATTCAAACGAGGCGTAAGCAAACGGCATGAATTGTTTTTCTATTTCCACAAAGGCGATGCGGAAACTGCCAATGGGGAATCGCTTGCCAAAGCATTTCAGGAACCGTTGCTTGCTACCGCAGAGCCTGATTGGTATTGCAACAGCAAGGTTTTCGGAGATCTGATGTCCGCTGAACAATCGGTGTTTTCCGAATATGATGAGGTGATGCACAAAAGTTGGGACGGGTATCTATCCGAACGTGAAAACGGCAGGGAATACGGTATGTTGAACTTCGGTGATTGGTGGGGGGAACGCAGATACAACTGGGGCAATATCGAATATGATACTCAGCATATGTTCTTCCTTCAGTACATTCGCACCGGAGATAGAAGATTTTTCTTCCCTGGCGAGTGGGCTGCTCGGCACAACATGGATGTGGATACGGTTCATTACGGAGCGCTATCGGATGTGGGCGGAGCGTATGCACATTGCATGGGACACGTCGGCAACTACGACTGGGTTGGTCCGACAGCAATCTCACGCGGGGGATTTAGCGTCAGCCATACGTGGGTGGAAGGTTTGCTGGATTACTATTTTCTAACTGGAGATAAGCGCTCATTGGAAACAGCGAAAAAAATTGCCGATAGATATGATATTTACAGCACGCGCAACTACGATTTCGGCAATTGCCGCACGGCTGGTTGGCATCTGATTTTGACAATGGCTATGTACAATGCGACCAATGACCGATTTTATCTTAACGCGGGAAAAATCATTGTGGACAGAGTTTTGGAACGGCAAACACCAGAGACCGGTGGTTGGGAACGTCTGATGGTTCCTGGTCATTGTCATTGTGAGCCGCCGCGCCATGAAGGTAACGCCGGATTTATGGTGGGCATTTTGCTCGCAGGCTTGAAAAATTATTACCAAGCGACAGGCGATGAGGCAATCGCTCAATCCATCATCAAAGGCGCTGAATATCTGATAAACGATGTTTGGGAACCAGACATCAATGGATTTCGCTATACTTCTTGTCCGCATTCCAGCAAGGGTACGGGCAACCTCCGAAAATTGTTAGGCATCGCATACTCCTATCGTCTCACCGGCGATGAAAAATTTGGCAAAGTCGCACGCAGAGGGTCAGAAGCAGGAATTAGAGCTCTGAGCGGCGGTGGGAAAGGTCTCTCTGCCCATGCCCGTTTTGCGCCGTATGTGCTGTATGACGTGCAGGTGGGGCATGAAAAATAGGATATTCAGCGAATATGATAAGTGTGATTAAGCATCGTATACATGGCATGAAAAGTGTTGCGGTAAAATGTCAAGGAGGATTCAATATGGCACAAGAAATTTCACATCAAACCGATGGCAAACAAAGTCTCTATCAAGTTGCACTGGAACAACTGGATTATGTTGCAAAACTTATCGACCTTGACGCGAGCGTTCATGAGATTCTCAAATATCCCAAGCGCGAGTTGACGGTCAATTTTCCGGTACGCCTGGACGATGGCTCATATAGTATGTTTACGGGATATCGTGTTCAGCACAACCTCGCCAGAGGTCCTGCCAAAGGTGGAATTCGTTATCATCCAAGCGTCACATTAGATGAGATTAGGGCGTTAGCAATGTTGATGACCTGGAAGTGTGCTGTGATGAATATCCCGTATGGCGGGGCGAAAGGGGGAGTGATTTGCAACCCGAAGAGACTTTCATCTGCCGAATTAGAACGTATGACCCGACGATATACTACCGAAATTATGATTATCATTGGTCCAAACTATGATATCCCCGCTCCCGACGTCTACACAAATCCACAAGTAATGTCATGGATTATGGATACCTACAGCATGCACGTTGGACATTCTGTGCCCGCTGTTGTCACAGGAAAACCTGTATGTATCGGTGGGTCAGAAGGTAGGTTGGAGGCAACAGGGCGCGGCTGTATGTTTGTAACACTGGAAGCATTGAAACATCTCGGCATTGGATTGGATGAAACGACCGTGGCAGTTCAAGGCTGTGGCAATGTCGGCAGCGTCGCGGCGCGGTTATTACAGGAGGCGGGATGCAAAGTAATAGCTATCAGCGATTCCCAAGGTGGGATTTATAATCCTAATGGATTAGACATCCCAGAAGTCCTGAAACACAAAAGTGAGACGGGAGGAATCGTAGATATGTTCGCTTCGCTCACCGACGCCAAAGGCTTACGGAAAAATGTCGATGTTGTCAGCAATGAAGAGCTATTGGAATTAGATTGTACTGTGCTTTTGCCGGCGGCACTGGAAAATCAAATTACCGGAGAGAATGCGACTCGAATAAAAGCGCGCATTGTTGCGGAAGGAGCAAATGGTCCGACAACGACCGCCGCGGACCGAATACTGTATGACCGAGGAATATTTCTCATCCCTGACATCCTCGCCAATGCAGGCGGCGTGACTGTTTCGTATTTCGAATGGGTTCAGGATTTGCAAGCCTTCTTCTGGAAAGAAAATGAAGTGAACAACCGATTGAGGGAAATTATGGTGAGTAGTTTTGAGGAGGTGCTAACCACGGCTCAAAAATACAACACAGACATGCGTACAGCAGCTTATGTTCTGGCGGTTGAACGCGTTGCTTTAGCAGGATTGCAACGCGGGATATACCCTTAGGAAGATTGAATATTTTAGGAATGAAGATTGAAGATTGAACAAAATTTCCTACAATCTTCAATCTTCAATCTTCAATAATCAATCTTCAATCTACTTACTCGCCACCGGTAGTCGACTCATGTATATCGAGCGACTGCAAGTAAGTTGCGATGCTAGCATAGCGAGTTTGCGCATATCTCCATGCCTGGGCAACATCATTATTAACCGGTGGTTTATTCGGAGGATATTTGTTGATGAGCGTCTCAAATGCTTTGAGCGCTTTATCCCACTGTTCCAATTCAACATAAGCATCGCCGATTACGTCATAGGCGATATCGGCAGAAGCCGTATTGGGATAGTTTTTTATCAGAACATCAAGAACCGTAAGTACCTCCGAAATCCTTTGTTTTCTCTCCTCAGAGCCTTCTTTCATTTGTTTTGCCTGAAGAGACAAAGTGTTACCCTGTGAATAAAGTTCGATTGCTAAAGCATTTTCTGTCTCTCTCAAAAACTCTTCTGCAATCATTTTAGATTCAGCTTTGATACCCGGCAAAGCAATCGCCTTCTTGTAGAGCTCAATAGCACGTTCATAATCTTCCCTTTCTTGCTCTGGGTCAGTAGCCGTTGTAGCCTGGTTGTAATAATTGTTACCCACATTGATGAAAGCGTCGGCGGCATATGCGCTATTTGGATACTCATTTGCCAACTTTTCATTCAAAGTGAATACATTTTGCTCAAGTTCATGCTTTTGCACGGGGTCGGTAGTTTCTGCGGCAATGTATTGATAGCAAGTAGCCATCGCATACAGTGAATCAGCCGCACTTGCGTGTTGTGGATTGATAGCCTGAACTTTTTCATATTCCGTTAGCGCTTGGCGATAATCCTCCATAGCGAAATATGATTCACCTGCGTGATACTGCCACTTCGCTGCATCTTCCGCGTTAGGATATCGCTTTACCAAATCTTTGAAAATAGTCACACCTTTGCTGAAAAGCTGCGGGTCATTATTGGAGTATCTCGCAAGGTCAAAATAGCCTGTACCCAACCAATTTAAACCGTCCTGGAGAAACTCACCTAATTCTTTGTCGGTCTTTGGATTCCCAAATAGTCCCTGGTCTGTATACTTTACAAATGTTTCCAGGGCTGGAATCGCTTTCTCAAGGTCTGGTTTGAAGTGGATGGAGTAAGCAATCTGGGAGCCTTGGAACAGAGCATATTTGACAAACGGAATAGCGTCTGCCGGTAAATCCTTGATAGTTTTACCTTTGGCTTTCATATCTTCTTCTGCCATGTTGTAAGCTTGCATATAAGAATCAATTGCCTGGCGTGAACCATTTCTATATTCCTCGTTATATGCTCCTTCTTCCTCATTGTAAAACGTTCTTGCGCGCTGGAACTGGTAAAGCGCAAGATTATACTGAGCGCCGAGCTTTAGGGCGAGGCTGGATTCCTTGCTTGCAATAGATTCATCTCGGGCTTTTTCAATTTCAACAATGGCTTCCTCTAACCTTCCCAAGTTGACGTAGAGTTCAGCACGTCGGGTCTTTGCATCGGCAATCATCGATTTGATGGTTTCATTGTTTGTGCTGGAATAGTTGTTTATCAATTCGTCAAAAGCCTGCAATGCATTTTCATCATCTTTTAGATTGGTGGCATAGAGCAATCCAATTCGGTAAGTCGCTTGAGCCTTTGTCAGAACATCATCCGTCAAGGGCAAAGCGTTCTTATAGTTGGCGATTGCTTTATCGTAATCTTTAAGATGTTCATCGTAGGCTAGCGCGATGGAAAAATATGACCGAGCATGAGTTTCTTTATCCTGGGAATGATTAATTATATATTCATATTCCCGGATAGCAGGTTCGAATTGACCCTGGTCCAGGTATAATTCAGCCAGACGCGAATGGGCATCATCAACGCTGGATTGTCTTTTTTCATCTTTGACCTGTTCTGACAGAGCGACTACTTGTTGGAATGCTTTTGTAGCCCCGGCTTGGTCTTTCAATCCACCTTTCGCTAAACCCAACGCATAGTATACGCTCAATGACATATCTGCATCCAGGTCGCCTTTAAGTGTAGCCTCAGAGGCTTTGGCAGATGCCTGGAAGTATTGTTGCTTCTCGGATTCTTCCGCAGCTTGTCCGAGTTGGAAATAGGACACTGCAATCTGATAATTTGCAGTCACTACTGACTCATGGTCAGGGGGTGCAATCTCAACTAATTTTTCGTAAGCTGTAATTGCCTCCTGATATCGCTTTACTTCATAAAACAGGATGCCCATCTTCAACTGTGCATTTACTTTTGAATCGGTAGTGGCGACCGGGCTGGCGACAACTTTGCGCAATACCTCCACCATCGCATCAACACTTTCTTCGCTGCCCTTGCTCTGTTCCAAAGCGTTGATTTTCACTAGATTAATATTGTTTAACGTTTCTAGTACTTTTCCGTCTTCGCTGTCGCCTAATGTTGTCGTGGCAGTGTCAGCTACTTCGATAATCTTCGCCCAATAAGCTGCATCGCCTTTTTCAGCTAAGTCCCTGTAAGCTAATGCAACGCCATAATATGCATCAGACAAATTCCCACTATTGGGATAATCATCCAGCACCTTCTGGAAAGCAGTGATAGCTTTGTCCAAATCTTCTGGATTTTTATCCTCAATTTGGTAGTAGCACACACCTACCAAATATTGGGCGTCATCGGCGTATTCGCCTTGTGGATTAGCGGCAATTATCTGCTCATAAGAAACCGCTGCTTCAGCGTACCGTTTATCAGCACGTTGCAGGTCCGCCAATTTAATACGCGCTAAGTCTTTGCTATCAGCTGAAATATTCGCATCATTCAGAACTGTCTGATATGCATCAATAGCTTCGCCTCTCTGATCTGCTTGAGCATAAGTTTGCGCTATCAACAGTTGCACTCGCTCATAATTTTCGCTCTGTCGCGGGATGAGCGCGTAAATTGAACGCGCGTTCTGATAATCTTTTTGTTTTTCATAAGCCAAAGCTAAATTCATTTGGCAGCTTTCAACATACTGCAAACGTTCGTCAAAATCGAAGTTGCCATAAGTTGTAGGATTATAGTTATCGCCGAATTTATCAATGGCCTGTTTGTAAGCGGCGGCTGCTTTTTGCAGTACAGCCGGATCAAATACCGCGTCTTGGTCGGTTTCTTTATAACCGGGGGGCTTTGCGGCGTTAAAATAAGATGCGCCTTCCTGAAACTTCGACATTAACTTCAGTAGGAAGAATTTTGGTAGGTCCTGTGAGTAATCATCCCAAACTTTGGCATATTCCTCAGCAGCGCGAGAATAATTCTCCATGTCATACTGAATGCCGCCAAGTCTCATCTGGATCTCTGCTGCTTGTAGGTCGAAATTTGGATCCTGTTTCTTCTGTGTAATGAAGTTGGCCCCGACTGTTTGAAGTTCATCATTCCTGCCTAATTCGCTTAAACTCCAGATAGCGCCGTACAGTGCATGTGGCGCAATATCGTCATCGGGATAATCGTCCAGCACTTTCTGGTACCAGGTAAGCGAATTTTCATAATCCTTCTGTTGATAATAAGCTTCGCCAACCTGGAAACTGGAGTAAGGAATATAAGCGGTCTCATCCGGGTGTTCATTTATGAGCCGTTGGTACCATGTAATAGTCTCCGGCCAATTCTGCAATTTGAAATAACTGTCAGAGACACCCATTTTAGCTTCCAGCAAGTGCAGATTCTCAGGGTTTTGCTCCGGGTCTAACAATTTTTGATACGCAACGATAGCGTTTTGAAAATCCTCTTGTTCATAATAGTTGCGTCCTATTTCGTTTTGGATTTCTGCTCGCAGACCCAGGTCATTCGTATTTTGGATCGCCAATTCGTAATTTTGACGTGCATTATCGTAGTCCTTCTGTTTCGCATAAATGCTGCCGAGGTCAAAATACGCCGCCGTAACAAAGTCGCTACCTGGATACTCTGTCACGAAAGTGTTGTAACGAGCAGTTGCTTCATCATCGCGACCCAATCGGTTAAGACAATAAGCGCCCTTATATGAGGCTTCAGCTTGTAAATCTGGATAGTTCTTGTATTCCTCAGTATTGAGTCTATCAAATTCAGAAAACGCCTGGTCATAGTTATCCTCAAGGAGGTATGACTGTGCTATCAAATGTTGAGCATCATCTTTAAAATCGGAGTTAGGAAAGTTGTCCAAAACTTCCTTATACGCTTTACGTGAGTTCTCATACTTTTGCAACTGAAAATTAAGTCTCCCTATCGCATACCAGGAGTTTTCAACAAACATACTATTAGGAAACTTTTCAATTAACTCCGTGAACTTAGGCTCGGCTTCCTCATATTGTTCCTTTTTAAACAGGATATGCCCCCAAAGATAAACTATACCCTCTTGATGCTTACGGACTGTAGCCGTGGGGTATACCTCTTCAATTATCTCTAGGGCGTTGTCGAAATTGGCGACATCGCCCTCTTCAGCTAGTTTGGAATAGCATACTGCTATCTGGTATCTAGCGAGGGTGGTAAAATCTTTATCAATAACCTCAGTTTTAACAAACCGTTTCTGTGCTTCTTCCAGGGCCAAATTGTACTTTTCAATAGCGCCGTTGTAATCCTTATTGTCATACAATGTTTTGGCCTCTTCGTACATTGTTTTAACTTTCTGTGAACTGCCAGCAGGCCAAAACAGAACTGCTACCAAAGCGATACCTGCTAACACTCCGACGAGTTTGGGATTCATGGTATATTCCTTTCTTTTATTAAGTTTTTTATATAGAAACCTAAATCCTTCACTTTGCTCAGTGCACGTCTTGCACGAAGCCGAAGGAACAAGCTCTTGTCAAAGAGCAAACTCAAACTCAGCTTGTTATCAAGCTGAGTTTGGTAAAATTATAACATAATTTAATTAAATGTCAAGCTATTTGTCATGTTTGCAGAAATTCCCCACACGAAAAAGTAGTGGGGTTCCTGTATTTGTCTTGAACACTATTTGGAATTGGTTTTGTCTTCGACACTAACATGGAATTTTGTTTTCGTCGCTAAAGCGGAATTGCGATGAAAACGAAGAATGGTGTCGAAGACGAAGATTGTTCAAGACGAAGATTGCCGAATTTGCCAAAATTCGGATCATCCAAAGCAGATGAACTCCCGAAGTCTTGGGACTTCGGCTACGGAAAATCTCTCATGAGGAATTTGTATCATGTTTGAGAATACTTCCGATACTACATTTGTCTTTGAATGTCAAATATTATC
>JACKQG010007705.1_pt1 | contig 10720 bp, 3 predicted proteins | sample 8237621 | NCBI WGS metagenome assembly JACKQG01 (sample SAMN15677084, study PRJNA649215) | marine metagenome | biome: marine; feature: Black Sea; material: saline water; isolation source: suspended particulate matter (SPM) from the Black Sea western gyre | collected 2013-06-09/2013-06-10 | depth... | reverse complement strand
GATGACATAGTCGGCACCAAATCCTGCTTCATTATCGATAGCACCATTGGTAGAAACAGCGGCTAAACTGTCAATTCCCGGATAGAAAGCACCGAACTTGCCCATAAAGAGGTTAGTGTGTCCGGCAGGCAGATCAAGAGTACCAGTAAAGAAATCATCTCCATCATCATCTGTAAGACGTGGCATATCAGGACTTGCCGGTGTCTGACATCCCGGCCCCATACAATCACCCCAGGTATACCAGCCGTTCAGGTAAGACCCGTTGAATACGATAGTATCCGGTTTCACCGGGAAGGGTTCGCCTGTGTTTACGTTCAAGGTGCCATCAATCCACTCGACTTCAAAGGAGATGGTCACATCATTTAGCAGGTCTTCCCCCATAGGAAGGATAGCCGGTTGAATAGGATCAAGAATGATGTCATCGCCAGTCCATTCAAAACTGTGATTATCACCAGTTTCCCAACCGCCGTTGTTCCAGACGGAATCCGGGTTGGCCTTGAATTTCCATTCAATTTGATCACCCACGTTTACTGTTAATGTAGTATCAAATACGTAGGTGTTTGGGTCACCGAAAACCTGTACCATCACGTCACCGCCTGCCCAGCCATTGAAGCCTCCGCGTACTTCAAGAGTGTGGATATTCGGATCGAATCCTTGTGCGTTCATATTGGTCATGTCCGCCTGGAAAGTCACATTAGCTTCCTGGTAGTTTAGTCCTTCACAAGGATCACATGATCCGAAGCAGACCTCTGGAAGTATCTCATCAATACTACCTACTGTGTGGTACCTGTTTCCGCCGTCAGCACATTCACTTGGAACGCTTTCATCTTCACCCCACTCATCTCCATTGATATACTTGAAGTAGATGGTTTCGCCGATGGTCAGGGGTAGTTTGACCGTATAGACGGTGTCTCCATCGTCATCTGCCAAAGCGGTAGCTCCTGGATCCCATCCCTGGAAACTCCCTGTAATGTGAATACCATCAACTGAAATATCCTCATTCTCCATATCTACCTGGAAGGTAACGTATACTTCGTCACAGCCGATACAGCTGGAGAAGCAGACCGGACCCACAGTGTCAGCAGAATCACCAACGACCCAGATACGGTTATAGGCACCAAAACCATTGTCAACACCACAATCACTAAGTCCGGTATTGTCTTCCTGACCAGACCAGGTGTTACCGTTAATGAAGGTATACAGCAGGGTATCACCAGTTGCAAGACCTGTAAAGGTGATCTCATATACACTGTCCGCATCCAGATCAGTCATCTCCGAAGTAGCGGGATCCCATCCCTGCATATTACCAGCGATGTGAACACCACTATCAGATACAGTCTCATTTGACATATCCAGTTGGAAGTTTACATCAACAGCAAATAGAAGCGATGAAGAAAACGCAAGCATCATCACGATAACTTTTTTCATCATTTGTTCTCCTTCTATTAATTTGAAACATTTCATTATTATTCCACCACTGTTAGTTTTAGTAACTCGAATTAGAGTTACTAAATTTTGCGGTTAAATTACTCTATTATTCTACAAATCCAAATAAAAAAATTAACTTTATCACGCATTAGCAACATGCAATCAAGTAAAATATCATTTATATCTTCCTAACTTGATTTACTTTTAGGGTCATCCCGAAGCCATTTGCTAATGAATTGTTCAGACTAATAGGTTAATGATAGAGAGATTTTTTGTGGGTTACTCAATCGTTCAAATTCGTGATAAGAATAGTCAATTCCCCATTTTATTCCACTGACACTAATATTTACTCCAGCTCCTAAAGTAAACTTTTCTTCAGAATCTCGCTGATACAAATTATGGAGCCCTCCTCGGAGAAAAACAAAATTCATAATATTTATCTCAGTTCCGATGTTCAAACTTTCTGTGTTATCATTTGGATGATTAGCATCAGCTGCTACGGTGATATTTAGACCCGAATAAAAAATGGGGAAGTTATAAGCCAATCCGAACCGGAACAGAAGGGGTAAATCAAACCTGTCTGTAGCAAGGTAAGCATTTATATGTTCGGGGTCGGACTCTAATGTTGGGTCCAGGTCTGTTTGTATCAATAAATCACGTCCATTCATCTGCATCTTGGTACCAAAATTTGAGATACTCATTCCAAGTGTTAAACCATCCAGTCGTGTCTTGTAAAGAGTTCCTATGTCCACAGCAAACCCGGATGCGCTGGAATTGTAAATAAATTCGTTGATGTATTTAGTATTGATTCCAAGTGAGAATCGGTCTGTAAGATTCTTCGCAAACGTCAGACATGCAGAGTAGCTACCCGCTTTAAATGTTTGACCTGTTTCTCCTTCTGGATCGTGAGTTGTTGTAACAAGCATTTCATCCATGTGAAGGTAGGAAATAGAAGCTCCAATAGTTCCAATGGAACCCAGATGGAATGTGGTACCCACAAATTCAAAGTTGATGTCCAGGAACCAATTTGTATGGTCAAATAGTACGTGGTTATTTTTCGTTCTTGAAATTCCAGCAGGATTCCAGTAGAGAGCGGATGCGTCACTGGCAATGGCTGCAAATGCTCCCCCCATAGCAAGAGCACGGGATCCAACGCCAATCTTTAAAAATTGTCCTGCAGTAGTGCCCACTTTTGACACTGATTGAGTCTGGACGACGCTAAGGTTAATGAAAAGTAGACAGAAGATAAACGATATATAGTGTTTCTTTTTCATTTTATCACCGCGAATTTTCCTAAAATGGGTTTAAAATCATAGTTACTACCTGGGAGAGGTTCGATATGATAAAGATATATCCCATAGGCTATTGCTAGATTATCTTTAGTCAGCATATCCCATTCGGCAGAACCATCATCGAGATCTGTTGAATGTTTAATGATATCTACCAGTTCACCAGTGAGAGTGTAAATCCTTATTTCACACTGCGGGGGTAAGTGGTTGAAATGGATTGAACGAGGTCCTCGTCCGGTAGCGTAGGGGTTTTGTCCTTCCCAGCTGGCTCCGGCAATGTATGGGTTTGGTACTACCTTAACTTGTCGTATATCTTTTTTCATTTTCTGTGGGTCTACATATGGGGCATTTGATACAAATTCAAAAATATCGTCGCTGTTAAAAGGCTTGGTTACAATAATATTGAGAGAATCTCCATGACCGGGTAAAGTAAAAATCGATATGTCAGTTGTAGAAGCTGTAATATTCCATGTTATAACAGTTGTGTCTGCCAGGTCTTCAAGTAGTAAAATTTCATCGCCATACGAAAAATGTCCTGAATCAGAAATTGTAATAACAAATGATGTATCCCCTTCCTCAACTGTAGTATCAATAATAGTATATTGGCTGTAGTTACTTGGGTTAAAAACGCTGTCTGGAATTGAATAAGGCCAGGTTTGATCAAAAATTGCAAATGCAATTTCTGACTGATCATAAGGGTCCATAATTAAGAAGTTTGTTAAGATACTTTCCGCTTTAAGTGTATCACCATCGGTTTTGATGAGATCAACAGATATGCTTTGTCCAATAAGTGTATCAGCAAAAATAATCTGGACATCTTTTGGATATTTAAAACCAGTGGTGGAAAATTCAGAAGGACGGTTAAATTTAGTGAATTCTACAGAGTACCCTTCATCAAGTTCAGGGGATAATAGGACCGATGCTTTGATATCCCAGTCATTATCTATAATAATCTGCATACCCTGGAAAATCGCTTTATCATCATCAATGTCAGAAGTCCAGGGAATAACAGTTTTGTGATTATTGAGATCAGTTACATCCACGACAGTAAAGTGCGAAGTTACAGGGATCATCTCTTCTACATCAAGGGAGTCGAGATTAGGTTCTCCAAGATCAGGGGATAAGTTACCTTCAGTACCCGATGGGTTATCAATAGGATCATAATTATCATTATTCGGATCGGATCCTTCAACATAATCAGGATTTTCCACTTCATAACATCCACCCACCCCATCTTCAAATTCATCTCGACAGCCATCCTGACCAACATCGTTTTTCAATTTGTCCTGCGGATCAAAAATGCCATTTACATCTAAAAAAGGTTCCCCCGTTTCTTCACTCTGGTAAATCTCGTCATTTTCAGTCCCCCAGTCATCACACCCCCCATCTTCATTTAGATCTTCATCGTCGATAAGACCATCACCGTCATTATCATATCCATCAGAGCAGTTCCAGTCTCCATAATTATCGTGATTGGGATCAGGATTTCCCCATGGATTATATCCCGGTTCATCCTGAGATCGTAGTCCATCAATACCATAATCCAACCAGTCGATTTCTCCATTTTCTTCTCCTTCATCATCTGTATCAGGCAGACCATCGAGACCATAATCATAAAAAGTTTCTGTGGAATCCCAAACCCCATTCCCATAAATATCTTCCCAAGGTACCCAATCTCCGTCATCGTCGATTCCATTAGATCGGGAATCCTTAAAATAAATCTGATAAACATGTCCTGAAAGAATTTTGGAAGGGTCGATATTATTCAGAGATATGAAACCAGTGCCCTTTGGGGGATGAATGGGATAGACATCATCTTCCCCTGCTTCCTGTGGAGGAATTACATAGCCGGCGGCAGGCGCATCAGGAACAACGGAGACAACGTTAGTTGCTGTCTGGACGTTTCCACCCTTGTCAATGGTAACGAATTTAGAGGTTTCAGCAGGCAGTATATCTTTTTCAAGGTTACCGTGGTCGTATGCTGTTACTGCATAAAAATAACGATGTCCATTGATAACATTTGTATCTGTCCAAGTATGAACAAGTCCGGTGTTTTCCCCAAGATCGAATTTGACGCCATCAATATCGATTTCGAAAAATCCTGAATGCTCATTATCAAGATCAAATTGTTTGACAGCTACATTAAATTTGGGAGAACCATAGGCATCAGTGATTTCACCAGCGTCTGTGAATTGTGTATCGGTAGCCTTGTAGATTTTATATCCTTCAAAATCATAACCGGAAAGTCGGTCATAGGAATCTTCAGCTATACCATCCCAATAGAGGGTAACATATCCATCGCTAGCATAAGCCCATACGGTTGGAAGTTCGGGAGCCTTAGCAAAGTTATAATTCTGATTATAAATTGTCTGGACAGTCTGTTTATTTCTAACCAGGTCCGGGAGGTTGTCACCAAAAAGCAATCCTAAGGAAAATCGTTCTATTTCACCAGCTTGTAGAGGAAAGTAACCAGAACCAAAAAGAAAGTCAGCATCCACATTTTGGACAGACTTATTGAAATAGCCAGGGTACATTTTATCCCAAAGACATGGATCACACCCCATATCAGAAAATACACCGAATGCGAAATAGAAGAAACTGGATAAACCTATTTGGTCCGATTCGTCAATATCAGTTTTATCAATATTAGGTTCTCCAGGGAGACCTGTATCAACCCATTCTTCTCCAAGGAGCTCATAGCCCGAGGTAGCTTCACCATCACCTTCTCCATAAAATGTGTCCCCGCTTCCGGGAGCACCGTCTCTGCCCACATCGTCTGTTTCTGGATTCCAGTCACCATCATTATCTATACCATCGCTCCGGGATTCGTCAAGTAACAGGTTATCGAGTCCATCTCCTGTAAAATAGTTAACCGCAAGTAATTCTTCATTCAAATAGAAATGTTCATAAACTCCTGAACCTTCAATAATTTCTACTAGTTCTCCATTATTTTCATCTATCAACCCATTTAAGTTGTCATCAATCAAATTTCTGGGAATTTCTTTCAAACCGTTGTAAGCCGAATCTACAGTGATTGTGATGAACCCGCTATTATGTTGAATTCGAAGTGTGTCCATTGGGAAAACAGAATGTGTTCTAGAAAAAGTTTTATAGTCAATAATTATGATTGAGTCTCCTGGGGAATAACTAATTCCATTATAAGTCCAATCATCTAACATTGTTTTTGTTAATATCATGCCACCACCGTTTGATCCATCTCCATCATTGTCAATACCATCTACTGCATTTCCCGGACTTTCCAGAAAGGCGTAACCAGCTAATCCAACAGGAGACCAGCCACCTGATCCAATTCCGCCCAATCCTGTTTCAAGGTCAGTGCCATGGTCGTAAGAATAAGCAATGTCATCAACCTTGTCAAAGTCTGCATAATCATCATTAGTATCTCCACCTCCGCCGGTTGTAGTGCCAACGATGGCTCCAAAAACCATTTTATTGTTAAGCTTATGACCAATATTTTTGATATCATAAAGCCAAAAAATAACATCTTCTGCCATAATATGATTCCATTGTAATCCACGTATAATGGCATTCAAGCCAAGCCCGCGCCTTTCAAAATCAGTGGTATCAGGGAAAAATAAGAATTCTGCATCATTGGCATCATCCATAACAAAGTAGCTTTCCTGTTCAGCATTTTTCTGGTCTTTTCCAAAATAGCCATTCCAGCTTCCTGGCCAGCCTGGATCCAGCTCATCCGTCAATTTATCAGGCCATTGATCCGGCCAGGTATTGGGAACGGTTGGATTCGAAGGGTCTGATGGTGGACCCATATGACTCATAGCTACAAGGTTTGTGTCGTCGTTGAAGTAGCCCATTAGAGGTTCCCACCCCCAATGTTCATCAAGGTTCATCTCGCTGCCTCTTGGACTGAAAATCGTTACTACACTGTGTTTAAGATTTCCATTCTCATCAATGATCTCTGAACCGACCATGATTCCCACATCTCCAATATATTCGTGAGTGGAGTTAATGGGCCATTCCCCGCCAATATCTTCTGGCTCATCCATCTGACGTCCTACCAGCCCAAAGTTGTAAAAAGTCGTTCGCACCTTGTTGCCCGAATGAACATTTTTCGCTCTTGCCAAAGTCGTTCCATGAGGATGAGTTCCCATTAACTGGGTTGTTGTGGTTATAAGAATAATTGCGAAAAATATTTTCATATTTAAAAGTAACCTCATAAAAAAACTCCTAAATATTCTTTGTATTAAAAGTCAATATTAAAACCAATATTTATTTTTCTTGGTTCAGAAAACCGGTCGGGCTGGAGCAGATGTTCCTTTAAGTGGCCGATACGATCAGAAGAGGTATTTGGAACATCCTTCGCAGTCAAAGTATATGTTGCTCGCCCGGTATCATTCCAGACATTCTGTTCATTCCGTATATCAAGCAGGTTGTAGATATTACAAAATAGCATGAAACGTAATCCAAACATATTAAGTTGATAGGATGATCTCAAATCCACTGTGAAGAAATTGGGTTTCCTGTCACTGTTTTCTGCAAATCCTGAAAAAGCTGTAGCTCCTGCAACAGTACCCACCTTAAACTCTGGAGTGTAGGGCATTCCACTCCAGTATTTCAGGATTAAAGAAGCCGACCAGTCACGTCCTCCAAGTGTCAAGGAACCGTTCAAAGTGTGCGTTTGATCCCATTCCAACGGAATCAAACTCTGTAATGGAGATTCATCATTCTGAGCACTGTGATATGCATCATCCGGGTTGGAATAAGTTCCTTCTGCAACCATCCAGGAATAGTCAAGAGATGCACCAAATCCGTTTATATAAGATCGGTGAATGGTTATTGTATAACCTCGAGTATTGGAATAATCCTTATTTTCATATTTACGGTATGTCCCAACAGGATACTTATTGATGGGAGCACTCATTCCGACCCAATCACGGGTATCCCTATAAAAGATAGTAAAATCAAATGAGGTAAAGGGAAAGATCTCTTGCTTTACCCCTACCTCATACATTACTGTTCGTTCAGGCTTTAAGGCAGCATTCCCCAAGATTCCAGCAAAGCTTGACTCTCCAATCTCAAATTCAGGATTAGCATAGAGATAATAGAAATTGGGGATCTGAAAGAAATAACCATAAGAGACATGAATGGCTCCCTTATCTGTAATTGGATATGATAACCCGATCCTTGGACTTACCTGATAGGATGCGGGTGCTTTTTTATATCCATCAACCCACCTGTAGTTCTCTCTAACATTTGACCATGATGAATCATCGCTGATTGATAAATTAAGCAAATTTTGAGCTTTTACTGAACCTTTAGCTGTCAGTGAGTCATAAATAGTTACCTGTGGATGTAGTTCGGAGTACTCATGTTCCCAGAATATTACTGTATCATTGGGAGTGTAAACCAAATAATATTTTTCGTTTCCAGGGAAACGATAATCTTTTGGGATAATCCAATCCGGATCAAAGTAGTCAAATCGAAGACCAATATTGAGAATTATATCGTCTAACTCCAGTTTATCCTGGATATATGCTGAAAACTGGAGAGGATTTGCTCTGAAATAGTTTCGTGATGTGGAATGAGTTGGAAGAATCGTTGGTGTGTAAGGTTCAATCTGTGCACCAGCCAATGGATTGAAACCAAGAGTATCACCTTGTGAGGAAAGTCCCCAGTCTCCATAAGTCTTATATTGAACACTCTTTTCCTCTGCCCACAAGTCATATCGTTTAATTTCAAAACCAGTTTTAATCTGGTTATAACGATTTATCTGACTGGATAAATCAAATTTTATATCATCATAGGTAGTTCTTCGTTCATATCTTCCATCCTGAGTACCCCCTGGAGCAAAAGACCATGCAGGAACGTTCATTATATCTGGATCAACATAACCTTCAACATCACCGCTATCCACGACTGTATATAACCAATCATAATGATATATGATATCCCCATCGAGAGTCCACAAAGTATCAACTTCCACAAGTGTGGAATCAATAATGAAGTGATCTTCTAGAAGGGTATCAACAATAGTAATTTCCCATTGATTTTCATAAAGTGTATCACCATTTACTGTAATAAGAGTATCAATCACATCAAAATAACTAGTATCTCCCTCATCGGAAATAACTGTGTCAATAACCGCAATATAGTTATACAGAAAGAGATCTGAGAGATCATCAATATTTTTTTTCTCATATGGAACATTTGTCAAATCTTTGTAAAGATACTCCCAGTAGGATGATGAGAAATCGATATATTTCAACTCGTAAAATGTTTTTGGAGATAGTGTATGTGTTAGTGTTACAATATGAGTCAAGTCCTCCTCAAAGCGGTTCATTAGCCCCTGTGGATTATATTTGAAGAAACTGTCATAGTTCTTGTATGATTTTTCGGAGTAGAATAGACTGTAAGCCATTTTAACCTTAGGAAGAGGTTTAAAAGTTAGTTTTAGTTGTCCAGTTAACTTGGAAAATGGTGCTAAGGGTACTACATCCGCTTTTCCCGTAGCATTCCCATTTTCGTTTCCCCAACTGCCATTTGGTAAAAAGAGATTTTTACCATAAAAGCGGTTCATCGTTTTGAAATATCTAACATTTATATAAAAAGTAAGTTTATCTCCGAAACCTAGCAAAGGGCCACTAAGGTGTGCGTTCAGATTTTGGATCTGAAATGGGTTTAGAAGTGAATTCAATTTCTCCACATATCCATTTTCCTCTAAAGTGAAGCGGTGTTCGCCCCATTGTGCAGTTCCGTTACCCTCACCAATGCTCGGTTCATTTTTCTGTCCATTGTTATTACTTACATTGGAAGGAACCATTGACCCGTTATCTAATGGATCTCCAAGCTGTCCATCGGCACCCAAATCACTATTCAATGGTTCGCCCGCATCCCAAACACCATTTCCATTTTCGTCATCAAAGGGTTCACCCGGATCCCATTGTAAATTTCCATTTTTATCATTGAACCATTCGGGTTGATCCCACACGCCGTCTCCATCAAGATCACTAAAGGGTATCCAACTGGTAAAAGGTGATGAAAGGGTGAAAATCTCATTATCATATGTATGATAGCCACCCCCATATATCTCTAGTCCACCATCCAATTTATTGCCGCCATCCTTCGTTACAACATTTACAATACCAGACATGGCGTTACCATATTCAGCATTAAAGGTTCCACTGATAACCTGCAGTTCTTGAATAGAGCTGTTTTGGACCTCTTCACCGACACTGCTGCCATCGTAAGAGTCTGTAGTGGAAATACCGTCAACCCAGAAGGAAACTTCTCCGCTTCGACCACCACGAACATGTAGTCCCCCTCCAGCATCTCGGACGATTCCCGCTTGTAGTTCAATTATATCGCCCACCTCTGCTACAGGAAGATTATCTATCTGTTTTGTACCGACAACGGCTGCCATTGAAGTTTGATCCAATCGGACTGTCGGCTTTTCTGCTATTATTGTAACTGTTTGACCGGCTATAACTTCCATAGAGAGGTTAAAATCAGCTCGACTTGTCAAATCAACAACCACTTCAAGATCTTTCATAATAATAGGAGTATAACCTATCATCATAGCTTTAACACTGTAGGTACCGGGGGGAACATTCAAAATAAAAAATTCACCATTGATATCAGTAGCAGCTCCAAGCGACGTACCAACTACAATTACATTACAACCAATGAGGGGTTCTTTTGTCCCAGCATCAATTACTATTCCTGAGATTTTCCCGGAAGTACCAGCAAATAGATTATTAGTGAGGAACAAATATAGTAAGAAAGCGAGAATAGTAAGGTTATTACGAGTCATTATATATCTCTTTGTTCTTTTAAAATGATGACAGATTTTGCACTAAGTGTTGTTATACTATCATCATTATTCAGTGTTATTAAAAGTATCCACTTTTGTAAGTCATTATCAAGTATTTTTCCATAGGGAATTTCTTGTTTTGTTTTTGAACTGTTGAACACAGCTAGAATTCTTTCATCTTGGTAGTATCGTTCAAATGCAAATATCCCGCTGT
>JACKQG010007704.1_pt1 | contig 10721 bp, 9 predicted proteins | sample 8237621 | NCBI WGS metagenome assembly JACKQG01 (sample SAMN15677084, study PRJNA649215) | marine metagenome | biome: marine; feature: Black Sea; material: saline water; isolation source: suspended particulate matter (SPM) from the Black Sea western gyre | collected 2013-06-09/2013-06-10 | depth... | reverse complement strand
AGTTGCGCTCACGGGAGGGGAGGTCTTGGGCCCACGACATAAAGGGGACATTAGAAAAAATTGCGTGGAAAATGATTTCAGCTGTCGACGGCGGCAAAGACACGGCTTGCTTCAATGGGCTTATAACCCTTTTTTTTAATTATAAACCTATCTCGAACCCATAGTTATTAGAAATCTTTGTAAAAAAAAGGGCCGATAGGGGGTAGAAATCGGCCCTTAGATAAAGGGGTGGAGATATGACAGTGTGTCTATATCTTGTCTATTACAATAAGCTAACAAAGATATTTTGTCAATAAAAAATGTGAACAAATAATCTACAAAATATGGCAAATATGCTATTGTTCAACTATAATATGACAAAAGGTTGACAAATTAGACTAATTGCATAAAAATAACTGACAAATAAGTAAATTTTATTAATCTAGCATATAAGGAAGAGTTTTGAAGGAAAATTTATCAAAAAAATCAAGGCATTTAATACAAGTTGTTGGAAGAAGGACTGGGCTAAGTTCTGATGTTATAAGGGCTTGGGAGCGCAGATATAAAGCGATTGTTTCAGAGAGAACTGAAACAAATAGGAGGCTTTATACAGATGATGATATTGAAAAGTTAGCTTTACTCAAAAGAGCAATAAATGCAGGAAGAAGAATAGGAGATATTGCTCAATTATCATATGATGATTTGTTTGAGCTTGTAATGGGCGATGAATCTAATATGGCTAAATCATACAAACGTCCAAGCACAGGAACAGTCATGGAATTATTTGATGAAGCATCAAGTAGCATACATGAAATGAATTCACTTAAGCTTGATATAGCTTTAGCAAATGCTATTGCCATGTTAAGTACAACAGATTTTTTGCTAGAATTCTTAAAACCCCTCCATACATATATCAATGATGAGTGCAGGAGAGGTACACTGAGATATATACAAGAAAAATTCGCAAAAATGTCAATAAGGACTTGTTTGGCAAATTTATATACAAAATTTAGATCTTCTAAAGAAGAAGGCCCTAAACTGATTATTGGTTCATTAACATCTGAGTATGAAAATCTTGATAGTTTAATGCATATTATTGTGGCGCAAAATATTGGATGGAATGTAAGTTATGTGGGCAATAGTGTTCCCCACGATGAATTAAGTTATATGGCTGAAAAGATTGGTGCGCGCACAATGGTTATAGCTCTTAATAATCATAGGGATATAGCTAGAAAAATACATGAAATTACAACAATTAAAAATAGTGCTAATCAAAAAGAAAATATTGTTCTTATTGGAACACAAGCTAAAAATTATCGACATCTAACTGACAATGTACAAGTAATTATTTCACAAGATTTGAGTTCATTTCGTTTAACACTTGAAAGGTTTTATAGTCTAATTAGATAGATATTGAAGTAATTCTTTTATAGACTGTATTTCTTGCTCCAAATTATTTTTCTTATTTAAATTTTCTTGTATTATATTTGACGGAGCTTTTTCAATAAAATCCTTATTATTTAGTTTTTGTTTTACCTTGTCATAGTTTGTTGTAACATTTATTAAGTTTTTGTTCAGTCTCTTAATTTCTTGGTCAATATCAATAATATTTTTGATTGGAATAAATGCTTTCAAATCTCTCAATGTAATTGTTATGCAATCTTTATCATCATAAGTGGAATTATTCCAAAAAAGCTGGTTAACTCTTGTTAGCCTTTTTATTATATGCGCATTATCAGTAATAAGCGTTTCTTTTGATGTATTATCAGAAACAAAATATAAGTCTAATTCTATTTTAGGGTGTACATTAAGATCACTTCGAGTTTTTCTTATAACATTAACTAATTCTTTCAGTATTGAAATACTTTCAAAAATTTTCTCATCTTTAAATATTTTCTGCTGAGAAGGAAATTTAGCATTAATTAGAAGGTCATCTTGTGTGTATTTCATGGCACGCATTTCATTCCATATTTCCTCTGTAATATAGGGAATTATTGGATGGCATAGTTTTAATATAATTTGAAGGGTATAAATTAAAATATTTTTTGTATTTTTATTTCCTTCATTAATTTCTATTTTTGCAATTTCGAGATACCAGTCACAGTATTCGTTCCAAATAAAACTATATAAAGATGAAGCCATTAAATCAAACCGATAAGAAGTACAATATTTTTTATAATCTGTTACAAGATTGTCTAGTTGGATGATAATCCATTTTTCATATTTTGATAAATTATCAAACATTATTTTATCATTATAATTATGCCCTTCAGTCGAAATATATACAAATCTTGAGGCATTCCACAATTTATTACAAAAATTTCTATATCCTTCAATTCGTTTTAGATCAAAATTTATATCCCTCCCAGTTGAAGCAAGAGCGCTGAAGCAAAATCTTAAAGCATCAGCTCCATAAGGCTTAATACCATCTGGAAACTCATCTTTTGTTTTATTAATAATTTTATTTTTTAATTTTGGTTGTACCAAACTTGAAACTCTTTTTTCTGTTAACACATCTAAACTAATTCCATCAATAATATCTATCGGGTCAATTACGTTACCGAGTGATTTAGACATTTTTTTTCCTTCTGAATCTCTTACAAGCCCGTGAATATATATTGTTTTAAAGGGAACTTTGCCTATAAATTTAATGCCCATCATGACCATTCTGGCAACCCAAAAGAAAATAATATCAAATCCTGTAACAAGAACATTTGTTGGATAATATTTTTTTAGTTCCTCTGTTTTTTCTGGCCACCCTAAAGTTGTAAATGGCCACAATGCGGATGAAAACCAGGTATCTAGCACATCATTATCCTGAGTAAGTTTAATATCTTTTTCTAAATTATACTTTTCTCTAATATTATTTTCGTCTTCACCAACATATACATTATTATTTTCATCATACCAAGCGGGTATTCTATGACCCCACCAGATTTGTCTACTTATGCACCAATCTTCAATATTATTAAGCCAATTAAAATAAATTTTTTCCCAGTTCTTCGGAACAAAATTTATGGAGGAATTTTTCACAGCATCTATTGCAGGTTTGGCAAGATTATCCATTTTCATAAACCATTGATCTGTTAATAATGGTTCAACTATTTCTCCCGACCTTTCGCCTATTGGCAATACTATTTTATATTTTTCTTTTTTATTTAAATTTCCACTTTTTTCTAATAAATTTAAAACTGAATCACGAGATGCATGTATATTTTTACCAACAAATGTATCTCCAGCCTCTTTATTAAAATTGCCATTTTTATTCAATATATTAATAAAATCTAATTTATGTTTTTTACCTAGCTTATAATCATTAAAATCATGAGCTGGCGTAATTTTTACACAACCTGTTCCAAATTCTATATCAATAGATTGATCCTCAATTATAGGTATCTTTCTATTAATTATTGGTACATATGCATATTTTCCAACAAGATTATTGAAACGCTTATCTTTTGGATTAATACAAATTGCACTATCTCCAAATAGGGTTTCAGGTCTCGTTGTAGCAACTGTAACTACCCTTGAACTATTTTCAATATGATAATCTATGTAGTATAAGTAACCATCCTTTTCGACATTAGTAACTTCTAAGTCAGAAATTGCAGTTTGTAAATTTATATCCCAATTTACAAGCCTATTACCTTTATAAATAATATCTTCTTCAAATAATTCAATAAATATTTTTTTTACAGCATCATTTAGACCATCATCCATTGTAAATCGATTTCTACTCCAGTCAGCTGAAGACCCAATTCTTTTTGTCTGAGCAATGATTGTATTCCCAGACTTTTCTTTCCATTTCCAGATTTCATCTACTAAAGCCTGTCTGCCGATATCATGTCTGGTTTTTCCCTTTAAACTCAAATTATTTTCAACAACAAGTTGTGTTGCTATTCCTGCATGATCAGTACCTGGTTGCCAAAGAACACTTTTACCAAGCATTCTGTTGTATCTAATCAAAATATCAATAATTGTATGTTGAAATGCATGACCCATATGCAAGGTTCCAGTTACATTTGGAGGGGGCAGCACGATTGAATAATTAGTTTTTAAATTTTTTGGAGAAAAACAATCATTTTTAACCCATTTATCATAGATTTTTGCTTCTAGTTCTTTTGGAGAATATTTTATATCCATTTATTTATAGTTTCTCATGTTTCACTTCAAAATTATTCTTTTGATAATTTAGATATCTTTTTCTAGACAGCATCCTTTCTTCCTCATTTTGTGACACTACTTCTATTATTATCTCAAAATCAGTATAATTTTCTTCCATTTCATCATCCAAATTTAACCAAACATCATATTCTTTCAAATTAACTTCTTCTGGAAAACTATCTTTTCCACCCAATAGTATTGGAGAGTTTTTATCATAATTTTTAGTAGTGCAATGTGGAATAAAGCTAATTTGCTCAAATGTCCAGAGTAGATTATTTAACTCATCAACTAGGTCATTACTATGAGATGATACAAAAATTTTATATTTTTTTTTATAATATTCTTTGATAATTTTGCATACAGAGACTTTTAAGTCTTCTGCCTTATTAAGTATATAAAAAAGAGCAATTTTCTTCAATTTATTGATTTGATAGGAGAAAATCTACTAATAAACCAACAGGTCTTCCTGTTGATCCTTTATTTTCACCGGTCTCCCATGCAGTTCCAGCTATATCAAGATGAGCCCATTTTATGTCTTCCGTGAATTTAGCTAAGAATGCAGCTGCAGTTATAGCTCCTCCGTATCTTCCACCAATATTTTGAATATCAGCAAAGTTTGTTTTTAATTCTTCAAAATAATCATCATATAACGGCAACTGCCATACTCTGTCCCCAGTTTTATCGGCAGATTTTTTTATCAAATCAGCAAGTTTTTGGTCATTAGAAAATAAACCGCTAGGATATTTACCTAAACCTACAAGGCAAGCACCAGTTAAAGTTGCCATATCAAGCATATATTTTGGCTTATACCTTTTTGCATAAGTTAATGCATCGCATAGAACCAGCCTACCTTCTGCGTCTGTATTTAGTATCTCTACTGTTAATCCCGACATACTTGTAACAACATCTCCTGGTCTAGTTGCTTGACTGCCAGGCATATTCTCTGCACATGCGAGTATTCCTACAGCATTAGTTTTACTTTGCATTTTCGCACAGGCATACATAGTTCCAATTACGCTTCCCGCACCAGACATATCAAACTTCATTTCATCCATTGTTGATGCTGGTTTAAGTGAAATACCTCCTGTATCAAAAGTAATGCCTTTCCCAACTAATACAATCGGGTTTTTATTTTTTTGTGGCAAATATTCAATTATTACAAATTTTGCTGGTTGCTTACTTCCTTGAGAAACAGATAACAAAGAACCCATGCCTAAAGATTTCATTTTTTTCTCATCAAGAATTTTAACTTTGATAAGTTTATTTATTTTTTGTAGTTTTTTTGCTTCATTACTTAAAAATAGAGGAGTGCAAATATTTGGAGGTATATTACCTAAATCTTTAGCTAAACTGATGCCGCCTGATATTGATTTTGATATTTTTACTATATTATTAAAATCTTTTGTAGATATTTTTTTATCTGATAAAAATATACACTTTTTAAGTTTGACTTTATCCTCCATTTTTTTTAAAGAAAATTTATAAAACGAGGATTCCATAGCAATTATTAACTGTTGTGTCGAAGTTGTTAAATTACTTAAAACTATATTTTTAGTGTTAATTGAAAGTATTTTCGCATTAGTTTTTGCAATTTTTTTTATAACTGAAGACACAGTTTTGTTTAGAATAATAGGGTTAAATTTTTTTTTCTCACCTAATCCAAACACAACAACCTTAGAAGCAATACTATTATCATCAAATATCTGATAATCTCCAGTCTCTCCAGATATTTCGCTATTCTTAATACTGTCTATAATGGTATTTGTTGTTGATTTGCTTACTTTTTTATCTATATGGTTTGTTTTTTTATCTGTAAAGATACCCACAAGGTGATAGTCAGCTTTCTCAGTAGATTTATCAGATTTAGCAATTATATAATCCATATTTTTTTACCTTTTATTTTTTTTATGAGAATATACACTAGATTAACATTTTTTTAAAAAACTTGTTAAAATTTAAATAAAATATTATTTATAATGAGAATTCTTAATAAATATTTACTTAAAGAGGTGCTTAGCTCCTCTATCGCTGTTTTTGCTGTTTTGATGATTATATTATCATCCAATACAATGCTCAGGCTTATTGAGGAAGCGTCAGTCGGAGATTTCCCCACATACCTTCTTATGCCGGCAATATTAATTAAAGTAAGCCAGTATTCAATACACATAATTCCAATCAGCCTTTTCTTTGGGATTATTATTTCTTTAGGGAAATTTTATAATAATAATGAAATGGCAGTAATATCATCATCGGGGCAATCTCCATTAGATATTGTCAAAATTTTATCAAATGTCATTATACCGGCAAGTTTAATAGTAGCAATATTCTCCTTGTATATTACGCCTTCAGCTACATCATATCGTTATCAATTAGAGCATAGGTTAAGCAATGAAGAAAGAATTGAGGAAATTAAAGAAGGCAGATTTATAACTTCTCAGAGTGGAAAAGCAACATTCTTCGTTGAAGATATTATAAATAATGAACTAAGCAATATTTTCTTTAGCTCTGACAACGAGCTTACTACTTCAGTTGAAAACTCGGAAACAGCTTCATATTATTTCGATAAAGATGATCGCAAACATATAATGCTAAAAGAAGGAATTATAAATGAAATTACATCTGCTAATGGCTTAGAAACTAGAGTAACAAAATATAATGAACATGTAATACAGTTAAGGCAAGGTATTCCACTTTATAAAAATAAGATTTCTGCAGGTAAGCCTACAATTGATTTATTTTTTAGTGATAAAACCACAGATCATGCAGAGCTTCAATCTCGCCTGTTATTACCAATTGCTTCATTAATATTGGGATTCATTGCTATACCACTTAGTTATTCTTCGCCAAAAAAAGGCCGTTATAGCAAAATATTTTTAGGCGCTGTTATTTATTTTATTTATTTTATATCAATGGCTATTGCAAAAAAAATATATTTACTAGCATATATCCCTAGTTTTTTTGGTCTTTGGTGGATACATATTCTAGTCGCAGGTATGTTAATTTATGTTTACTATATTGATTCTCATAAGATCCCAGGAAGAGGGTAATGAAAATATTACAACTATATTTATTTAAACGTTTTATATTTGGGTTTTTAATAAGTTTAGCAGTCCTTTTATCTATAGAAATATTTTTTTCATTTACTGCAGAAATTAAATATTTAGATAGTGGAAATTATTCTTTTACTAGATTAATTCAATATATTTTATTAAATATACCAAGAAGCATAAATATTATGTTCCCTTATGCAATTTTAATTGGCGCTATGCTTTCATTAGGGGCAATGGCATCTGATCTTGAATTTGTTTCTATGCAGGCAGCTGGAATATCTGTGAGCAAAATAATGTTCATTATACTTTCTCAGGTATTTGTACTATCTATTGTTTTTTATTTAATGTCTGACTTTATTGTCCCTAAATATACAACTAAAGCTGAGCAAAAGAAAAATTTTGCAATCAATAAGAAAATTATTTTTCAACGTAATGGTGTTTGGTTCAAAGATGACAATGCATTTATAAAGATTAGGGAAATTTATTCAGAATCTAACTTAAAGGAAATCATCATATATAATTATAATGAAGAAAATAAACTTCAGCACATAAGTTATATAAAAGAGGCAGACTTAATAAATGGAAAATGGATATTAAAAGGTGTTAATAAAACATTCTTTTCTACTAATCCTATATCAAAAAAATATCATAAAGTACAAATTAAGGATGAATTCATAAATCAACAGCTAATAAATATAAAAACCCAAAACTCATTAAGCTTATCATTATCTGATGTAAGGAAAAATATAAAGTATTTAGATAATAATAATCTTGATGCTACTGTTCAGACAAAAATATTCTGGGAAAAACTATTTCAACCGGTTTCTACTGTTATAATGCTTTTTTTAGCTATGCCGTTCATATTTGGAAGGTATAGGCAAAATAATTTAAGCAAAAGAATTGTTATAGGTGTGCTAATCGGTATTTCATTTTTTATTGTATCTTCCATATTGCCTAATATAGGAATTGTTTTGGGAATATATCCTTTCTTTAATATACTTTTAACCAATATTATGTTTGTAGTGATAGGGTATTATCTCTATGAGCATCATTTAGAAACAGGTTTGAGATAAATTTAATTTTTCATAATTTTAGTTTTTGATACAATATCTTGCAATGATCTTTTATTAAATAGAAGAAATAAGTGTCCACCTAATAAAGCAAATAAAATCCTCAAAATACATTGATAGAAAGTTATGCTGATATCATTATTGTCATTGACCAGAAAGGTTTTCCAGCTTTTCATTCCAAGCGTCTGATTATGTTTAATCCAAAACCATGAATAATATAAAATAATAATTATTAATAAATATATTTGATATAAGGGGTTATTTATTATTGCGTCTCCATCTGTAAGAATATGAATAGGTATAGACATAAAAAATAATACTGAGAAAAGAAGCATCAAATCATAAAGACAGATCAGGATATTTTTAAAAAGACCTACATTGTAGTATACTTTATTTTTCATGATTATAAATTATTTGTAAAAGGTAGCACTTTTACAGTATCACCCTTCTTTACTTTATTAATATTTGCTGAAAGTTTTATATAACAATTAGCCTTGGCTAAGGATGTTAATATATTAGAGCCCTGTAGTCCTGTAGTTGCAACAAAAAATTTATTTTTAATTTGTGTTAAGAAAGCTCTTTTATATTCAACTCTCCCTTTCTTTTTAGATAAGCTTGTTTTTGTTATGGCGTTTATAAATAATTTATTTTTGATGTCAGATGATATCATTTTTTCTATTGCAGGAATAACAAATAATTGAAAAGTTATAACTGTGGATACTGGATTACCAGGCAAACCAAAAAAACTTGTTTTTTTAATTTTTCCATATGCCAAAGGTCTCCCAGGTTTTATAGATATTTTCCAGAAATTAATTTTTCCAATTTTATCTAAAACTTCTCGCACATAATCTGCATCACCAACAGAGACACCCCCAGTGGTTATAATTAAATCTGAAATTTTACTACATTGAATAAATTTTTTAGTTATATCATTTTTATTATCCTTAACAACCCCCATATCTTTGATAGATACGGGAAGCTCTGATAATAGCCCATAAAGTAAATATCTATTGCTATCATATATTTGTCCTTTTTTAAGTTTCTTTTTAATAGAAATTAATTCATCTCCAGTCGAAAAAAAACTTATAGTAGGTTTTTTAATAACATCAACATATTCAATTCCTGCTGATGATAATATTCCTAAATCTATATAGCTTATTCTTTTACCTTTTTTAAGAATTATTGATGATTTTTTTACATCCTCACCAATAAATCTAATATTTTGATTTTTTTTAATATTTTTGGGAAACTGAATATTTCCATCAATAACTTTTACCATTTCTTTCATAATAATAGCATTCGAGTTATTTGGGATTACCGCACCGGTCATTACTCTCACGGTTTCTCCTTTTTTAAGATTATTGTGATATGGTTTCCCGGCATAGGAAACACCAACTTCTTTTAAGGACATATTGGTTTTTTCTGATAAGTGAGAAATATTTAATGCATAACCATCCATAGCTGAATTCTTAAATGAAGGGATATTAATGCTAGATTTGATATCTTTTGAAATAATTCTTCCTAAAGAGCTTTTTAATTTAATTTTTTCAACCTTAGTGCCGCTTTTGATTGTTTTTAAAATACGATTTTTAGCATTTTCAATACTTAAAGCAGTAGGATCAAATTCATTTATACAGCTATTTTTAATCTTATTTTTCATGAGTCATACATTTACTATTATTTTTAAATTATAGTACAATTAAGGATAAGCTGTACAATTAAGATATCTGAGATGCAAAATGTACCTATAGACACGATTATTGAGAATTATTGTGATGCTATTTGGATAGAAAAAGGACTATCTAAAAACACCATAGATTCTTATGCATCTGACATTAAACAGTTATCTATATGGCTATCTAAAAACACGAAAGATTTATTAAACTGTGATGAAGCCGATTTAAATTCTTATTTGGCTGATAAAATTGATCGCGGAGATTCTCCTTCCTCTATAAACAGATCTCTATCATCAATGAAAGGTTTTTTTTCTTGGCTAGTATTAAATAGTTTCATAAAATTAGACCCATCTGAGTTGCTTGAGTCACCAAAATCTAGAAGAGCTTTACCTGTTAATTTAACTGAAAATGATGTAGTTAAGATATTGAATGCTCCTGATACTTCATCACCAAACGGAATCAGAGATAAAACAATATTAGAGTTGCTTTACGCCACAGGTTTAAGGATATCTGAATTGACCGGATTAAAGGTTAACGAAATGGATTTAAATAGAGGAGTTATTAAAGTAATGGGTAAAGGCGGGAAAGAGAGAATTATTCCAATAGGAGAAACAGCACTAGAGTGGATTAATACTTTTTTAAATGAGTGCAGGTCAAATTTTATTACTGAAAATGATGACTCTTTCATGTTTTTAAGTAATAGGGGCAAACAGATTTCAAGAAAATCATGTTGACATTTGATTACTACATATGCAAAACGAGTTTTATCCAAGAAAAAAGTC
>JACKQG010007703.1_pt1 | contig 10722 bp, 8 predicted proteins | sample 8237621 | NCBI WGS metagenome assembly JACKQG01 (sample SAMN15677084, study PRJNA649215) | marine metagenome | biome: marine; feature: Black Sea; material: saline water; isolation source: suspended particulate matter (SPM) from the Black Sea western gyre | collected 2013-06-09/2013-06-10 | depth... | reverse complement strand
TAGTTTAATGGATTCTTCTACATATTTTTTGAAATTACCTTTGATGAATTTTGCGTTAGGACAAAGTTCTCTTGCCTGATAAATTGGCATTGCAGAATGAATGCCAAATTTTCGTGCTTCATAAGATGCAGTACTTACAACACCTTTATTACCTTCCCCTCCTCCAACAACAACTGGTTTGCCTTGAAGTTCGGGATTATCTCTTTGCTCAATCGCGGCAAAGAAAGCATCCATATCAATGTGTAATATTATCCGTTCCATCTCTCAATTTTAATTTGGGAAAATTGTTTGTTGTTAAAATATTTTATATTTTTGAGCTTTTATTTGTTATTCTATCTCAAAATTAAGCATTTTTTTGTATCAATTACTTTATCCCCAACTTCTAATTTATAAAAATAAATCCCTGAACTTACCGGTTTACTATTTTCATCTTTCCCATCCCAATCAACTGACGATTTAATATTTAATATTGACAATTGTTTAATGAGCTCACCTTTGATATTATAAATATTTATCCGTGCCTGTCCCGTTAGATGCTTGCTATCTAACGGGATGAATTCGTGTTTATTAGTGGCTAAACTAAAATATATAGTGGTGGAGGTGCCAAATGGATTGGGATAATTATAAAGCAATATCTCAGGTGATGGCATTTCTTTTTCTTTATCTACAGCCATAATATCAGCAAAATTTATCCTGAAACTGCAATAGGTAATTTGTCCACTTATGTCCATTGGTGGTATCCCAGGACAAAAAGAAGGTCCATATTCATTATCATCAAGATAGTACATATAAACCTGTCCCCAACCATCTTCTAAATCTACAATCTGGTCACAGATGTATGGATAAACTGTAATCTGCTCATCAAATGGAGGGGTGTATATATCAGTAATTTCAATCGGTTCTGTCCAATGTTCACCATTGTCATTAGAGCAGGACATAAAAAGAATTGGATGCTCAATATAATCCTGATACTGTGGCACACCATCCTCGCCTAACATATGATAAGTCCCATCAGCCCAAGCCTGAACAATCCATTCATTCTCACAATTTATTGCATTCTTCATTGAATTTCCAATGAGCGCACCTAAATAGCAAAAGTCGGGAGGGAAAGGTGTACATAAACTATAATGTATCAAAGTATCTTGTCCTTCAACTTCCCAGGGAACCTTAGGCCAGACATTCCGCCATTCAACAATATATTCACCAAACCATACAAACTCGCCAGCGGGAATAAAATGGTCAAAATAGTTCCAATTTCCCGCGTCATCAGTATAGCCATAACTTCCAGTATAGCACCAATGCAGATTACCTTCTACATCAAATAATGCTGTGTTATTAAAACCAATGATACCAACTTCAATAGAATCAAGAACATTACCTTGATTGTCCTCTAATTGTAAAAGATTTTCTATTGCTGGTGGCATGCCAAAATCATACAAGCTCCATGTTTCACCCCAATCTAAAGATTCATAAACAAAGAAGCCTTCATCCACAGGAGGATTTGGTGGGTCTTCAAAATAAGCAGCATAACCGATAAATGCAATTCTGCCCGAAGTTTGTTTATCAACCGAAAATCCCCAGTAAGGTGTAATATTTTGTTCAAGCCAATCTGTGAACATTGGGTCGCCATTTTCATTTGTTATTTGATTATCCAGCCAGCCGGGTTGAATTATTTCATGCGAATCTTGAATGTCCTTATAAAGTATCTGGACATTTCCACCAGCAATGGCATAATTAGTTCTTAATATATATACCCGAGTATAACTATCTCCTATGGGAGAATTGCCTACATAAACCAGAGGAGAACTAAATTCATTTTCAGGAGCCTCAAGATTTTCTATTATATAGAGTGTTTGCCAGAAACCAGGAATATTCATAAGCTCAAAATCATCATAAGTAATTGGAGTCTCAAAATATTCGTCCTCATCAATGTCTTCATGCCAAATGGCTATACAGTTTCCTGTTTCAGGATGAATATCTATACTACCATAGCCTTGCCAATTATCATAAGTTGTAATAGTTTCCCAGTCGAAAATGTTACCCTGAGAATCAAGATATGCCCAATACTGTCTTTGATTAGCAGTTTGACTACTGCGTGCGTGAAATGTGATATAGACGCCATCACCATTTCCAGTTTGAAGACGAAGTGGATGAGCTTTATAACCACCCTGCATATAATCATAATAACTTGTCATCAATTCAGTTGGGAAAGTAATGAACTCCCATTCAGGTGCTGGGATTGTATCATACCTTGTGTAAGAATTTTTTATTTCTGTCTCAATGGGGTAATACTTCATACCTGGCTGGTTAAATTGGCCAAATAGAGTTGTAGTAAATAAGGTAGTTAAAATAAGGCCAATAATTAAACTATTTTTTTTCATTTCTTACCTCCAAAAACACTTTTGATTTAAAACAGACATTTTTGTCAAGAAATATTTGACAGATATTTTTACGGTTTTTACTTTTTGTCAGTAAAAAGCAAAGAGTAGATTATGCCACAAATCAAGCCGTTTTTTGGCTTACGACCAAACTCAGATTTTGCAGAAAAGGTTGCTTCTCCACCGTATGATGTCCTCAGTTCTGAAGAAGCAACAAAACTTGCAAAAGGCAATCCATACAGTTTTCTTCATATTTCCAAGCCAGAGATAGATTTATCCCCAGAAACCAATCTATATGACGAAAAGGTCTATAAGAAAGGTGCGGAAAATCTGAAAAAATTTATCCATAAGAAGATTCTGATTCAGGATGAAAAACAGTGTTTTTACCTCTATCGTCTAATTATGGGGGAACATACCCAGACCGGTATTGTTGCCGCCGCTTCTGTGGATGATTATAAAAAGGGTAAAATAAAAATCCATGAATATACAAGAGAAGATAAAGAAAAAGATAGAGCAACTCATGTTGATTTTCTTAACGCAAATACAGGACCAGTGTTTTTGACATATCATGCTAAAAATTCGATTGATAAAATCGTGCGAGGAATTCAAAAGCAGAAACCACTTTATGATTTTACAAGTAATGATGGAATAAGACATACAATCTGGAAAGTTGATAATGATATTATAATTGAGAAAATTCAGAATGAATTTAATGCTCTGGATTATCTCTACATTTCAGATGGACATCACCGTTCTGCTGCTGCTGCTCGGGTTCAGGAAATACGAATGAAAAACAATCCAAATCATTCTGGAAATGAGGAATATAATTATTTTCTTACAGTTATATTTCCAGATGAGCAGCTCTATATTATGGATTATAATCGTGTTGTAAAAGATTTGAACGGACTTTCTGAATCTAAATTTTTGGATAAAATTTTTTGGAAATTTGAGATTACAAAACAGAATGAAATTTACAAACCGACTGAAAAGTACTTATTTGGAATGTATCTAAATAATTGTTGGTATAAACTTGCAGCCAAACCTGATACTTTTAATATGAAAGACCCGGTGAACTTCCTTGATGTTAGCATATTACATAATAATTTGATGGAGCCAATTCTCGGCATTACTAATCCAAGGAAAGATAAGAGAATAAATTTTGTAGGCGGAATAAGGGGTTTGAAAGAATTGGAAAAGCTTGTAGATAGCGGCAGATATAAAGTTGCTTTTGACCTTTATCCAACATCTATTCAGGAACTTATGAATGTAGCAGATTCAAATAAGGTTATGCCGCCAAAATCAACCTGGTTTGAGCCAAAACTCAGAAGCGGATTGATAATCCATTTATTGTGAAAAAAAGGAAAAATTTTACTCAACTTGATTGCATAGGAATTTCCTTTTTTTCTGACACATAAGTTTTTGGTAGATAACTCGTAACCCGTAACTCGTAACCCGTAACTTGAGTCATTGTCATTCTCGCACTCAATCAAGTTGAGTGTAAACTCCAGCGAGAATCAAATAAAAATGAAGTATCTGGATTCAGCATCAAAGTTCGGAATGACAAGCACGGGATATTTTTAGAACTTATTATTTTTTGAAATATGGGAGCAAGTATGAATAATAACCTCCAATTCAGCGGAAGAAATCTATACGATTTGGATACATATTCTGTTGAAGAAATTAATACGATTTTTGAAACTGCGAAGATAATGAAAGAGATTAATAAACGGGATTACAAAAAAATTCCAACCTTACGAGGGAAGACAATAGCGACCTTATTTTTTGAGGAAAGCACACGAACCAGAATTTCATTTGAACTTGCAGCAAAACGGCTTAGTGCAGATGTGGTTAGTTTTTCTGCAATTGGGTCTTCAGTGAAAAAGGGCGAAGGGCTTCAAGATACTGTTTATACTCTCAATGCAATGGGAATAGACCTTTATGTTGTTCGGCATAGTTGTCCGGGAGCACCTCAATTAGTGCATAAATATTCCCAAAAGCCAGTTCTTAATGCCGGAGATGGAAGGCATGCTCATCCCACACAGGCACTGCTGGATATGTTCAGTATCTGGGAGAAAAAAGGCACATTAAAAGGGCTCAAGGTTACGATTGTGGGCGATATCCTGCATTCACGGGTGTTGAGGTCAAACTTGACAGGAATGAGAAAGATGGGAGCAAAAGCAACTGTTTGTGGACCTCGCACACTGATGCCTCCCAAAATTGAAGAAGTTTATGGTGCAAAGTCCGAATATGACCTCTATAATGCAGTTAAAGGAGCAGATGTAATTATGGCTCTCAGGATGCAACTTGAAAGGCAAGAAGAAGGACTTTTTCCAGGTTTGGGTGAGTATTCCAGAAAATATGGTTTGAGCAAAGAAGTCCTGAAATATGCAAAAGAAGATGTACTTATTATGCATCCAGGTCCTATGAATAGGGGAGTAGAAATTTTGCCGGAAGTTGCAGATAGTCCACATAGCATCATTATTGAGCAAGTTACAAATGGCGTGGCAATCAGGATGGCTTTACTTTTCTTAATATTAGGTGGAAGAACAAATTAAACGCTTCGCTGTCAAAATGGCTTAAGCCGTCAGAAATTGTCATAACGCTCACTTCGTTCGCTGTCATTATGGCTAAAGCCGTCAGAAATAGTCATAACGCTTCGCTGTCAAAAATGGTCAAAACGGCTTCGCTGGCAAAAATAGTCATAGCGCTTGGTTGTCAATTGACCCTCCAAGGGAGCTTATGACTCCATTTGACACACCGAAGGTGTATTTGACTATTTTTGACGCTCCGAAGGAACATATGACTAATTATGACGAGTCTAAGGCTCATTTGACTTAATTAGCCTTGCAGGAGGAAAAATGATTTTATTAAAGAATGGATTGGTTTATTTATCAAGCAAGAAAAAAATTGAAAAACTTGATATTCTTATTGATGGAAAAATAATCAAAAAGATTGCTTCAAACATAAGCAATAAATCCGCAAAAATTTACGATTGCAAGGGTAAACACATCTTTCCTGGCTTTGTGGACTTGCATTGCCATTTGCGTGACCCAGGATACACTTATAAAGAGGATATTGTATCTGGTGCTGAATCTGCTGCAAAAGGAGGTTTTACTTCTATTTGCTGTATGCCAAATACAAATCCAACTATTGATAATATTTCTACTTTGAATTATGTAATTAGAAAAGCAAGAGATGTAGGAAAGACGAAAATTTTTGTGATTGGTGCAATGTCCAAAGGACGGGAAGGAAAAGAAATCGCAGATATCGGTTCTATGGTGAATGGCGGAATAGTTGGAATTAGCGATGATGGAAATTGTATTCAGAATGCCAAACTAATGCTTAATGTTATGCGTTATTCTTCAAATTATGAAATTCCAATTATCTCTCATTCGGAAGATTATTCTCTTTCAAAAGGTGGACAGGTGAATTATGGCTATATGTCCACAAAATTGGGTCTACCAGGAATTCCTACTCTGGCTGAAGAAATAATGGTAAGCCGCGATATTATGCTTGCTGCTCTGACTGGCACTCATATTCATATTGCTCATGCTTCAACAAAGAGGACTGTTGAGCTAATCAGACAGGCAAAAAAGGATAAGATAAATGTAACTGCTGAAGCAACTCCTCATCATCTGATTCTTACTGAAATGGCTTGTGAAAATTTTGACACAAACACAAAAATGAATCCACCACTTCGTGCAGACGCGGATAGGCAAGCACTTTTTCAGGGTTTATTAGATGACACTATAGATATTATTGCAACCGACCATGCACCTCATTCTGATTATGAAAAGGAGTTGGAATTTATGAATTCACCATTTGGAGTTATCGGTTTTGAAAGTGCTTTTCCTGCACTTTATACGAATTTTATCAGAACAAAAAAGATGGGTCTGGAAAAACTTATTGAAAAAATGACTTCCCAACCTGCAGAAATAATAGATAAAGATATTGGGAAAATCAGTGAAGGAAAATCAGCAGATTTGACGATTGTAGATTTGGAAAAATCATATATTTTTACAGAAAAAGAAATTCTTTCAAGAGCAAAAAATAGTCCATTTCTCGGTAAAAAATTCTGGGCAAGGATTGAAATGACAATCTGCGATGGCAAATTTACCTGGAAGGCATAATTTTAATAACCACCAAGATATAAATGAATAAAGATAATTTTGGAGCACGAAAACGATCCGCCAGACCCGATTTATCCATTCTTCGTAGTCCCGATGAAATCGGGACGAAGGATGAACTACGAAGGATGAATCGGGACTCCGTCTCGGAGCTGGCGGAGAACTTTTCGTCCTAAACTTTTTTGATGAAAGTTCGTCGTTTCGCTCCTCGTTTCAGCACTACTACTTTTAAATTAATTAAGGGTTATCCCGGAGTGCGAAAACGAATTCCGTCCCCGATTCAATCGGGGATTCGGAATGAACTTTTCGTAAAGAGGCTAATTAATGTTCTATAAAGTTTTACCAATAGTTGAAAAAGAAGTTATCAATAATAAATACTTTATTATCACTTTTACCAATTTTGAAATGGCAGAACAATCTTGTCCGGGGCAGTTCTTCAAACTGAAAGGGCTTGAGCAGGAATTTCCCATTTTGCCAAGACCATTTAGTGTATTTAAAAAGGAAGATTCAAAATTATCATTTCTGATAAAAGTCGTCGGCACAGCCACAAAAAATCTTTCCCAATTGAAGATTGAAGAAAGAGTAGCATTACTCGGTCCATTGGGAAATGGATTTCAAATTCATAATGGCAAAAAAGTCCTAATTGTAAGTGGTGGAATTGGATATGCGCCACTTAATTTTTTGCGTGATGGACTTAACAAAGCAGATAATGAAATAACATTTTTTCACGGCGGAAAAAATGCCAATGATGTCTTTTCAAAAAATATTAGAATCTATACAGAAGATGGCTCAATAGGGGAGAAAGGACTTGTTACAGATGGAGTTGAAGAGTTTCTCTCCCAGAATCAAATTGATGTTGTTTATACCTGTGGACCTGAAAATATGCTACGAAAAGTCAAGGAAATTTGTGAAGGGTTTAAGACGAAATTATATATGTCTATGGAGACAGTTATGGCTTGTGGAATTGGTTCTTGTTGTGGATGTGCAATAAAAGTAGAGGAAAATGGAAAGCCAGTTTACAAAAAAGTTTGCAAAGATGGACCGGTTTTTGATGGATATAAAATTGTTTAGATGAATGATTCCTATCAGAATATGTTTCATATTTTTCTATAAAAGGGAATAATTATTAGCGTCTATTAGCGTTTATTAGCGGTCAATTATATGATTGATTTTAAAATAAAGATAGGCAAGATGCTCTGGAAAAATCCAGTTACAGTTGCATCTGGCACATTCGGCTTGGAGTTTGGAGAGCTATTTGATATTTCTCAATTGGGTGCAATTGTTACAAAAACTGTAACTTTACATCCAAAACAAGGCAACGCCCCCCCCCGTATAGCAGAAACAGAAGCGGGATTATTGAATTCAATAGGACTGCAAAATCCAGGAATTGAAAATTTTATTAAAACCGACTTGCATGAATATCGTATAATTGATACGAATCTCATCGTGAGTATTTCTGCAGATTCAATTTCACAATTTGGAGAAGTAATTCAGGAATTGGAAAGACAATCTGGAATTGATGGATATGAGATTAATGTTTCCTGCCCGAATGTAGAAAGCGAGGGTATCATATTTGGAACGGATAATAAAACCGTATTTAAACTGGTGTCGATGATAAAAAAAACTACTGAACGAACAGTTATTGTGAAACTTACACCAAATTTAACTTCAATAGAAAATATAGCAAGAGTAGCTGAAAATGCTGGAGCAGATGCAATTTCGTTGATTAATACTGTTTATGGAATGGCAATAGATATTGAAACCAGAAAGCCAAAAATAAAGAATGTAATAGCTGGATATTCCGGAATTGGCATAAAGCCAATTGCATTGCAAAATGTTTTCCGTGTTGCAAAAGTTGTGAAGATTCCGATAATTGGAATGGGTGGCATAAGAAATACAAATGATGCATTGGAATTTATAATTGCAGGTGCAACCGCTGTTGCAGTTGGAACCCAGAATTTTGTAAATCCTTTATCAACTTTAGATATTATTCAAGGATTAAAGAAATATCTTGATGAAAAGAAAGTACAATATAAAGATTTGATAAATTCAGTTAATTTTTAAGAAGTTGAAGAGATTTTCGTTTCTTTTTTTGTGATTTTGTGGCTAATCAAAAAATAAAAATTAGTATTTATTCGTGCTTATTCGTGGCTAAATTATTTAAGGAGAGATTGTGAAATTAAAAAGCAAGATACTTGACGAAAAGGAGATGACAAGAATTCTCAAGCGGATGGCAAATGAGGTTATTGAAAAAAATAAGGGTTGCAAAAATCTATATGTAATCGGCATTCATACACGAGGAGTTCCGCTTGCAAAACGCATTGCACAATATATTGAAAAATTTGAGGATACGAAGATACCAGTTGGTTCTCTTGATGTAACACTTTATCGCGATGACCTTGCATATATTGCCCATCAGCCGGTAATCAAGGATTCCATTCTGCCATTTGATATTGAGGGTAAACATATCTTATTTGTAGATGATGTTTTGAGTACTGGCAGAACAGCCAGAGCAGCGATGAATGCCATTCTTGATTATGGAAGACCTGCTTCCATTCAGCTTTTAGTAGTAATTGATAGGGGAAATCGTGAACTGCCAATACAGCCAGATTTTGTGGGCAAAAAAGTTCCAATCTCTAAAGAAGAAGTTATTAAATTATTCCTTAAAGAGATGGATGATAAAGATGAAGTTGTTATTTTTGAAAAGTAAGAAACGCTTCGCTGTCAAAATGGCTAAAGCCGTCATAACGCTACGCCGTCATAATGCTACGCTGTCAAAACGCTTCGCTGTCAAATGGCTTCGCCGTCAAAACGCTTCGCTGTCAAAAAGCTGCGCTGTCAAAATGACAATTTATGACGCACCGTAGGTGCAAATGACCATATTTGACAGGTTAAGGTTTCTTATGTTTATTTATTTCAAGGTTAAAAGTTATTACTCTGTGACCTCTGAGTCTCCGTGGCAAAAAGGGAATTAATATGAAATTTATAGAGAAATATAGAAAGATATGTTTAAAGAATAATTCTCTACTTTGTGTTGGATTGGATAGTGACCTCTCAAAAATTCCCTCATTCTTAAAAGAAAAATCTGAAAATCCTCTCTGGGAATTTAATAAAAGAATTATTGATGCAACTTACAAATATGTTGCTGTGTATAAGCCAAATTTTGCTTTTTATATCTCTCAAGGTGAGCAGGGAATTATTGCATTGGAAAAGACACTATCATATATTCCTGAGGAAATTCCCATCATTCTTGATGTAAAAATTGGTGATATTGGAAACACGATGAAACACTATGCAAAGGCATATTTTGGAAAGTATAATGTTGATGCGATAACTGCCAATCCGCTTATGGGATTTGATGTGATAGACCCCTTGCTTGAATTTCCTGATAGATACATTTTCCTGCTTGTTCTTACTTCTAATAAGTCAAACAAGGATTTTTTGAATGATGAGCAAGAAATGTATGTAAAAATTTGTAAGAAGATAATGGGATGGAGCACTTCTAATATCGGTGCAGTTGTTGGAGCGACTAATATTGATAAAATCCAGGAGATTAGAAATTTATTGCCCGATTCTGTTTTTCTGATTCCAGGAATTGGTGCACAAGGTGGTGACCTTGAAAATGTTATGAAATATGCTGTTTCGCAAAATGAGCCAAATATCTTGATAAATTCTTCAAGAGGAATTATCTTTGCTGGAACTGACGATGCGCCAGAAAATTTTCCCAAAGCAGCAGGAATTGCAGCTAAAGAACTACAGAAAAGTATTAATAGTTATCTCTAATTGGGCAGTTATAATTATATAGTATGAGTCCACTTTAAAAAGGTATTTCCCGCGAAATACGCGAAAAATACATGCAGATATTACTGAATTTACACTAATCATTTTCGAGTATTTCGTGCCTGCCCCGTTAGATAGAATCATATACCGATCCCAAGTGAAATTGAAAAGAGAGATTTCACAGGACAGGTAAATCGGGACAGGACAAGAGCATCTAACGGGGTGTCCCCAATTTAATTGGGGATCGCGGGTTTTTATAGTGAACTCTAGTATTATAAATAAAGTCTTTTCATGCCAGAGGCAGTTCCGCCTTAGGCGGAGTTTTTTTGCAAGAAATTATAACTGTTTACTGCCAACCGCTAATTAAAAGAAAAAAATTAGTGTCCACCCCGTTAGATAATTTTATTATCCAGGTGGAGATAGAAATAAAAAACTGA
>JACKQG010007702.1_pt1 | contig 10723 bp, 6 predicted proteins | sample 8237621 | NCBI WGS metagenome assembly JACKQG01 (sample SAMN15677084, study PRJNA649215) | marine metagenome | biome: marine; feature: Black Sea; material: saline water; isolation source: suspended particulate matter (SPM) from the Black Sea western gyre | collected 2013-06-09/2013-06-10 | depth... | reverse complement strand
TTTCAAAACTGTTAATAACTGTCTTACTCAATCTCTTTGATTTATCAAAAAGCAGGAAATCCTTGCCGAGTAAATCCTCATCATTTCTCCACAATGTAAACTGATGGATTCGATTTCCAAGATCAAAACATACAAAATCATGTCCTGAATATACAATAAGCTCGCTTGCGATCTGGTGCCGGTTCGCAGCAGGGATCAAATCCGGATAATCTTCAATAATAAGCGATGCATCCTGTCCAAGTTGTTTCCAGCCATAAAATTGGTCTGTTGGATCGTACTTAATAGGAATAATCGGCACATAGACCTGAACCAGTACAACAAGGAGCACAATGACGAGCAGAAACCAGTTTATAACCCAAGTAATCCTCCAGCCCGTGTGCATCTGCCAATCCCGCAAATAAAGATATGCTACCAGCAGCATTCCCGGAATGTATGCAAAGGCAGCCCAGTTCGCTTCCACCTTCTTCTGCATGGACGAGATAAGAAAAAATCCAAAAAAAACGAGAGCGAGGAAGAAAAGCAATTTTACTTCTTTTGAATGATATTTCCACTCAGCAATAACTTTGATCATTGCAATGATGAAAATGACAAACAAAAGCGGTCCCACAATGCCTGCCTGTCCACCAAGAAAATCTCCAAGCTTCTGCCAATTCGGGAAGCTGCCGCCTATTCCGTGCTGTAACTGAAATGAGAAAGAGAGCCACTCATGTTGTTCATTCCAGATCACGACAGGAAGAAACACGACAAATGAAATGACCAGTGAAATATAAGGTTTAAAACTCTTTAACCACGTGCGTTCGAGAGTGAATATCAAGAAAAGTAGGATTGCAGGGAAAATCAAAACTGCGACATATTTGGAAAGCAGCGCACATCCAAAAAACAAACCTGCCAGTATCCACTGAAGCCATTTTCCATTTCTGCACGCTCTATGAAAATGAAAGATGCCTGCGATCAGGAAGAATATCATAGGTGTATCCGGTGTGGCAATTATCGTACCTGCGAAGAGGAGAAGTGTCATATTGCACAGCACCAAAAAAGTAAAACCGATCTGCTCGTTGAACATTTCTTTGCCGAGAAAATAGGCATATAAAGACGTGCCGGCTCCAAGAAGGATCGGCTGCAGATGCACCACAAATTCAGCATTCTTGAAAAACAAAGAGAGCAGGGCAAAAAGGTAACCTATCATTGGCGGATGATCAAAATAGGAAAGCTGCAAATTTTTGCCCCAGAGATAGTAATATGCTTCGTCGGGAATAACATTTAGCCCGATCGTGTAGATAAGCTTAAAGATGGTCAGCGCACCGACAAAAATGATCGCTTTCTCGTTGTAACTCAACCTATTTTTCTTCATCAGTGCTTCCTTTAAATGTCCAGAAATAATGTATCACGTAATTTATAAATGTGATAATAACGATCGCAATGAATTTGGAGATCAGATCATTGATCTTAAACAACTCGGTAAGGAAGATCATCATCAGATTCTGTGCAATGCCGGTGATGACCATAGAAGAGTTGTATTTGAGAAGCCGTGCAATGAAACTGCGTTTTGTCTTTGCAGGATTATCCCGCCATGTCCAGAAATTATTGAGCAAAAAATTATTGATGATCGAGACCTCGGTAGCGAATACTCCGGCAAAAATATAATGCAGACCTGCAAGTGTAAGAAGATACTGCACACCGAGATTTACCACAGTGCCGCTTCCGCCCACGATGCCGAATTTTACAAATCGCTTGAAATGATTTCTGAACAATCTTTGAATAAATGAATTTGCCATAGTTCTGGTTTCTTAAACCATAAAACAGATTTTTCTTGTCCAGAAAAGAATAACATACGATAAATGAGCCATGAAAACAGAGCTCTTTCCCGTAATAAAATTTTATAAAAAAGTAGGATCAACAAATGCTGTTGCATGCCAATTTTTGGAAGACTCTGCTTTCCAAAAAAATTTCGTTATTTGCGCCCATGAACAAACTGCTGGGAAAGGAAGATCGGACAGAAACTGGCATTCTCCAATCAGCGGGCTGTATTTCACTCTTTCGTTTCCCGATCAAATTTTTCCTCCATCCATAACACTTTTTACCGGAGTGGTCATTCATAAGGTTGTTAGTTCTGTCTTTCCTGAACTCATCTTTTCGATCAAGTGGTCAAATGATATTTTTGTGAACGGTAAAAAAGTCGGTGGAATACTCACTTCAGTGAACAAAGCCGGCACAGTGATAGGCATCGGTATAGACTGTAATTTCAGAGAAATCCCGGATCATCTTAAAGAGATTGCGACCTCACTTCTTATTGAAACTAATAGAAAAGTGGTCTTAAAGAAACTCCTTAAAGTAATCCTAAAAACCTTTGAAGAAAATTTTTATCTTTTCAATGAAAAAGGATTTCTTTATTTCGTCGAATATTTTAATGATCATCATTACCTTGCACAGAAAAGAGTGCTAATTTATTCGGGTGAAAAACAATTGACAGGAATTGTGCAGGGGGTCACTGATGAGGGTGGTCTATTGCTTGAGACGGAACACGGCATTTTACCTATTCTATCTGCTGATAAGATTGACATAATAACCTGAGTTTTGCCTTTGTACACCCGTGCCCCGGTAGCTCAGTAGGATAGAGCACCGGTTTCCTAAACCGTAGGTCGGAGGTTCGAATCCTCTCCGGGGTACCATTTTTAAAATTTCACCACAGAGAGCACAGAGAACACAGAGATTTTTTAAAACAACAAATTTGTTATCCTAAGTTTAATACATGAGACTGCTTGCTGTGTTGAAATCTGATATAAATACGATGAAAGCAAGTCAAGGAGCATGTCTTAAGTTTAACAAGAAACCCTGCACTGTTTTCGAATTACTTACCACAAGCTCTTCGATCAGTCTTCGCTCAATAAATAGGGCTACGCCCTGACAGGCTTGTGACAAGTAAATCTGCTGGGTTTTTTTATTAGCAACTCTTGATTCCCTCCCAAAAAACACTGCTAATTTTTAAAGATGGAGCGGATGACTCGTTATGAATTATTTCCTCTGTGCTCTCTGTGGTTTATTTTTTCTTCAATTTATACATCGTCCTGATCAAAAAAGATGTGTCATCTTTCATCTGGCTGAGAAGTTCGTTACTTCGCAGTGTATCTGTAAGCAGAAATCCCCTTGCAACAATGACCCTGACCCGTTCTGATGGAGAATTCATATACCCTTCAAGGAGTTGAACTGCGTTGTCTGTTTTCATTTTACCAAGAGCAGAAAGCACACTGGGCACAAATTTTTTCTGATCTAACATGGAAGACAGTGTGTCAATAAGCGTTGTGTCCCGAAGTTCTCCAATAAGTGCAAGTGCATTTTTCACAACAACGCTATCCTCATTTGCAAGAGCTTGTGGAAGATATGAACCGAATTCAGAAGATTTTTTTGCAAAATTCAAAATCGCTCTGTACTCGAGTGAACCTTTTGTGTCGAGCTTGTTCTCGAAGATATATTCCGAAGCTTCGGTATCTCGTTTCAACAGGATTTCAGCAGCTTTTGCCACGCGTTTTGCACTGCTTCCCACACCCCATTCCGAAGCGATCGAGAAAATTTCTTTTATTGAAGCAAGGGAATCCACCGTTGCAGCATCTTCCTCGGCTTTTTCTTCCACCGCAGCTATCTCTTGGACAACCATCAGCGTATCCCATCCCACACCATAAGTGCCGTAAGACCACTTCATATCGTTCTTATATTTTTCATGATACCCGCTTGTGTCTGACGAAATTGGGTATATATCTGTTCCGCCGGTATCGAGAAAAATACCTATACTTCCTGTATTCCTTGCAGTATTAGCATAACCGTAGTTGCTGGACATGTTCCTTTCGTACCTGTCATCTCCCGAAGCATCGAGAAATAGTGCAACGGAATTAGTCAATCCCAATCCGTTCCCGCCTTCTACCGAATAAATGTCATTTCCTTTTCTGTCTATCAGATACCCAACCGCATAATCGTGTGCTGCGCCCTGCCCGGGTCCGTGCTTCGAATAATAATGATCCTCACCTTCCTCATCATACAGAAACCCGCCTGCAAGATGTATGCCGCTTCCCTGCGGATAATATACCGCAGTATAAAAATCATTTCCTGCCTTATCTATGATGATCCCGAGTGCATACCAGTATGCCACTGCCTGGCTATACACAGCTCCCTGATAGACATCATTCCCGGATTGGTCATAAAGCACACCTATGCCGCCTCCAAGATAAGGACGCACTCCGAAGCCAAAGCCCTGTGATAGTGCTCGATGATCAAATGGAGCAAGGGGAACGTGCAGATACTTCCCGCCTGCATAATACATGTCACTTCCATCGGTATCGATAAGAAATCCTGCTGCAAGCGGACCTGCGAATCCTTCTCCAAGTTCTGTTGTGGAATAGTGATCGCAGCCCTTTTCATCGATAAGCAGATTCAAACCGAAAGTTGCTGCTGCGATGCTGTTCAAGCCACCATCATAAATATCATTTCCATCCATATCATGAGCAAGAAGATATCCGAGAAATGAACTAAGTGTGTAGTCATCTCCAGAATAAACATCATCACCCATCATATCACAGGAAATTCCTATGCCTGCAAAAACGTGGAACAGATTTCCGATCATATCATTCCGATAGGTGTCATTTCCCTGCATATCGACAATCCAGTAAAAAGTCTGCTCCCAATCGGTTTTTATCGGGGCTGCGTACATATCATTACCGGCTGGATCGAGAATAAATGAAAAATGTTTATCATATCTGTCCGCACTGGGACTGCCAATGCACATCAAACCAAAAGGGGAATCGTGTATTAATTTTTTATCATTCTGAAAACTAATGAGTGCCAAATTCTGTTGAAGTATATCAAAGCCATTTTGTGAAATATTCGCAGCATACATCAGGGAAGGAAAATCTATTTTTTCAAGGATTGGAATTACATCCTTTTCAATGCTCAGACTGTCATACTCGGTTATCTGCTGATTTTGATAAAACTCATCGTATCGAAGTGAATCTTCCGATTCCTCCCAGAGAGAATATGAAAAATAATGCAGCATCTCTTTATCTTCCTGAGATAATTTCTGCCATGCTTTCTGATAAAAATGATCTACAAATTCCCACACATATTCGACATATCCGAAAATATCCCTCGGAGTCTTTACGTTTTTAGTGAAATATTCTTCAAAAACGGTTTCATCAAAAGAATCTATCCATTTTGCCTGAAACAGGATATCTGCATACTCGCAGATCATTTCAGACGGATCATGCTTTTCGCAAAGTTCCTCGGTTTGATCTACAAATTTTGGAAACTGGAGTGGATTATTAAGAATATCAACCACGACAGGAAGTTTGAATTTCGTATCTTTCGCCCAGTCTTTCAGAAAATTAAGAGACTGAAGTGACATATCGTTTTGCTCGAGAAGCGTTTCTATAAGCTCGATCTCGGCATCTTTTAAAACTTCTGCATTAAGAGAAAAATTTATACTCATAAATATAAGTAAGATGAATATTTTTTTCATAATGATCCTTTTGAGATGTTGCCGTTAGCGACTATGAAATTGGTAGTTTTCATGTCAAAAATATCTCCTTAATTACTTTTGAAAAACCACTGCACTGATTTGATGCAGTGTTTTTAAATCTATTTTTAAGCTCATCAGGGGCATTCTCCACAACATAACTATGTGCAGTCCAGTCCAGCAGATCGATGTCATTATAGTCATTTCCAATGCCAAAAGTTTCTTCTCTTGAGATGTCGAGATGATCACATAACCATTCGGCAGCATGTCCCTTTGAGACATTTTTCGGGAATATCTCAATCCAGAGAGATTTATGGTCAATGGGAGATGTGGTTCTTATAACCTTCAGGTCGGGCAACAACTTTCTTATGATCTCATATTTCTCAACATCCTCCGGAATAACTGCAATTACCTGTGATGCCTTTTCTAAATTTATCCCTTCTGAAGGAATGGGCGATCCGCAATTTTTATAATATGAAAATCTACGATCAAAATCATGATTCTCTGCACTGAATTTCTGATAGTGGAACTTATGATTATCCGGCACTGGCTTGTGTATCATATAATCAATATTGTGAAGCTCAAGAGCTTCCCTTGCACGCGTGATCTCATACTTTGAAAGAAAATGCGAACAGAGAATTTCTTTTGTGTTCCAGTTCATGATGCCCACTCCGCAGGAAAAAATTATATAATCAAAATGCGAGAAATCGTCTTCAAATATCCTGCTCAACGAAAAGAGCGATCTGCCTGTTGCAAGAACCCGGATAATGTTCTTTTTTCCCAGTTCATTCAGAACAGCAAGATCGTCATCGCTGATTGTTTGATCGTGGCTCAGCAAAGTGCCGTCAAGGTCGGTAAAGACAATTTTACATTTTTTCATAATAAATTAATTGAACTCTCTAAGTTTGATAAAAAATATGCGAGCAATATCTTTGTAAATAAATTTGACCAAATACACATAGGTTCAGAAAGTGGGCGAAGCAACTGAAAAGGATCGAAACAATGGACGTTGATCATATTCGAAAGATTGATAAATGGCTTGGAATTCCAATGTGTGCATTTTTCACAGTGCTTTATAAGATACGCACACTTTTCAAACCTTCACTGCAGAAGCCGGTACAGCCAAAGAATATCTTATTTGTTGAGCTTTCCGAGATGGGATCTGCGATACTCGCATATTCTGTTCTTCAAAAAACGGAAGAGCTCTTTCCTGATTCCAATATCTACTTCCTCATTTTTGAAGAGAATAAAGAAAGTGTCTATATCACGGAAGCTATCCCAAAAGAAAATGTACTTACTATCGATTGCTCGAATTTCTCACATTTTGTTTTCTCCACTCTTTCAGTTTTAAAGAAATTCCACAAAATACCCATTGACACTTATATTGATATGGAGCTTTTTTCCAGAGCGACCAGTATAATCTCTTATCTTTCCGGAGCACATAATCGGGTTGGATATTATAAATTCCACATGGAAGGTCTTTATCGGGGGAATTTTCTCACCCATCGGGTAACTTACAATCCGCATCAGCATATTTCATATAATTTTTATAACCTCGTTTATTCGCTTATTGCTCCTTTTGAAGAGTATCCAAAACTCAAAAAGCATGTTGAAGATATTCCATATGTGCCACACATTAAATCATCTGATGTTGCGAAGAAAAATATTTTCTTAAAACTCCAAAATGAAAATTCAGAACTAACTGAAGATTCCAAACTCGTCATATTTAATCCTAATGCAGGAATACTTCCCATACGCGCCTGGTCTCTTGAAAAATATTCGGAGCTGGCAAAAAGATTATCACAATTGGAGAATACATTTATAGTCATCATGGGAGTAAATGAAGCGTGTAAAGATGCAAAAATCATACAAAAAGAAGCTCCCGACCGGATAATTGACCTGACAAACAAAACAACTCTGTCTGAAATAATAGACCTGTTCAATATCTCGGATGTACTCGTTACCAATGATTCCGGACCTGCTCATTTTGCAAGCTTAACTCCCATTACGAACATTGTATTTTTTGGACCCGAAACTCCGAAATTGTATGGACCCCTCGGAGAAAACAGTCATGCTCTATATGCAGATTTCAGTTGCAGCCCATGCGTGAGCGCCTTCAATCACAGAAAAACAACCTGTAAAGATAACCAGTGCGTGAAAGCAATTGCAGTTGATCAGGTTTATGACCTCGTAGTGAAAAACTTATAAATTGCACTATTTTTTTAATGATAATTCATTCATTTTTTTTCATGAACACAGCGTTTTAGCAGGGCTGGAGTAACTTAGAAATCATGGCAGTAGCTGGAATGGATCTGACGCAGGGGAATCTCTTCAAGAATCTTGTAAAGCTCTCGCTTCCAATCATGTTTTCCAACTTTTTGCAAATGTTCTACAATCTCACTGATGCATTCTGGCTTGGGAAATTGGGTGAGCATGCGCGTCATGCAGTCTCGGTTGTCGGTCTTGCTTTTCCACTAATTTTCTTTTTATCATCCTTCGGTTTTGGTTTTGTCATTGCCGGCACTTCTCTTATTGCTCAGTATAAAGGCGCCAATCAGATGGATAAAATGAAGGAAGTCGTGGGACAATTCTTTCTAATAATGGTTCTGTTTTCTATCATTTTTCTTGTTGTTGGACTGCTCTTCATCAATGATATTTTAAACATTCTTCAAACTCCTGATGTGATCTTTCACCTGGCAAAACAATATATTACCATCATCCTAATTGGCATGATATTTATGTTTGTTTCACTTTCTTATCAGAGTTTTTCGCATGGTTTGGGAGATACTATTTCACCAATGAAAATACAACTCATTGCTGTTGGACTGAATGTCGTACTCGACCCCTTTATGATATTCGGGATTGGTTTCTTTCCGAGAATGGAAACGATCGGAGCTGCATGGGCAACGTTCATCTCGCGAGCTCTCGCTGCTGTTATTGCAGTTGTTTTCCTGTTTAAGAAAACACCCTACATTATACCGAAATTGTCGGAGATCAAACCTGCGAAAGAGATGCTGAAGAGGATATTACGCATTAGCATTCCCGCCTCTCTCGCACAGTCCATGACAGGCTTTGGCTTCATTATTTTGCAGGGATTTGTAAACTCGTTCGGCACAATTGTGATGGCTGCCTACGCAATAAACAACCGCATCATCGGTTTCTTTATGATGCCTGCAATGGGAATCAGCAACGGACTTTCATCTATTATCGGGCAGAATATTGGGGCACGGAAAATCCGGAGGGCAGAGAAAAGCGTAAATGTTGCGTTTATTCTGGTCTTTGCTATCATGTTCACGGGATGTATGCTGGTTTATTTCTTTGGCGGGTCTATCACAAAGTTCTTTATAAATGATCTTCAGGTCATTGATGTTGGTCGTAGAATGTTTAAAGTGACGCCTATTGCTGCGTGTCTATTCGGAACACTCTTTGTTTTCATTGGTGCGTTCAATGGCTCCGGGCATACAAAACCGGTCATGCTGCTCAATATAATTCGCCTTTGGCTGATCAGAATTCCTCTTGTATATATTCTTTCGGGCACTGTTTTGCATATTGCTTTCCTCAAGGATAGTTTTCTCTACCCGCTTCTGTACCGTTTGTCACTGCCCCTTTCAACATATCCTTACGAATCACTCTGGTGGTCGATGGTCGTGAGTAATAGTATTTGCGGCATCGTTGCATACTTTATCTATAAAAAAGGTGACTGGAAAAAGCCGCGTATAAATACTTAAATTCAACTGAATTTTACTTTTATTTACAAAACTATTTAAGCTTTTAAAAAATTGCAATAAATATTCTTGGAGGTGCCCGAGTGAATCAATATATCTTTTTTGCGGTTTATGCGTTATTCCTTTTAGGAGTTGGTTTGTATGGCATGAAACGCTCAAAAACCTTTAATGATTACTTTTTGGGAGCTCGCTCAATAGGACCATGGCTTTCTGCCTTTACTTATGGAACAGCTTATTTTAGTGCGGTTTTACTTATAGGATTTGCCGGCAAACTTGGTTGGGGTTTTGGCTTTTCATCTCTCTGGGTTGCGCTTGGAAATACAATTGTCGGAACGCTGCTGGTTTGGTTGCTGGTTGGGAAAAAAATCAGAAAAGCGTCTCACGAGATGAATGTCTATACTATGCCGGAATATTTACACGCTCGTTATAACTCTCATTTCCTAAAGGTATTTAGTGCAATTGCCATCTTTATTTTCCTGATCCCCTATGCTGCTTCAGTGTTCTTGGGCTTGAGCTATTTATTTGAGATTACTTTCAAAATGAATTTTGTGCTCATTCTTATTATCATGGCAGTGCTAACAAGTATTTATATGATTCTGGGTGGATATCGCTCCATCGCAATTGTAGATCTTATTCAGGGAATTGTGATGATCGCGGGGGTTACTTTGCTGGTTTATTTTGGAATCACGCGGGCAGGTGGGCTTACTTCAATCACAGCAAAACTTAACAGCATTGATCCCAAACTCACCGGTTTCCTCGGTCCTCCCGGATTTTTTCCACTTCTATATATCGTTGTTATAACGAGTGTCGCTCCTTTCGCAATGCCGCAACTTGTCCAAAAATTTTATTCAGTGAAAGATGATAGATCTATCCGTATTGGTATGATCATATCTTTGATATTTGCGACAATTATTACCGGAGCTGCCTATTTTACAGGCTCTCTTACCAGAGTCTTTATCAACGCTCAGAAATACCCGGAGATTTTCACGAACGGGCGCCCAATGGTTGATAAGTTAATTCCAATTTTTATTAGAGATGTTATTCCTTCCGGTGTGTCATTTGTGATATTGCTGCTTGTCCTTACTGCATCGATGTCCACTCTTGCGTCGCTCATATTTGTTTCAGCTTCGGCAATTGTAAAAGATCTGTATCATGGCTATTCAAAAAAGCCCGTTTCTGATGGCAAGTTAAATTTACTGATGAGGATATTCTGTGGAATTTTTATTATAATTTCAGTCATTTTTGCTGTTCTAAGACCTGCGATTATACTGACATTGCTTCTGATCTCATGGGGAGCTATCGCGGCAACATTTCTTGCTCCTTTTATTTATGGACTTTTTTGGAAAAGGGCAAATAAATATGCAGCTATTATCAGTGCAGTAGTTGGTATCTCGATCACAATGATACTTTTTTTCATACTTCCTCCCTCCAAAATTCCATTTATCGCAACACTTGGCATGGGAATTCCAATGATATTGTTTCCGATTATTGTGTGGCT
>JACKQG010007701.1_pt1 | contig 10723 bp, 8 predicted proteins | sample 8237621 | NCBI WGS metagenome assembly JACKQG01 (sample SAMN15677084, study PRJNA649215) | marine metagenome | biome: marine; feature: Black Sea; material: saline water; isolation source: suspended particulate matter (SPM) from the Black Sea western gyre | collected 2013-06-09/2013-06-10 | depth... | reverse complement strand
TGTAGCGCATTTCGCCGATCGAGGCGGTCTCGGCCACCTTTCGCGGCTCATCCGAGTCCAGCCAGCCGCGCGGGTTGCCGGTCTTCACGGCGCAGAAGCGGCAGCCCCGGGTGCAGACCGCCCCCAGGATCATCACGGTGGCGGTCCCGCCGGCCCAGCACTCGCCCAGATTGGGACACCTCGCCTCCTCGCACACCGTGTACAAACCACGCTCCCGAAGCATGTTGCGCACGCTGGAGACGGTCTCCCCGACGGGGAGGCGGATCTTCAGCCAGGGCGGTTTGGGGGCGGTGACGGAGCTCATGCGGCACGGACCAAGCGGCGATTATACTCCGCGGAAGGCGGGCGAGAGGCACCGCGAAGGCCATCTGCTCCCCCCCTTCGGCCCGGCCGGCGGCGGATTCAAATCCACCTGGAACACAGGGTTGCAGAGTTTAATCAGCGGGTGTTCCATGGGAGCCGCGCGGAAGCGGTTCCAATTTGCTTCAAAATGAAACACCCCTTCCTCCGCATCCTGGGAACGGCCCTCCTCGGGGCCTCCGCCCTGCAGCTTCCGAGCTGCGCAAGCGCTGAGGGGAACGTGGTTTACATCCACCCGCTGGCTGATTTCAGCCTCATCGAGCGGGTCGGCGTCCTGCCGCTCGAGAACCTGGCGACCGATCCGAGCGCCGGAGAATGGGTCCGGCAGGTCCTGACCAACGAGCTGCTCGCCCAGGGCCTGTTCGACGTCGTCGAGCCTTGGGAGATGAACCGGGCGGTGCAGAAGCTCGGTATCTCCGAGGTCGGCACCCTCTCCAAGGACCAGCTCCGCGAGCTGGCCGGGACCGTCGAGGCCCAGGCCCTGATGGTCGGGACCGTCCTCCAGTTCAACCGCGGCCGGACAAGCAACGTCTCCTCGCCCGAGATCGCCCTGAGCCTGCGGATGGTCGACGTCGAGACCGGGCTGGTGATCTGGTCCACGACCTACTCCGTCTCGGGAGTCTCCTTCGGCAACAAGCTGACGGGCACTGACGGGCCGGACCTGACGGCCGCCACGGCCCTCCTCTGCCGGGACCTCCTCGGCACCATTTCGGGCTAAGGTGCAGCGGCTTGCGCTTCCCCGCCACGACCTCCGCCCTGCTGGGAGCAGCGCTGCTCGGGCTCACCGCTTGCGCCGGTCCAGCTCCCGGGGACCAGCCCGCGCATCCGGCTCCTGAGGCACCGAGCCTGGCGATCCTGCCGCTGCAGGGGCTGGTCGCCGAGGTCGAGGACCTGCGGCTTTTGGCGACCCTCCTGCGGGAGGCCTTCGAGTCCTCTCCGGAGCTGGTGGGGCGCCTCGTGCCCCAGGAGGACGTGGAGCGGGTCCTCGCGGCCGGACGGATCCGGATCGTGGACACCCTCTCCCCGTCGGTCGCCCGGCGGATCGCCGGGGAACTCGGTGGCGTCCGGCTGCTCACCTCCAGCCTGGTCTTCGCCTCCGCCGAGCCGGAGCCCACCGCGGCGGTGATGCTGCGCCTCTACGACGCCTCGGGCCGGCGGCTGGGCTCCCGGCTCTGGCTCCGGCGAGGCAGCCAGGACCAGGACCTCTTCGGGCTCAACGGCTCGGACGACCTGGACCTCCTGTTCCAGCGGGGCGCGCCGCGGCTCGCCGAGGCCGCCTTCGCCGGCTTCGGCCGGCTGCCGGGCGGCGACCGGCCGCGCCTGGCCGTGTTCCCCTTCGAGTCGAGCTGGGAGATCCCCGCATCGGGCCCGCTGGCCGGCCTGATCGCCTCGCACCTGCTCGAGGAGGAATTCGGGTCCGAGGTCCTCGAACCCGGCGACTTGAACGAGGCCTTCCTCGCCGCCCGGATCCGCTACCTCCGGCTGGCCGGCGTCGAGGAGGTGAAGGCCCTCGGCCGCGCCGCCGGCGTCCGCTGGCTGGTGACCGGATCCGTGCTCGATTTCGACTTCGGCAAGGGTGCCGAAGCGACCCCTTCCGTCTCGGTGGTCCTGCGCGTCTTCGACGTCGAGTCGGGCCAGACCGTCGCCAGCACCCTCGCCCAGCGCCACGGCGACGACGGCGAGATCCTCTTCGGCGCCGGTCGCGCCGACCATCCCATCCTCAACCTGGCCGACGCCATCCGCGTCGGCCTCGAAGAATTGCAACCGACATGGCAAGGCTCCTGAAACTCCTGGCCGCCACCGGCCTCGCCCTGCTCCCGACCGCCTCGCTCCATGCCCAGGAGCACGCGGATCCCCTGCTCCTCGAGGTCGACGGCCGCGCCTTCCACCTCGACGAGGTCCTGAGCTTCTACCTCGAGCGGCACAACGGCCACCTCAGCCTGATGGCCAGCAGGTCGGCCCTGGAGAGCCTGCTCGACCGGGTGAAGGACTTCTACCTGCTGGTGGCCTGCGCCAAGTCCGAGGGCCTGGAGGAAGACCCCATCGTCCTGTCGAAGGTCCAGGAATTCACCCTGGACAAGGCCCGCAACACCTGGTTCGTCGACCAGACCTCCAACCAGGTGGTCGTGGAGCGGGCCCAGGTCGAGGAGTACGGCGACCGCCTGCTGCAGCTCTACGAGGTGCGCGAGGTCGAGACCATCAGCGAGGCCCAGGGCCGGCGGGCGGAGGCCAGCCTCGCCGAGGGCATGGAGTTCGCCGAGGTCGCCGCCCGCTTCTCCATGAGGCCCAGCCGGGTCAAGGGCGGCCTCCGCGACCCGATGCGGATCGACGAGATGCCCTGGGCCCTCGCCGACTGGATCGCCACCGCCGAGGTCGGCGACCGCAGCCCGCTGATCACCCACTCGCGCGGCTTCACCCTCGTCGAGCTGATCTCGGTCACGGAGGAGGCCCCGCCGGAGAACCGCCTGGCCGACACCCGCCTGATGTCGCTGCTGTTCGACATCGAGCGCGAGCGGCGGATCCTGGGCCTGCGGCAGCAGATGCGGGAGGCCGCCGGCGCCCGCCTGACGGTCGAGATCGACCCCGCCTGGTTCCTGGAAGGCGGCGGCGGCGACGGGGCGATGGTGGTCGCCACGGCCGAGGGGATCGAGCCCGTGAGCCTTCAGGACGTCCGGGACAGCCTGTCCCTGCCGCCGCCGCTGCTGGCCGACCCCGAATTGGTGCAGGAGGTGGCGGGCTTCGCCGCCCTGGGCCAGGTGGACGAGCGGCTCCAGAACAAGGCCGCCCAGGCCGCCGGTTACGCGGACCGGCCCGAGGTCGTCCGCGGCGCGCAGGCCCTGCGCGAGGACCTGCTGGTGAAGGCCCTCAAGGCGACCCTGATCTTCGAGGACCTCGAGATCCCGATCGAGGACCTGCTGCGGATCTACGAGGAGAACCGGGCCGACTACGACTTGCCGCCCACGGCCGAGCTCAAGCACATCCTGGTGGCCGAGGAGGCCGAGTGCCGGGCGGCCGCTGCCGCGCTCGCCGCCGGCGGCGACTGGGACCAGATCGCCAAGGACCAGTCGATCGACGGCTCCACTTCGCAGATCGGCGGCTACGTCGGCTGGATCTCGCCCAACTCGATCCTGCCCGAGCTCGACGCCGTGATCTGGGACCTCGAGCCCGGGGCCATCAGCGAGGCGATCCAGACCCAGGCCGGCTGGCACCTGGTCACCGTGCTCCGCCGCCAGGCGGGGCGGGCGACCTCCTTCCCGGCGGTCCAGAACAAGATCCTCGAGAAGGAGATCCAGCGGCGTCGGATGGCCGAGGTCGCACACTGGACCAACCTCCTCCAGGAGCGCGTACCCTGGTCGGTCCACGAAGAGAATTTCGCCACCGCGATGGTCGAGATCCAACGCCGGGTCAGCGAAAAGGACACCCCCGATCCCCCTGCCGAGCCTGTCTTCTAGTGCCAATCCCATGAGCCGGCTCCCCGCCCCGAGACGATTCCTGCCCCTGGCCCTCGCGGTCACGTTCAGCCTCACCCTGACCCTCGTCGCCTGCGGCGGCGGCGGCGTCCGGGTGGCCCAGCCCGGCGGCGGCGGGGCGGCGGCCAACAAGAAGAGCTGCCAGTCCTGCCACGAGGAGTACGGCACCGTCGGCAGCGCCCACCTCGCGACCGCCGACAGCTGCGGGACCTGCCACCTGCCGCACGGGCTGGTCGGCAAGCTCAAGCTCAAGGCCAAGGAGCCGGCCCTGTGCGCCCAGTGCCACGCCGAGGTCCCCAGCGGGGACCAAGGCGACCACCCCCACCCGGGCAAGGGCGCGGCCTGCTCCTCCTGCCACGACCCGCACGCCGCCGAGCCGGCCGCGTGCTCGAGCTGCCACCCCGGCGCCCAGCCCACGGTGGACGCCCATGCCGGCTTGGCGGGGAGCTGCCTCGCCTGCCACCGCCCGCACGGCGACGCCGCCGACGGCATGCTGTCGGCGCCGGCTTCCGAGCTGTGCTCCAGCTGCCACGCCGGAGACGAGGCTGGCATGGCCGCCTCCCACGGCGGCGTGCCGCTCGACGCCGGACGCTGCACCGAGTGCCACAGCAGCCACGACCGCACCTCCCTGCCCGCCGCGCTGCGCACCGCCAGCCACCCCAAGACCCGCGAAGGGGACTGCGCCGCCTGCCACAAGCCCGGCTCGACCGAGCTGCTCATCGAGGAGCCCGGCGACCTGTGCCGCTCCTGCCACGACGAGCTGCACGGCGACCAGACCTCTTCGAGCCACCCCGGGCTGGACGAGGGCATGTGCCTGAGCTGCCACAACCCGCACGCCGGCCCGGTGGCGCCGGTCCTCGCCGCCGCGCCCGGCGAGCTCTGCACCAGCTGCCATGCGGACCTGGCCGACGTCTCTCCGCTCGACCAGCCGCACGCTCCGGTCGCGGCCGGGGAGTGCCTGTCCTGCCACAGCGGTCACGGCTCCGACGAGGACTTCCTGCTCACCGCCGCCCTCGGCGCCGAGCTGTGCGCCGAGTGCCACGACGACCAGATCGCCGAATTCGAGGAGGCCGAGAACCCGCACGCCCCCACCGAGAGCTGCAACCTGTGCCACAGCGGCCACGGCGGCACCGGGCAAGCCGCCCTGCTGGTCGGTCCCCAGCGGCAGGTCTGCGCCAGCTGCCACGAGGACGCCGTCGCCGAAATGGCCAAGGGCCACGTCCACGGTCCGGTGGCGGTCGGCCGCTGCTCGGACTGCCACGACCCGCACGGCAGCGACCACAAGGTGCTGCTGCGGGAGGAGCCCGGGGACCTGTGCCTGGCCTGCCACCAGAACCACGCCGTCGACGCCCTCGGCCCCGTGACCCACGAGCCGGTGGTGTGGAAGCTGTGCCTCTCCTGCCACGACGCCCACCACTCCGAGGAGGACGCGCTCCTCAACACGTCGCCCCAGCAGGTGTGCCTGAGCTGCCACAACCGGGTCCTGCGGGACGCCGCAGCCGCCGTCAACGCGCACCCGCCGATCGCCCAGGGCGAGTGCCTCTCCTGCCACGACCCGCACGGGACCACCCGCCAGCACCTGGTGCGCGGCAACGAGCAAGAGACCTGCGGCGCCTGCCACGAGACCGTCTTCGGCGACGCCCAGGCGGCTGAGACCCCGCACCCGCCGGTGGCCCGGGGCAAGTGCCTGGACTGCCACGTCGGCCACCACAGCTCCACCCCCGACCTGACCCGGGACGCCGTGCCCGGCCTGTGCAGCTCCTGCCACGACTTGGTTTCGGAGGGCTTCCGTGGCTCGCACCTCGGCCTCGACGGCAACCAGATCGACTGCCAGAAGTGCCACGACACCCACGGCGGCCACGGCAGGGCCATGTTCCTGAAGGAGACCCACGTGCCCTTCGACCGCGGCGAGTGCAACGCCTGCCACCAGATGGAGGAAGAAAAGTGATCCGCTCCCACCGCCTCCTCTTCGTCCTCGCCGCTCTGGCCTTGGCCGCCTGGCTGGCCGCCGCCGCGCCGGCCCAGGAGGGCAACCCGCGGCTGTCGAAGCGCGAACGGCTCGGGCTGCCCGCCCGCGAGGCCGACCTCTGCAACAAGTGTCACGAGGGCTACACCGGGCCGGCGCGGCCGGAGGAAGCCTTCGTCCACGCGCCGGTCCTCGAGGGGCGCTGCTTCGACTGCCACGAGGCCCACGCCGGCCGCCACGGGCTCCTGCTCCGCTCCGCCCAGGAGCAGCTCTGCTCGGGCTGCCACCCCGCCATCGCCGTGATCCCCGAGAGCCAAGAAGCTCACGATCCGGTCGCCAAGGGCCAGTGCGCGGCCTGCCACGACCCGCACCGCAGCGCTCTCGAGTTCGGGCTCCCGGCCGAGGGCGCGGAGCTGTGCGGTACCTGCCATGAGGACCACCTGCTGCTGAGCCAGAACGAGGAGATCAATCAGCACATGCCCTTCGGCGAGGGCGAGTGCCTGCTCTGCCACAGCCCCCACGCCGGCACCGGCGGCGCGAACCTCCTGATGCCCACCGGCGAGCTGTGCGAGTCCTGCCACGACCTCGAGGACGAGGGCCTGAAGGCCAGCCACCTGGGCGCCGAGGTCGCGAAGCTCGACTGCATGAGCTGCCACACGCCGCACGCCACCTCGTCCGACTTCCTGGTCCACGAGTTCGCCCACGAGCCCTTCGGGGGCGGCTCCTGCGACATGTGCCACGACGACGCGGCCGACGACCCGCGGACCCTGCTCGCCGAGGCCCCGGACCTCTGCTTTAGCTGCCATGACGACGTCGCCGACGTCAAGGGCGCGGTCTCGGTCCACGCCCCGGCCGAAGCCGGCATGTGCCTGGAGTGCCACACGCCGCACGCCTCCCCCCGCAGCGGCCTGGTCAAGGGGCTGGCTCGCGACACCTGCCTGGCCTGCCACGAGGACGTCCGCACTCGGGCCGAGGCCTCGGTCAGCAGCCACCTCAAGCACGACAACGGCAACTGCGCCGGCTGCCACGAGCCGCACGCCTCGCTCCAGCCGACCCTGATGCGCGCCGCCGGCCTCGCCGCCTGCATGGGCTCCCACGCGAGCCCCGCCCAGTGCGCCCAACCGATGGGCGACAGCGACCACGGCACCCGGACCGGCACGCCGCTGCACGGAATGTCCTGCCCCGACCCTCAAGGCACGGAGTTCGCCTACTCGCTCCGGGCCGAGCCCGTGCGCGACCTATGTATCGGCTGCCACGACACCGTCGGCTCGGACGGCTGAGCCTGCTGCTCCTGACCGGACTCCTGGCCGCCGTTCCGGCGGCGGCCCAGGGCCGGTCGGAGGAGAACCGGCGGCGCGTGGACGAAGAGGTCATGTGGACCAGCCGCCCGTTCGACGCCATCAACGGCTTCCTGGTGGAGGGACCGTTCGACCGGCCCAGCGGACTGGCTTACGACCCGGCGGCCGGCGAGGTGTTCCTGCTCGACGTGGACCAGGACCGGATCGGGATCTTCACCCGCGACCTGCTCCAGAAGTTCACCTTCGGCGGCTGGGAGACCGTCCCGGACAGCCGCCGGATGACGGTGGCCCCGGACGGCCGGATCTTCGTCCTCTTCGCCCGCGGCGACGCCGTCCGCGCCTTCAACTACCGCGGCGAGTGGCTCCAGGACCTGGTGGTCGAGCCGATCGAGGGCACCCCGATCCTGACCTCGATCGACTGGAGCCCGGAGGGCGCCATCCTGGTCGGCGAAGGCAGCTCGGGGCGCCTGCTGGCGATCGATCCGGACGACGGCCGGACCCTCTGGAGCCTCGGCACCCGCGGCTACGGCTCAGGACGCTTCGGCGGCATCGCCGGCGCCGCCTACTCTCCGGACGGGGAGTACCTCTACGTCGTCGACCCCACCACCCCGCCGAGCGAGGACCTGCGGGACCGGGCTTTCGTGGTCCAGGCCTTCGACGCCACCAGCCACCGCTTCCTGTTCGGCTGGGGGAGCCACGGCCGGGCCCGGGACGACTTCTCCAGCCCCGACTCGATCGCGGTCGCCCCCTCGGGCCTGGTCCTCATCTCGGACACCCTCCGGCACGTGGTCAAGGTCTTCGATTCCGAGGGCGAATTCGTGATGATGATCGGCGGGGTCGGGGGCGAGTTCGGTGCATTTTATTTCCCAACTGGGATCGCAGTGGATCAGCACCATGTCCTCTATGTCGCCGAGCAGCTGAACAAACGGATACAGGTCTTCCAGCTTTTCCGCGACCAGCGCCGCCGCATCCCGATCCTCCAACCCGGCGGACGGGCCAAGAATCTGCGCGGAAAACCTTATGAAGAAGTGGGTTACGACGCCTGGCGGGCTCTGGATCCGATTTCCGGGGGCGGCAACTGATCTCTGCCACAGTTTGGTCACGAATATCGGACTGATTCCGCCTTGGCCTCTCTGAAGCCGGGATTAGTAAAGGAAGCCGGAAAATGGCCTTAACCCTTCTTCCCGGCCCCCTTGACTGCTCCTGGCCGCTTCGCCTCTCGACCTTCCCACGACGCCGAAGCCTCCCAGGAATCCCGCATCCTCCAAACCAGAAAACCTAAAGGTCAACCATGCTTTCGGCCACGAAAATCCTCCTCGGCAGCATCCCGGCCATGGCGCTGATCATGGGAGTCTCTGCCGTCTCGACGACGGGCGACTACCACCATGGAGCCTCCCTGAAGTGCAGCCAGTGCCACACCATGCACTACAGCGCGACGCACTCCTACAGCGGCAGCCCCTCCAGCGGCTACGTCGGCACCACCGGCCCGTACACCTACCTGCTGCAAGGCGAGATCAACGAGCTCTGCCTGCGCTGCCACAACAGCGGCGGCAAGGACGTCCTCGGACTCGGCAGCACGCTGCAGACCAACGGCCGCCTCGCGGGCGCCCTGAACTGGGCCGACGGCGAAGGCACCAACGACCCCGGCTACGAGCACTGGATGGGCCACTCCCTCGGCTCCACCGACACCGCCCCGGGCGGCACCTTCAGCAACCCTGATGGCTTGTCCTGCACCGACTGCCACCACCAGCACGGCTACCAGGGCTACGGCTCCCCGCTGGTCGACCCGGTCGTCACCGGTGGAATCGCTGACTACTGGACCAAGTACGGCACCTACCGGAACCTGATCGGCAACGTCCGTCAGATCACCTACGTCGCCGGCAACCTCGAAGGCGGCAACAACCTGTTCGTCGACGTCTACGAAGTCGATGACGACGTCGACCACTACAGCTGGAACAACGTCGACTACAACGAGCCGGCCAACACCGAGTCCGCCTACGCCGACTTCTGCGGCATGTGCCACAGCGACTTCCACGGCGGCATCGGCGATACGAACACCGGCGGCAACACGGCCAACAACCACGAGTTCCTGCGCCACCCGACCCAAGAGGTCAACATCGGCGGCCAGCCCTCGCACGGCCACACCAGCCTCGGCAAGTGGGACACCAACCTCGCCCGCGTCAAGGTGATGAGCGAGACCGGCGACTGGACCACCGCGGGCAACGCGACCCTGACCCCGTCCTGCTTCTCTTGCCACAGGTCGCACGGCAACATGAACCCCTACGGCCTGATCTACATGGACCGTTTCGCTGCCACCGCGGACATTACCGAAGAGGGCATCGTCGGCGCGGCTTCCTACAACACCTGCTCGAACTGCCACGTCCAAGGCCTCTGATCGCCTGACCAGCAGCCTTGACTCTGGGGTCCCCGGGAAACCTCTCCCGGGGACCCTTCTCTTTTCCTAGCATCCGATCCGAGAAAGGGTTATCGATAACGGACAGTCCATGTCTGCGCTCCTCCTCGCCGCCCTGATGGCCGTCCTGGCCGCGCCGCAGGACCCGTTCCGCGCCGGCCGCGCCCCGCGGCGGGCCGGCGGCGCCGGTGAGGGACGCGCGACCGAGCAGGCCCACCACGGCGAGCGGTTGGTCTGCAGCGACTGCCACACGGTCCACAACTCCCGCGGCGGCCAGCCGATGCGCTTCGACGGCGTCTCCATGCCGGCCCCGGTCCTGCTCCGCGAGGCCAACCCGACCCAGCTCTGCCTCGCCTGCCACAGCGGCTCCTATCCGCTGATCCCCGACGTGCTCGGGCCGGTGAGCTACACCGCCGACCCGGCGGGCGGCTGGTTCGCCCAGGGCCTGGGCCTGCCCAACGCCCACGGCCACGACCTCTCGCCGCCGAGCGCCCTGGCGGCCCCCGGATCGACCGAGTCCTTCACCATCGAGTGCGCCTCCTGCCACGACGTGCACGGCTCCAGCAACTACCGCAACCTCCTGCTCGACCCCCCGGGGTCGGCGGACGACGGCGACGTCCGGGTGGTGGTCGACCAGATCATCGCCCCCAACGGCGCCAACGCGGCCCAGGTCTACACGCCGGCGAACCTGCTCGACCGCTCCGGCATGGGCGAGTTCTGCAACTCCTGCCACGACAATTTCCACGGCAGGAGCGCCTCGGAGGAGGGTGCCCAGCGGCCGTGGCTGCGCCATCCGCAGGAGGTCGCGATCGCCGGCGCGCCCCACGCCGACTTCGGCCACTGGTCGGGCCCGATCGTCAACCGCGTGCGGGTCGAGACGCCCACCGACGACCTGGTCCCCAGCGTCGACGACCGGGTGAGCTGCCTGAGCTGCCACAAGGCCCACGGCTCGAGCCGGCCCGACTCCCTGATTTACGCCGACGGCCTCCGCCGCCGCTCCACCTGCCAGCAGTGCCACGACCAATGAGGAAGCTCCCCACCCTGGCTCTCCTCGCCTTCGGCGCCGCCGCCCTGGCCTCGCCGCTGGGCGACGGCACCTACGACTCCACCCTGCACGGCAGCGACACCCGCGGCGTCGCCCGAGTGCCGGGGCTGGAGACCGGAGACTGCGGCCCCTGCCACTCCTCCCACGCCTCCGGGGCCGGCGCCGGCCCCC
>JACKQG010007700.1_pt1 | contig 10723 bp, 18 predicted proteins | sample 8237621 | NCBI WGS metagenome assembly JACKQG01 (sample SAMN15677084, study PRJNA649215) | marine metagenome | biome: marine; feature: Black Sea; material: saline water; isolation source: suspended particulate matter (SPM) from the Black Sea western gyre | collected 2013-06-09/2013-06-10 | depth... | reverse complement strand
ACTATTAAATGATGATGGTTATGCTCATATAGAAGTTGCTTATGCTGTCGACACGTTACATTTTGCACCTTTTGCAATTATCCCCATAAAATTTTTGTGTTCTTATAGATAATAAATTATGTCATTACAATGATAAATTAATAAAAAATATTTACATAATTAATTAATTATTCGTTTATAAGTAGGAATTCTATTTTTTGATTAAATGGGTGGATCAAAAAATAAATCTCCAGCACAAAAAGATAAATCACAAAGTAAGGATGCAGAGCAAAAAAAGTCTAAAAAATCTGAAAAGAGTAATGTAACAAAGACTACTACTTCAGTAATTATCGATGAATCTAAGGCAATAAAATACATCAATGCTGCCAAAATAATCACTGTACAGGATTTAGCAAGACAGACTGAAGTTAAAATTTCTGCTGCTAATTCATACTTGCAAAAATTACTTAAAGATGGAGCAGTTGAAAGAGTAGGTGGTTTTAGCGGTCATCATTTATACAAATCAGTTTCTGGAAAGTGATAAAACATCATTAGGCTTTACTGTTTTTAATTTGTCAACATCATCCATCATTTTACCAATAATTGCCATTTGTTTTCCGGCAAATACATCATCAAGATAAAAGCAAATACTACCTTCAATTGGTAAAAATGCAATATCTCCTTTTTTAAAATCTGTTCTTTTACGTTCTACTCCAGAGTTAATTTTTGTCTCAAAATATACAACAGACTGACCCATTTGATGTGCATTTCCCTTCAAAGGTAACATACGTGTAATCAGCCCAACAGTAATTGGAGAAAGATGACGTTTTAATTGACAGGATATTTTTGCATTCCCATTAATTTCTAAAGTGACATCAACTTTAGAAACTGTTTCAGAGTCCATTTCTCGTTATCTAGCTCGTAGAATATATAACCGCTTTCAGATTATTTAATGATTGTCTGAATCAAAAACAAATGCGAATAAAACATACAAAGACATCGATTCAGAAGATCAATCTAACCCAACTGAGAAAAATGACATTCAACCACTGGATGAATCTGTTGAAAAAGCAATTGAATACTTTAGAAAAATACGTGAAGGCGGTAACGCAGATCTTACTGAAAAAGAAATTGCAGAGATTGATAAGGAGTGTGAGATTATTAGAAATCGTAAAATAATAACTAAAAACTTAGAACACAAGTCGACAGAAATTACTGGCAAGAATGGCCAAATTGTTACTGGACCACCAACGTTAACTAGATTTGAACGGGCTAGAATCATGGGTGCACGGGCACTTCAACTATCTCTTGGTGCGCCTGTATTCATTGAAATTCCAAAAAATGCAACATCATCACTTGAAATCGCAATGGAAGAATTAAAACAAAGAGTAATACCAATTGTAATTAAAAGAACATTACCAAATGGGGATTATCAGCATCTTCCAATAGATCAATTTGAGTAGATCAATCATCTATAAAATTTAAAACAACTAAGATTTCATTTGTTAATAAATAGTGTTTGATGTCAAAATGATCGAAAAAACAATTGATTACACAGTTGAAAAATTTCTAATTACTAATGAACCTGTGATGGAATTAGCGATGAATGTATTAGAAGTATTAAATAAAATTGGTAAAATAACAATCAAGGGAAAAGATGAATCTTGTCCAGCCACAGTATCTGTTGCCAATATAATTACCCAAAATGTGCTAAATGGCACTACAAAAACTGATAAAATTTCTTTAAACAGTGAAATTTCAGATGATGGACGTATGATTTCAACAATTGAAATTATGATAACAAAAATTAGTAACTAATAGACACTGCCTGGACCTTTGAGTAACATGTTTTCACATTCCTTGCATACCTTATCATCAATGTTAGACTCAAGATTATGATGAATGTCGCAGATAAGCAAGCTAGATTTTATGTAATTACATAACCCAATGAATTTTGATAAACTTGATGGAGTATATGCATTATCAGAAGCTAAACTATCGCATATATCAGTAATCATACTTGCAACCTGCTTTTCTGCTAGAAGTTTCTCAATTAGTTCAGGATTGCCACGTATTCCACGAATGTAGTTACTAATTGCAGCTTGAGTAACACCCAACATTTGTGATATTTTATCTTCGCGTATGTTATGTTTTTTAGCAAGATCTTTTGCTATAATTGCACGTAGTGCAGGAATCAGTGATTTTGATTCTATTTCTGCTGGTAGTAACATAATCAAACACATTATCAATGATATAAAAATCCGATTAAAATTAGCTATAACTATTTACTCATAATTAATATAGAATTTTTGATACTGCATGGATGAGTTCATAAAAAATTGTAGAGTATTACTGGAAAAAATTACTATGCAGTATGATGCAAATTGGATTGCATTCTCAGGTGGTCTTGATAGCAGTATTCTAGGACAGATAAAAAAAGATCAAGATCTTAATGCCTTGACAATCATCGCCAAAGATTTTATTGGAACTGATTTATCATATTCGCAAATTATGGGAAAACATATTGGCATTCCTTTAGAATTAAAATATGTAAGTATTGACGAGATGTTAGATGCGATAAAAGGGACAATTAAAATCTTAAAAAACTTTAACGATATTGAGATCAGAAACTCAATTGTCTCATATATTTACTTAAATGCACTAAAGAAAAAAAACATAACAAAAATTATTACTGGTGATGGTGCAGATGAAATCTTTGCAGGATATAATTTCTTAGTAAAAAAAGATCATGATGAATTACAAAAAGAATTAACAAGAATGAAAAAAATAATGCATTTTACATCACAAAAAATTGCCAATGAATTAGGCATATCGGTTCAGATGCCGTTCATTGATGAAAACATTATCAAGTTTGTTGAAACTTTACCAGTCAATCTACTAGTAAATCAAAATAATGGCATGAAATTTGGCAAATGGATTCTACGAAAGGCATTTGAAAATGATTTACCATCCAGTATTATATGGAGAAAAAAAACACCGATGCAAGATGGTTCAGGTACAGTTGGCTTGATTAAGATGTTTGATTCTGTCATCACAGATGATATTTTTAAGGAAAAGACAAAAAAAATAAAAAGTGAGGACAATGTAACAATCAGAACAAAAGAATCATTACATTATTACGAATTTTATAAAGAAAATTTTAAAATTCCTGAATATACGAATGGAAACAATCAATGTTCAGATTGTAATGCTGAGATAGTTAGTAATTCAAAATTTTGCAGGATGTGTGGAAGGTTCCCAATCTAAAGTTAATTTTTATATTTTTTTGGCTTTTTTATAAAGATCCTTTTGCATCCATTACAACAAAAATAATATTTTTCACCATCATGCTCATGAATAAGAGCTAGAGATTCGTCCATTTCTATTCCACAAACAGGATCAACCGGCATAGTAATATTCTCAATTTAATGTATAAGTGTGTTATCGAGTTTTTTAAATCACGCTTACAAGAAAGCCAACAACAAGTAATGCGCCGGTTATTCTACTAAAAGATAATGTTGAACTCATAACTGGAATTAGATTAGTTAGTTTATCATAATTTTGTTTTAATTTTTGTCCAGATTTTATTATTAGAGGTATTGTTGCTAAAATAATTAAACAAAAAATTGGAAAAATTTCAAAAACTACAGCAATTATAGTTATTCCGTAAGCAATTGCAGGGAATACCCATAAAATGGAGCAAGCTTTTTGCATTCCTAGACTGATAACAAGTGTTTTTCTTCCTTTTGCTTTATCTGCATCATGATCAGGAAATGATGTAATGAACAAAACTAGCGAAGATAATACACCGATAACAATTCCAGCTAGCACTGATTGCTCGGTAATTTGTGACGTTTGGACAAAATATGTTCCCATTACAATCATACTTCCTTTAATTGCAACAAAAACTTCTGCTAATCCCCAGTCAATAATTTTGGTTGAGTAAAAGTAGATCGATATTACCGCAAAGGCAAGAATTATTCCTATAATAATACCATCTGTTGCAACAAAGTATATGCCAATGACAGTGCCGATTATCAAAAAAGCAATACCGGCTGCATAGACTTGAGTAGGCTTTAGTAAGCCCTCTGGAAGAACACCGGAACCACCACTCATTTTTGTTCTATTTGTTGCAGTATCTATTCCACGTTTGAAATCCCAATAATCATTTAGTAAATCCACACTAGCATGAAGGGCTAGTACACCACACATTGTAAGTATGGCATCAAATATAGTGATACTACTAGTATACCACCAAGTAATTGCTAAACCTACGGATACAGCTATTACTGATGCTAGTAAAAAACGAACGCGTATTACACGTAACCACGCAGATATCATTACACTAACGATTCATTACTCACACTAATTGGTTTTCTTCCCATAAAACCACTATCTTTTTCATGCCAGAATTTAATCTCAGTTTCCCCTTCTTTCCAACAAAGCCAAATTTCTTCATCAAAACGCTTTGCAGGAAAATCAAGTAAGCCTTCATCGAGCCCCTTCAACAACACACCTGTATTTTCTAGGTCTTCTATCGACTGATAAAATTTTGTTACTAGAGAATTAAGTTTCTTTTTGATAGTAGTATATTCTTCTAAAGAAGTTGTAGGTGTAAGGCCAGAAGTTAACTGCTGTTCCATTTTCATAACTTCAACCTTCATTTTTTTTGCATAATCAAATTTCTTAATTACTGTAGGAAGAATTTCGTTGGCTTGATTCACAGAAAAGTATGGGTTCATAAAATATAGATCAAATTATCCCCGTTTAAATCATATTTTCTATAGCTATAGTAAGTATTAAAAATCATGAGAACTTCGCATAATCATGGTAAGAGTAAGTACAAACAGAGGAACTAGTACAAGAAATGTAAAATCCGGCAGGTCAAAATCTAAGAGAGCAAAACCAAGTATGAGATCTGGTCGGGGAACTGTTAGTAGGTCATCTTCTGGATCATATGGAAAAAAGCGAAGAGCATCCGCAAGTACAAGATCTGGTCGGGGAACTGTTAGCAGAAGTGGCGGAACAAGATCCAAATCTCGCGCAACAGGTATGAGGGCTGCCAGAGCATCTGGTAAAGTAAGACGCTCCGGACGAGGATACATTGCAGCAAGCGGTAAGGCTACTAAAAGAAAAGCGGCAAAACCAAGTATGAGATCTGGTCGTGGAACTATCAGTAGATCATCTGCAGGATCATATAAGAAAACTGCCAGAAGAAAACCAAGTACTAGATCAGGAAGAGGAAACGTCAGACGATAGTGTTGATATTTTTATAAAATCAACACTTCCTGGCTAATTTACTTTTTTAAAAAATATATATTGTTTTCATTATCAACATATCATAACTTTGGGAAATAAAATAAAATGCTCACATATTCTTGTAGAGAAGCAAAGTCAAGCTTTACAATTACTAGAAGAGATTAAGAAAGGAAAAAAATTTGGCGCAGTTGCTAGAGAAGTTTCTACATGTCCAAGTAGCAAAAAAGATGGGGATTTAGGATATTTCACAAAAGGAATGATGGTAAAAGAATTTGATGAAGTAGCATTCAAACTACAAATTGGTGAAGTGTCAGAACCAGTAAAAACTCAATTTGGATACCATTTAATCAAACGACTATCATAATCAAAAAAAGTCGTCCATTACTTGTTCCTTTTTTTCAAGATGCTTAGTAATCTTATCCGCCATGTTGCTCGCTAATTTTACTTTTTTCCTACCAATCCAATAGTATGCCTCATCAATTGTATCTTTTGCAATTAACACAACTAATCGACCAGTATCTTTTCTACCTGTTCTTCCCTTCCTCTGAATAAATCTGATTGAGCTTGGAACGTTATCATAAAAAATCACTAAATTTACTTCAGAAATATCAAGCCCTTCTTCACCAACTCGTGTTGCAACAAGAGCTTTAGTTACCCCATCACGAAATCTTTGTACAGTTTCTATCTGCTTTTCCTGTTTGAGCCCAGTTTGACCTGATTTTCCAATTAAAATTTCAGCTGTAATATCCATACTAACTAATTTTTTTTGAATTACATCAACTGAATCACGATAACTAGAAAAAATTAATACTTTAGATTCTATATTACGTAAGATTTCTACCAGTTTGTCAATTTTAGGATGCTCGATGCCATTAGCCTGTTGATTTTTTGCTAAATCAATTGCTTTCATAAAATTTTGATCAGTTTCAAAAAGCTCTTTAATTCCAGCACCTTTTTTGCTCTTTGTTCTATCACAAAATTTTAGAAATGGTGTTATACCATGTGCTTCAAAAATATTCAGTGCGTATGTTATTCTAATTGCTGTAAATAGTGGCTTTGCTGAGCGTATATTTCGTTTTAAAACAAACTGTCTCGAGTTTAATAATTGTGAGAGTGACTTGTTATCAGAAAGTCTTAGTCCATTTCTTTTAAGCTCCGTATAACGCTGATCCAGTGCAAGTTTCAAGTATCGTTGAATAACTTTCAAATCAGGTGAAAGATCTACTGTAACCCATTCTGTTTTAGTTTCTTGAATGTATGGTTTTACATCTGGGCTTGAATCATTTCGTTCAGCTAAACCTCTGACATGTAAATTGTCACAGATTTCTTTTGCCTTTTCTTTTTCACTAGGCAATGTGGCAGTCATTCCAAGTAATCGTACATTTGATTTGTTTAGTTGTTTTGCTATTTCCACATAAGCGTAATCACCCACAGCTCTATGTGCTTCATCAAAAATAATTAGGTTAAATTGAGTGGTGTCAACTATTTTTCTAGCGATATCATTTCTGGTGATCTCAGGTGTTGCACATATTACACTATTAATCCAAAGTTTTTTTCTTTTTGTGAGTAAATTCTCACCAGTTATCAGTGCAATGTCATCTATTGCAAGTGTGTCTTTCAAAAATTCGTAATGCTGATTTACTAACACTTTGGTTGGAGCTAAAAACAAAACTCCACCATTTCCCTTAGTAAGATAATCAGCTATGACATGTAATGCTACCACCGTTTTCCCTAGACCAGTTGGAAGTATGATCAAACAATTTTCGTTTTTTGCTTGGTTTGCTAAATTAATTTGGTAGTCACGTACTTCAACTGAATCTGGAACAATGAATTTATGTTCAACATTTTTTGCAGACAAATCTCATCTATTAGAAATTGATATTATTTTGATTTTATAGTTTTGAATTACATATTTTTGACTTTATCATAGCTTCAAATCATCCATATTTTTCCTTAGGTTATGGTTCAAGTGAAATGTCCATTTTTAACCATAAATGTCCTTTAGCCATATCACATTCATAGTTTTTCTCTTTAATGCTGGTTTTCAGTAATTCAAAAAGTTCTTGTGGAATATCTTCCCAGTACTCATTTTCAGTTTCAACCTTCAGTATGTCCTGTTTTTGCATTTTTAGTAGCCACTCATGAATTTCATTTTCAGATAAAGAATCAGTTGAATCGTATCTATCACCGATAATAGTCTCAACATTAAACCTCAATTTTTTCACTTGTTGTAGATGATGCTAATATATTAATTGAATTTTATTTAGATAGTAACATTGCCAAAATGTATTTTTTGTGATATGATAGAGGGAAAACTTTCATGTTATGTGATTTACCAAGATGATGATTGTATAGCTATTTTGGATAAATACCCAATAGATAATGGTCACTCTCTTGTTATTACAAAAAAACCATATGAAAAATTAACTGACATGGATGTAGATGAAGTGTCTAAATTATTTTCCAAAATCCCAAAAATTGCTAATGCAATTATCAAGGCAACTAATGCTGATGCATTTAGTATTGCGCAAAATAATGGTAAAGCTGCAAAACAGATTGTACCACATGTTCACGTGCATATAATTCCACGGTATAACAAGACTGGAATATTATGGACAAAACGCAAAATTCTCAAAGATGATGAATTGAATGAATTAGCGCAAAAAATAAAAAATTGTTTTGAATGATTATTTAATTTGAATAATTTGGGTTGTAACGTAAGATAGCACCAATGTTACCGAGATTAGATACCATAGAACCATGCTCAGATACGCCAGAGATTACTTCAATTTTTGTTCCCGTTTTTGCACTTAATAATGAAAGATAATCTACAATATCTTGTTCTGACGCTTCTATATCCAATGATTTACATGATAAACATGGAGAGTCTTCAAGTTTAGTTTTAGTCTGGAATACTTTTGTCCGTTCAATAATTTTTTCTTGTGTGTCATTGCATCTCTTGCATTTGGATTCAATTCTATAAAGTCCAATTTTGTCTGTTACAATGATTGTATCAACAACATTATTTTTTAAATAGTTAATAATTTCATTCAAACCATATACACCCAATCCAGAATTACTGTTGATTTGCTTGAACAATTTTTCAACAATTTGCTTTTCTTCAACCAATCTAAAATTAGAAAGAATGTCTGCTGATCTGTCAAAAGCTTCTCTTATTCCTTCTGAGCCAGCATACGATGCATCTATAGTTGAGATAATCATATCCTGCAATCTATATTCTAAATAATTATCATTAACAAACTCCTCTTTTGTAGGTCCAGGACCAGAAATAATCAGACCTTTAATTGGATAAATGTCAATAAAATATTCACGTGTAATTTGTGCTATCCTATTAAAATAATAAGTAAGTTCCATCTCTCTTAATTTTTGAAATCTTTTTGCTGATTGGCCTCCTTGTCTATGTTTACCTGCAACACCAGAGCTTGTTTCTTTCAAAACTTGGACTTTATCTCCATATAAGATTCCCCAACCTGCATCTTTAGCGTCAATTGCTAAAAATCCAATTAAGTTGTCATCCTTTAACATATCTTTTAAGATATCAACATGAAAATGATCGTCACATCTGTACAGGAATGTTTTTAGGTCTTTTGGTGGATCAATTTCAAACACTTTTACTATTTCACTACCTAGAGGTCCACCTTCTTCCCTTGGAAGTGCGCCACAAAATATTACCAAACCTCTTTCTGGAGTTTTTTTGTATAATTTTAATCGCTGAAGAACTTTTGATAATGAATCAACAACATGTGTTCGAGTAACATCAGATTTTATATTATCTGCGGTACCCTGCTCTTCCCTCAGATTTGTTATTACTTCATGCAGCTGTTTGCCTTTTGGAATATAGACGGTAATCAACTCAGTTCCACGCCCTGTGAATGTTGAAAGTTCTTGTAACGTTTTTCTTATTTTATAAAGCTTAACAGAATCTTGTTTTTGTATTTCTATTTTTGGCAATTATATCTATTTTTAAATTGTTAGTATTAAGGTAAATATTTTTAATAAATCATTTATAGAATTTAGTCATATTTTATGATCGGTATTAGATTAGATCTAAATTATTTTTGAATAAGTAATTATGATAACTTAAATATCGATTTTAGTGCAATGATATTATGTCATTTTTAGTCCAAACAACCAAGTTCATTAATGCTGTTCCAAAAGTTGCATTGGCTATCCTTGCTTCAGTATTTGTTATTGGATTGTTTATTGTTGGATTCGATCAAGGTCATATTTTTAGTATAATATATGGCGAATCATCTTTTACCGAACAATTTCTGCATGAACTTACTCATGATATGAGGCATGCAGCAGGATTTCCTTGCCATTAATTCAAGTTGAATTGATTTTTAATAATTATTTGGATAAAGTAATACTTTTGAATTATTCTCATTAATAGAAATATCTGCTTTTTTAATCCTACTACGGTACATCTTAATTTTTTTACCATCATCTGTAATTTTGAACCTTTGAATTTCTACTAATGATAACTTTTCCAGATTTGTTAGGGCTTTGTAAGTGGTTGATAACGAAATCTGTAATTCATTAGCTATTTCTACCACATCTTTTTCAACATTTACAATCGAAAATAATACTGCATGTGAACAAGTAGTTGTAAGCGCCTCTATAACACGCTGATTAATATCATATTCATCAAGTTCCAGTAGTGTTGGTTTTGGAAGTGTACCCTTCATAATAATTAGTTAGCAGATAGTGAAAGCGTCGGCTCTGGTTTTTTAATGGATATTTCTGCCTTGTTGATTCTGCTTCGATAAATCTTGAAGCGTCTTCCTTTTTCTGACAAGATAGTTTTTTCTACTCGTACCAGCGTTAAATCTTCTAAATCTGATAATTTTTTATAAACTGAACTTAGTGGGATTTTTAATGATTCAGAAAGGTCAGATGCTGTTTTACCCTTGCGTATAATTGAAAAAAGAATTACTCTTGATTCAGCATCTGCCAAAGCCATAATAACTTTTTGAGTTATATCATATTTTTTTAGTTGTGGAAGAGTAATTTTATGTCTCATCACAATTTGATTCATTAATAATGTATATAGGCATATTGATTGTTCCCTATTCTAATAATATAGAATAGAAATAATTTGTAATATTTAGTCCACGTAATTAAAATTACGTTATAATATTTTTTAATTGATTATTTGCATCTGCTTCTTTAATTTCTCTAGCAATACGACGTCCCATACTCATTGGTTCATCAAAAATTAAAGTAGTGTATGGTGAACCATTCATGAAGATGTTTGTTCCAGCTACGATTCTAGCTGAAAATTCAAATGCACTGAACTGTGCATTTTCATCGTATACACCTTCTATACAAAATGGTCCGTTCATTCCAGGCGGAACAAGTTTTGCAGATGCCTTTACAAAATTTTCAGCCATCGTATACACTTCATCTAATAATGATTCTCTCAAAACTAGCGGACTATTTCCAATTACGTTAAAGGATGGAA
>JACKQG010007699.1_pt1 | contig 10725 bp, 7 predicted proteins | sample 8237621 | NCBI WGS metagenome assembly JACKQG01 (sample SAMN15677084, study PRJNA649215) | marine metagenome | biome: marine; feature: Black Sea; material: saline water; isolation source: suspended particulate matter (SPM) from the Black Sea western gyre | collected 2013-06-09/2013-06-10 | depth... | reverse complement strand
TTACAGCATCGTTGAGGCCTACAAATATTTTAATAACCGGCTTACCGGTTTTACCTAGTGTAGTTAATACTCCGCCCAACAATAATGAGAAAATTATCAATGGTAAGACCTCATTATTGGCCATAGCCTTAAATAAATTACTCGGAATTAATCCAACCACTACATTGCGCAAGACCACTCCCACCGAACGGGGTTTACCTTTTACTTTTTCCACTATTGTTAGATCGATCCGTAAACCTTGGCCGGTTGCGTTCGGTTGGATTTGCTCACCGTTAGCGTTTTCCCATTGTTTGACGGTAATGCGTGGTAAATCGGTCCCGGTGATTTGTTCCATCACGCCCCGAATATTTTCCTGATCAGAAAGAATAACCATGTATCGTTCGTCATAGATGCGTCCCAGACCGGGTGTATTTAAAGTGATAGTGTTTCCTTCAATCCGATAGGGAGTATCCGCCATTAGCTCTCCACCCCGCAGAGCAATTCGTTCCTTTTCCGTATCAGCACTGCCCGGTTGTACCAGATTAACGAGGGTGATTCCGACTATAACCGATAGGGCGGTTGTAGTCATATAATAAATGATAGTTTTGCTGCCGATTCCGCCCACGCGACGGATATCTCCGAGGCGGCTGATCCCGACCGTCATCGAGGCCATTATTAATGGCACTACCAGCATGAGCAGGGCGCGGATGAATAATTCACCGATGAATTTGATTCCCAGACCACCGGCCGGCCAGAAACCACCAAATAATACACCGCAGAAAATACCGGCCACAATACCGAATAATAATTTATTTGAATTTGTTAGTCGATTAATGATACCGCTCCTTATTTTTCTTTAGCAATTTATGAGTCGTATCTGAAAAGATTATTTTTTTGGGATTGATGGAATCAATTCCCACATGCCAGTTGTGTCAAACCTTTTCGGAGTAGACTTATTGATCGAATTTAATTATTAACGGAAGAAATTGAATGATAAACTTGTGAATATATTATTAATTAACATTTCTCACATCAAAACATGGTTTGAAAACCTCCGCTGGTTTGTAAATCCTCCATCCTGCCTGTGCTCCGATGAATCAGAGCTATGGTAACCAGGTATTCCTCTCAACACTTTATATTCGGTAAAAAGGTAAATCCTGAAAGGATGTAATGATTACAGCTATTTATACAATATAAGCTCAAACCCTGAAAGTTTACAATCCCGGCGTTTGTCGGGGGGTGATATATAAATCACTAACATTTATTCAAAATCAATTCTTTCAGTTTCTCAATAACCTTTGGCATCTCCTAAAACAACCTCTTTGTACTTTTGTCTTGATCTTCCTACGCTAAAGCTTCGGTAGACAGGTACAAAAGTACCAAAAAATCAAGACTGGTTTAAAAATGTTGCTAAAATTCTACTAAAATACCTAAAAAATAAAAACTCACTTCGTTCAAACCCCGATACGCTCCGCTATCGGGGCAGGCATATATTTTTCTTAACGATCTTTTCGTAGAATTTCTTAACGCCATTTTTAAAATGGTCATTATTTAGTTTAATCATATTTCAGTTTATTTTGAATCATCTAGGTCGTTAAATGCAGATTATATTACAGTTGTATTATTAATATGAAGTGAGATATGTGAATTTTTTAGTAGTTGTAGCTCTCAGCGAATATTCGTCTATTTATTTTTCCGACCTTTGATTTCGGAGTATTTCCGGTAATATGAATCTCCCAGCTCGGAAAAAAATCGGATAGCGCGATTAGCGACTCGGTCTCCTTTTTTTGATTTCCGGATTCGTCTAATAACGGAATGGGCGATCGTATCAGTCAAATCCTGCAAATGAGCCAGAGATTCCCCAAGGCGTTCCGATAATTCTTTACTCATTGATCAATCCAATCGCTGTTTGAATATCAGTGACTGGTTGATTACAGGCAAAATTTCTGCAAACGTAAACAGTAGTTTTGCCTGCGAGCGCTGCCTGGGTTTTAGTCCAGGGGGCGATTTCGGATAATATGAGTTCCCAGTCCGGTTTTTTGATAATGATAATTTTCCCGGGTATATAAGCAGTATGTATTGCATTGAGCAGGTGTTTAGTATTGTCATCTTGGCCACTGACGATAACAATTTCCTTGGGATTATCCAATTCAAAAAGATGAGCGCTTAAAAGATGGGTGAATCCAGCCGGGTAGCGCTTGATTTCATTTGAAAAAACCAGGATGGTTCTTTCGGCCATTTCAAACCAGCGTGAGTTACCGGTATAGCGGCCAAGTTTTTCCATTGCCAGCGCTGCCACCGAATTGCCGGAGGGAATCGCCCCATCATAGGCGGTTTTGGAACGGATTAGCAATTTTTCCGCCTGTGAGCTGCCAAGATAAAAACCACCGCTGGCAGTGTCGTAAAACTCAGCCTGCATTATATCAGCCAGCTTCAGCGCCTGTTCCAGTATTTGCGGATCGAAACCGGTTTCATATAGCTCTAGTAATCCCCAGATCAGGAAAGCATAATCGTCCAGATGAGCCTCCTGGCCGGCTACACCGTCACGGTAGCGCTTTAATAATCGGCCATTTTTAAGCATTAAATTAGCACTGATGAATAACCATGCTTTCTGGGCTGCTTGGGCATATTGCGGCTCATTTAATACTACCGCTCCTTTGGCCAGGGCAGCAATCATTAAGCCGTTCCAATCGGTAAGAATTTTGTCATCTTTGAAAGGATGAATCCGTTGCTCACGATGATCGAATAATTTATTACGGGCGGATTCAATGAATTCTGTGGTTTCACCATCCCATCCGCTGTCCGGCGTTAAATGCAGGATGTTTGTATTGTACTGATCAGTGCCGGTTTCATGCTTGAAATTCCCCTGCGGCTGCACGTTGAAAATCCGGCCGAATTTTTCGCCATCCTCAGTTCCTAATACGGATTTTAATTCTGCTTCCGTCCACAGATAAAATTTACCTTCTTCGCCTTCAGTATCAGCATCCTCGGCCGAGTAAAAACCGCCCTCCGGTGCTGTCATATCTCTGAGGACATAAGTAAAAATTTCCCGAGCGGTTTGGGCAAAGGTATCCTTGCCCGTTGCCTGAAATGCCTCGAGATAGGCCAGGGCCAGCATTGCTTGATTGTACAGCATTTTTTCGAAATGGGGAACCAGCCATTTTTTATCAGTGGAATAACGATGAAAACCAAAACCGATTTGATCGAAGATTCCGCCGTGGCGTATGGCAGTTAAAGTTGTTTCAACCATATCTAACGCGGTACTATCCCCTGAAAAATGAAAATAGCGCAGCAGATAAATTAGGTTATGGGGTGAAGGAAATTTAGGCGCTTTACCAAACCCACCCCAGTGAGTATCAAATTTGTTTTTAAAATTGTCGAAGGTTTGCCGATGAATTGATTCAGGAAGTTCTGCTCCTAATGTTTGGGGAACCGAATTGATCAAGTGTGTCTTTATCCGGTCGATCGATTTGTGGATATCATCCTGGCGGCTATTCCAGGATTCAGCAATTGCAGGCAATAATTCCAGCATCCCGGGCCGTCCGAAGCGTCCTTCTTTTGGGAAATAGGTTCCGGCGAAAAATGGTTCTTTTTCCGGTGTCATAATAATAGTCAAGGGCCAACCGCCACTGCCGGTCATGGCCTGGCAGACAGACATGTAAAGATGGTCGATCTCGGGCAATTCCTCCCGGTCCACTTTGATCGAGATGAAATCAGCATTGAGCAGGTTGGCCACGCTGTCATCCTCGAATGATTCGTGCTCCATTACGTGGCACCAGTGACAGGTGGAATAGCCAATCGAGAGGAAGATCGGTTTGTTTGATTGCCGTGCCAGTTTAAAAGCTTGCTCGCCCCAGGGAAACCAATCGACCGGATTATCGGCATGCTGCAGTAAATAGGGACTTTGTTCATTTTTCAGATGATTCATGGTGACCTTCTTTGCGCTGGCAGGTTGCTCTGGCGCTGAGCAGGAAGTAAATACTACTGCCAGCATCAGTACGTAAATTGGTTTGATAGTCATTGATTATAACAGTCCGGATAATGTTTTACTAATTCTCCCCGCAAAACCAATATACAATATAATTGCAATTTGGTTTCATCATTTCCAGGAACTACAATGAAGTTGGGAGATGCAGTCGAGTGCTTTAAATTCCAGCTAATTTTATTTCCGAGGATTGCGATAGATGACATACCTGATTGTAATAATGGTCTACCTGTTCTCTTTGATTGGTGTTGGTGTCTATAAATCGACCAAAGTAAAGACACAGAGTGATTTTGCCGTAGCCGGACGCAAGCTGACACCGTGGATTTTAGTGGGAACGATGCTGGCGACTTGGATCGGTACAGGTTCAATCCTCGGTAATGCCGGAAAAACATACGAAACCGGGATGGCCGCCCTGATCCTGCCGATTGGCGGCACACTTGGAATTTTGATCCTGACGCGAATTGCGGGACGGGTGCGCAGCTTTGGGAAATATACCGTTCCGGAGATTCTGGGAGTTCGCTACGGACAATCCGCGCGTCTTCTGTCAGTGATCGCCTTAGTGATGGCCTATCTCGTAATAGTCAGTTACCAGTACAATGCCGGCGGAGCGGTGATCGAGACCGTGCTGCGGAATCCGGAAACCGGTCTGTCCTTGATCGATGCCCAAACGGCGACGATAGTCGCTGCAATATTTATTATCGCTTACACCATGCTGGCCGGCTTAATAAGTGTTGCTTATACCGACGTGGCTAACGGAATTATTATGACCATTTCACTGTTTATCGCCTTCCCGATTTTATGGATCAAAGCCGGTGGCTGGTCTGGAATGGAGGCCTCTTTTCTGGCTATGGATAAACCGCAACACATGCAATTTTTCGGGGTGTATTCGGGATTGGACATCCTGAATTTTTGTCTACCACCGTTTTTACTGGTGCTGGGCGACGCCAATATGTACCAGCGATTTTCGGCCGCCAGAGATGCGGACAGCGCTACCCGGGCGACTAATTTCCTGGTGGTGGCAGTCCTGCTGATCGAATTACTGATCATCGCCTCGGCCTGGGTCGGCTCCAGCCTGATTCCCGACGCGGATGTTGGTAAACATGTATTGATCTACGCAGCCCATCAGTTTTTACCACTTTTCCTGGGCGCCATCATGCTGACGACGATCGTGGGGATAATCATTTCCACCGCCGATTCTTACCTGCTGGTACCGGCCACTACGTTGATACGGGATGTCTATCTACAGTACATCAATCCTAAGGCTAATGAAAAGAAAATTGTGCTCCTGAGTCGTCTGGTTGTTTTGGGATTGGGAATTTTGGCCTATCTGGTTTCCCGGGGGTTTTCTGAGTCGGCGGGCTTTTTCGAAAAAGCGCTGTATGCTTACACGATCTATGGTGCCGCAATTACGCCGGCCCTGTTCGCGGCCTTTTTCTGGAAAGGAGCCACCAAAGCCGGGGCGATTGCCTCGATAGTCGCCGGTACGCTGACAACTTTACTATGGAAAGAGGTAGGGTTGCCAGAAGCTTTAACCGGCGGCATCGACGAGGTCCTACCAGCAATCACGGTTTCGGTGATTTGTCTGGTGGTGTTTAGTAAGGTGAAGCTCGGAGCGAAGAGCTAAGAGCAGGGATTAGAGAGGGTGGAAAAGGAAAACATATCCAGCAACACAACCCTCGATTAGCACTCAAGCACTCATGCCAACCCAGCACCTTAACACTTTAACACCTTATCACCTTTATAATTCAAACCAGTTTTAGCTAAGAGACCGATGTAGCCGCAGCTATTTAGAATGATGATATGTATATTGATCTAAAAGATTTCTGATCATTTTCTGATATTTAGTATGATATAGCCGGGCTTCCTTTTTAAAGAAATCAACGCTGTTTTTGCTTAACAATAAAGTGACTTTAATGGTGTCTTCCTTGAAAACAAGTTGGTCCGGTGACGGTAAAAAGTCTTTGACTACTTCGACCTCACCGATCGGTCCATCTGTATATTTACTTTTGTTGTTCATAGATTTTTTTCCCTTTCCGCAAAAATCCGGCACCGAAAATTCTAATTATATTATTCTAGTATGTGAAACGAACGGTTAGAATTTCGTTATCAATTTTCCCGACACAATAAAACCGTTCTTCAGATTCGGTGCTATGACTGACATCCTTAAGAATTACTCGATTCGGATCGGTAAATGCATACTGAGCAATTTCAAAAGAGACGCCATGTTTGCTTTGATTCTCTTTATTTTTAGAGCGATCCCAATCGAATGACGTTTTCTTATTCACCACTTGAATTTACATCAAATAATTTAATTAGACCATATAATAATATGTATAATTATAAATATGCGTATATGGCGATCAATGCCATCTTTTCCGATTAGCCACCAAGGCCGGGACGATTGCATCGATAATCGGTGGTACACTGACGACTTTACTGTGGAAAGAAGTGGGGCTACCGGCGTCTTTAACTGGCGGCATCGACGAGGTTCTGCCGGCGATCACGGTTTCTGTAATTTGCCTGATTGTGTTTAGCAGGCTCAAACCTGCCAGAGTTTCCAGCTAATCCTTTGGTTTTCGTCGAACTCCTAAACTACCAATAAGTACCAGCGAGGCTAAAGCGCCGCCACTGAGGATAAGCTGTATTTCCTGGTATGCTCCCGTACCTTTCAACGCCATGGAACATCCTATTATAACAAATCCCCAGATAATTGCGTTTGCGATTACTATAATTCCTACTCTCTGCATGTATTTATCCTCCGTTAAGTTCTATTCGGTAATGTCACCTGCAGCCCAAGGTTGCGGAAGTTGAACTGCCCTGGTCCCGTCGTACAGTCCGGAACATGATTCATATTCAGTTGGCGGAATTTAATAAGTTTCAAGTATTCCATAAATATGATCTGTTACCTGCTGAGCATTCGTTTTTGCAAAACACAATGGCGGTTTAGTTTTAAGAACACTATCAAAAGGCCCATCAGTGCCAATGAGTATGTTTTGGTTTCTAAGTTCATTTTTAATTAGATTTGCTAACTCGGTGTCTGGTTCCGAGCTATTGTTGTTTTTTACTATTTCTATACCAATAAACAAACCGGATCCTCGTACATCTCCAATACACGGGAACTCTTTTTGAAGATTGATAAAAAGCGATTTGTAGAATTCGCCAACTATTCTGGCGTTTTCCTGCAAATTTTCTGCTTCAATTACATCTAATACGGCTAGTCCAATGGCACACGATATGGGATTTCCACCAAATGAACTAAAAAATTCAACGCCTTTACTAAATGAATCCGCTATTTCGGTTGTAGTTATTACCGCTCCCATGGGGTGACCATTTCCCATTGGTTTTCCAATAATTACAATATCAGGCACAACTGCCTGTGCTTCATAGCCCCAGAAATAATCTCCCAAACGTCCAAAACCAGTTTGAACTTCATCACTGATACAAACTCCGCCTTGTTTCCTTATTGCCGGATAGATTTCTTTTAAATAGCCTTTGGCCAAAGGAACCTGTCCGGCACAACCCAGGATGGGTTCGCTAATAAATGCTGCAATTGGTGAGTCAGAATGCTTGATTTGTTCAAGGGCTTCCAGGGCATACATTTTTCCGGCACTGCCATCATTTATCGTATATTTTCCTCTATAAGTGTCCGGGATGACGGTTTTAAGGATATGCTTTTTTTGCCCCTGTCCGGCTTTGTTACCGAACTTATAGTCACTGATATCCATTCCAATCTGGGTGTTTCCGTGGTAACCATGTTCTATCACCATCAGATTTTTAAAGCCGGTATAGGCTTGAGCTAATCTGATAGCTAAATCACTCGCCGCACTGCCTGAATTCACAAAATAAACTTTATTAAGCGAGGTCGGGAATTTGGCTAACAGTCGCTCGGCATATTCAGGTAATAAATCGTAAAGATACCTGGTGTTAGTATTGAGTTTTGCTATTTGAGTTTGTGCGGCTTCAACTACTTGTGGGTGAGAATGCCCTACATGCGGTATGTTATTATAGGCGTCTAGATAAGTGTTGCCGTAGGCATCATACATATATTGAAATGCGGCTTTTTTCATAGGTATCGGCTTAGAATAACTCAAAGATAGAATCGGGCTGATAACCGCATGCCTTGCTTTGATCATTTTGTCAACCGGTTTCGGTTTCGTAGCAGTCAGGCCGATAGCTGAGCGGAAACAGTTCTTTGCTGCTATCGGATTAATACTTAGCCACTGATAAAGCAATTTCCAGGCTGATTTTTCACTTACAAACGCATATTCGTTATCGGCATTTATCTTTTTTGAATGGGCAGAATTACAGACGCTTATGCAAAGTCTGGCAGCTATCAGGTAATATAAAACTGGTATTTCATTTTCTTTAATTGGCAATAACCGATGATATGATTTCAGAATAATTGATGCCCATTCTAAAGGGTTTTCCTTATCAAAGCAGGCATAGGCTATGGCTACTGCCAATTCATTTATGAGGGCGGTGTAGGCCAGGTCCCCAAAATCGATAATGCCCGATACTTTTCCATTTGTCACCAATACATTCCACTCGTTGGCATCATTATGAATAATAGCTTTTCTTAGATAAGGTAATACGGGAGCAACATTTTCTTCAAACTGCTGAAAATAATATCGTACTAAATTTCGGTTTTTGGCACCAGTGATATCGGCTATATATTTTTTATTCAAATTAAGGTATTGAATGTTCCATTCCCATTGTCGTGCTTTAATTGTATAGTTGTTAAACGATTGCAGTTCAATATCCATTTGTGCCAGAAAAGTCCCCAAAGATTGGAATAAGGATTTTGATTGCGTTGCATCTGTTAAAGGCTGGCCTTCCAGGAAGGAGAGCATTCTACAGATAGTTTCTTTTCCAGCTATTTCGATACACTTAATAAAAGAACCATCGGTGAATTGAATTGGTCTGGGAAATTTGTCATTCTGCGGTTTTTGCAGGGCTAAAAGGGTTTCATTTTCCGCTTCTGCCAAGGCAAGAGATTCTGTGTTTTTGAGATATGTTTTAAATATATATTTTCCAGCTTTGGTAATAATCAGATAATTTAAATTGTCGTAGCCATTGAGTTTTTTTATTTTAACCTGCTGAAAACCAAATTCTTTTTGTAAGAGTTTATTCATATTTCAATGTATTACAGCAGGTGCATAAAAACAATTATTCTTACACCCCCAATCTAGCGCTATAAACCCAATTACTTAATTTCTCATCTACCAACACTCCTATTAAGTTTTTATTATCACGAAAAATCTCAATAACTCCGTTTCCACTGTACAATCAAGATCATAATTCATGTTAGTTTTTTTGGGATTTATACAGCGGCGGGATAACTTTGAATAAAAATCGTCACTACTGTGGGTTTAAAACAGCCTCCTTCGTTGGTCGATTTCTACCTGGTACTTGAGGGTCCAGTGACCGGGTACCTAGAGGGGAGGGTAGATAGTTGGTCGGGTTTTATTCTGGCCAGTGACGAACTGTTAAAGGAGCTACAACTATAAGCCGGATCAGAAACCATTAACATATCATTAACGTTAGCTCCGCAATCGCAATACCATGTTCACCTGCTACGGAATACAACAGATATGTCTTTCCCTCATCCTCGAATACACAAGGATCACGAAGTTGGTGTACGCGATGATGAACAGAGCCACGTTTCGACGGTTCTACAGGACAATCTGCCCCCTCATATTCGGTTTCTGCCGTCAGCAGCGTTTTGGGCGTGCTGCTTTGCCACTTATGCCAGTCTGAATCCAGATCAATCGATACCCATAAAATTCTCTCTGGACAGTCATGGGCGTTTGAATAGAAGACGTTGAGCGTGTCATCATGAATTTGAACAGCGGAATGCCGCATATCAGGTGTGAAGAAGCTTGGCCCTTCTTCGAAATTGGCGATCCCTGTCTTCGATCTTCGGAATGTACCCGGCATCTCCAGTGTATACCAATACTCATTCCAATGGAATACTCTCCAGTAATACGAACCAAGTATGTCGGTGTAAGCCGTGAAGTTGAGGCCATCCTTTGAGATTGCCAAACGGGTTACTTGATGTGGCGGTGTTGGCATACAGCATCCGTGATAATACATACGTATTTCTTGTCTATCATTTAGGACGTGAATGTCTGGGGAAGCCATGTGATTATTGAAGAAAGATTCACTGAGTTCAAACACACCGGGAGTATACACGTGCCAGGGACCTTCGAGTTGGTCCGCATAGGCCATACGAATATATGTTCCCTGATGATGTGCAAAGTAGAGATAATACTTCCCAAGCACATTCGGGATCCACTCCGGAACCCGAATCAGAGAAGGACCATTGATGTTATCTCCCATCCGGTCATCCATGTTCGGATATATTATCGGATTACTTCTAAATCGACGGACTTTCATGATTCGTTTTGAATTCTCTCCTGTGAGCTAACGTAGAATTCAGTAGTACGAAAATGGATAGCCAATAAAACTTTGTGATAGTACTTACTATGCCACAAAATTTATTTTAAAAACAACCTCGCGCTATTTTCGCATCCACTGGAATGGTTAGTTAGGCCATCTTTCGCCTGCAAAGGGCTAAATAAAATATAAATGTACCGAGTGCTGCAACTAAATGCTTAATAGAATGGCCACTAAGTGTACCCAATACATGATAAATGCGACTATCAAACATTTCTACAATTTTTGCGACAAAATATGCACCTATAACGGGATTGTATCATTTTTAGTTGAAACAAAAGGGAAGCTCCTTGCAGATTTGGGTT
>JACKQG010007698.1_pt1 | contig 10727 bp, 9 predicted proteins | sample 8237621 | NCBI WGS metagenome assembly JACKQG01 (sample SAMN15677084, study PRJNA649215) | marine metagenome | biome: marine; feature: Black Sea; material: saline water; isolation source: suspended particulate matter (SPM) from the Black Sea western gyre | collected 2013-06-09/2013-06-10 | depth... | reverse complement strand
GCGGCCCCGCACCACCAAGCCGCACCCGGGCCATAAAGTGTTTCCGTACTTGCTGCGTAATCGAAAGATCACCCGGCCCAATCAGGTCTGGGCGATGGACATCACCTACATTCCGATGAAAAAGGGCTTCATCTACCTGGCGGCCGTATTGGACTGGGCGACACGACGAGTCCTGGCTTGGCGACTGTCCAACTGCATGATGGCGGATTTCTGTATCGAGGCCGTCGAGGCCGCGATCCGGGACTACGGAATTCCGGAGATCTTCAATACTGACCAAGGCAGTCAATTCACCGACAAAGACTTTGTCGGTCAGTTGGAAAAGCATCGCATCCGGATCAGTATGGACGGCAAAGGCTCCTGGCGCGACAACGTCTTTGTGGAACGGCTCTGGAAGAGCGTCAAATATGAAGAGGTCTATTTGCATGCCTATGACTCGGTGGCTGATGCCCGCCGGGGCCTGGGGCGCTATTTCCTTTTTTACAACCAACGCCGACCGCATTCGGCGCTTGACCGCCAGACGCCAGATATGGTCTATTTCGATCGGCTGCCCCAACTTCGGGCAGCCTGATCTCAACCCGGTAGAGTTTCACTTAAAGATGCGGGTTTTATGTCCAACTCACCGGAGCCAGCTATGTTTTCGTATAAATCAACTTCTATACACACTCTGAATGGTGATAGACCTTTAAATAGAATTTTCCAAAAATTGTATTATCTTTTTAACACTGCAAACAACCTTCTTGCAAACATTGCTGTTGATGATGAGCTTTTTATAACAGATTTTTCATGTGACTTTAAGGGCTATTGGGACAGGCTCGATTTAAAAAGCTCGCCGGCTAGGAAGCTGTGCAATCTATTCTGGCTGTGTTTACCTTGGAGGGAAATACACCAAGAATTGGGAGAAATTCGAATTTTTGATACCGGATGTGGAAATGGAACATACGCCTTAAATCTGTCAGATTGGGCTGATGTTAATATATTAAGCTATACAGGCGTTGATGCCGTTGGCAGTGAGAACTGGAAAATAATCGAGCGAAAACACTCCAGTATACAATTTCATAAATGTAATGCCGCAAAAGTTTTTCAGTGTATTCCTTCGGGAATCAACCTCTTCATCACCCAATCCGCCTTGGAGCACTTCGATGAAGATATTCTCTATTTTGAGCAAGTTAAAAATTATATTCTATCTTATCGGGAAAGCGTTATACAGATTCACTTAATACCTTCAGGTGCGTGCTTACATCTCTATGGCCTGCACGGCGTCAGACAATACACACCGCGAACTATCTCCAAAATATTTAGGTTATTTAAAGATTATTCCTATGGAATGATATTCAGACTCGGTGGATCAGAGTGTAACCAAACCCATTATCAATTCATTACGAAACCGATAAGAGAAGGAATCGGCGATCTAAGAAACTCAAAAATCATAGAGTATAACGAACAATTATTCAGGGCAATAGAGAAGGACATGAGCCGCCCCGGGAAATCCCCATCATTTTATGCACTTGTCATTCATTCTAATTTCGTCAAAAAAATCTTCTAACCAGCATCATATAGTTTTTAATCCTTAGTTTGTTTTATTACTGTGATTCTGCGATCAGAAAAAAACATACGAATTGTTCTTTTCTTTACCCGTGGGGTGTCCCTCCAGGATTGGGAAAATACGGGCATGTTTGATCGGGAGGTCGCGTTATACAAGGAGATGCAGCAAAAGGGGGTAAAAGTTACTTTCCTGACCTATGGAGATAGGAAAGACCTTCAGTACGAAAAACAACTCCCCGACATTAAAATACTATGCAATAAATGGAAATTAAAGGGAAGAATATATGCAAAAATAATTCCTTTTATACATGCTCTGGAACTACGACAAGCAGATATCTTTAAATCAAATCAGACCAATGGCTCAGAAATTGCGCTTCGAGCTGCAGAATTGTGGAAAAAGCCGCTAATCGTAAGATGCGGATATATGTGGTCTGATTTCGCTGCTGAGCGCGATGGGAAAAAATCATCTCAATTCAGAAATGCCAGAGGTGTTGAAAAAAAGGTTTTTTCAAATGCAAATAAGGTAGTAGTAACTACGCCAATGATGCAAGAAGACATAAAGAGGCGAATACCGAACGCAGGTAGAAAGACAGCGATAATCCCCAATTACGTCATGACGGATATTTTTGTCCCCGATAAAGATTTAGACAAAGATTTTGATTTAGTCTATGTCGGCCGTCTTGCAAAACAGAAAAATATCGAAAGCTTACTGAAAGCTGTGGAAAGTCTTGATGTAAATCTTCTGCTCATAGGAAACGGCCAGCTTAAAGAAGAACTTTATAACAGGTTTGGTGATATTCAAGGACGTCTTAACTGGGTCGGAAGAGTGGCCCATCGAGAATTACCCCGCCAGCTCAACCGTTCCAAGATTTTTATTCTGCCATCTTTTTACGAGGGACATCCCAAGACACTGATCGAGGCCATGGCTTGCGGCCTGCCCGTTATTGGTGCAGATTCACCGGGTATTCGTGAGCTTATTAAGCATGGAGAGACGGGCTGGCTGTGTGGCACAGACCCAGAAAATATCAAAATAGCAATTCAGGAGCTGCTAAAAAGTCCCGAACTTTGTAGAAAATTGGGTGATAGTGCCAGAAAATATGCAGTAGAACATTTTTCTTTGGATAAAATTATCAGAAGTGAAAAAGAAATATATGCAGAATTATTAAAGTCCTGAATAGACGAGTTTCCCTACAAATCAGTTACATCCCAATTGAAGGAAAACGCGAAAGCGAAAGCTATTTGACCGCTGTTATTTGTTACTATAAAGCAATATTAACCACTATTTTATTTGTCTGCAGATGAACTAGTATGTCCCTTTTTGCTCAGTATTGTCGAAAAACGCTGATAGAACTTCTAAGCCTTATTCCCGCAAGTAGCCTCGAAAAACAAATCCACAGAGTTATCTCATATCGATTGAAGTCTTTAAAACCTGCTGATGCCCTGAAATTTCTTTTTCGGATCGACGCATTTATCTATGCGCTGCAAGGTCAAAAGGCTGTAGAATATGGGGGCGGGGTCCATACCAAGCATCGTCATTTACAGTATCATGATTTTTTCGTTGATCGCATAAAGCGGGGAGAAAAAGTTCTTGATATAGGATGTGGAATCGGCGCCTTGGCCTATTCTGTTGCTGACAGGGCCGCTGCTTATGTTACAGGTATCGATTTGAGCGCAGATAATATAGCTAAGGCTCAAGAAAGGTTTACCCACCCCCGAGTTAGTTATCAGATAGGTGATGTTCTTACATGGATGCCTACTAAGAGTTTTGAAGTTGTAATTCTTTCAAATGTGCTGGAGCATTTGCCAAAAAGATCCAACTTTTTGAAAAATGTCCAACGTAATCTCAACCCAAAACGTTACTTGATCCGGGTTCCACTTTTCGAGAGAGAGTGGCGTGTTCCTTTGAAACAGGAGTTGGGAGTAGAATGGCGATTGGATCCGACGCACCAGATCGAATACACCTTGGATGGTTTTGTGAAAGAAATTACTGCCGCGGGGATGCGAGTTATTCATAATCAAATCCAGTGGGGGGAAATTTGGGCAGAGGTGATTCCAGGTGCCTGAAGTGACAGTACTCATGTCTGTGTATAATGGTCGAAACTACCTTCGGGACGCTATTAAGTCTATCCTGCGTCAGACTTGGTCAGATTTCGAATTATTGATTATTAACGATGGTTCTTCTGATAATTCAGGAGAGATTATTTCGTCTTTCGATGACCCCAGAATTCGTCTCGTTGAAAATCCAGTAAATGTCGGCCTAACAAAATGTCTGAATCGAGGCCTGAAACTTGCAAAAAGCAATTTAATAGCACGGCAGGATGCGGATGATATTTCCCTACCCAATCGATTAGCACACCAATTATCTTATCTCGAATCTCATCCAGATATTGTTCTTTTGGGAACGTGGGTAAAAGTAGTCGATGAAAATAGCAAAGTCTTACGCGATACATGCTCGCCGATAAAGCCTTTTGTGCTTAAATGGCGAATGTTGTTTTCAAATCAGATCGTTCATAGCTCAGTAATGTTTCGTCTTGATAAAATCTGGCAGTTAGGAGGGTATGACGATTCTTTAGCTTATTCTCAGGATTATGATCTTTGGCTAAGAGTAATGACAAAGCATCGTATATCTCTTTTACCCGAAATTTTAGTGCATCGTAGGGAACACGCCAATGATATTTCTACTAAATATATTGATAGTCAGAATTCAACCGCAGACCGAATTGCCTGTAGATATCTATCGAACCTGCTCAAAAAAAAGATCTCCATTGAAGATGTACATAATTTTCGGGAGATTATTCATTACCGTATGATATCTTCTCCTGATGATTTTAAAAGGTCATTAAAACTCCTTCAAGAGGTTTATAAAGCTGTTTTACGAAAGTGGGAACCTGATGCTGAGAATACGGCATTGATTACAAATGATTATTTGCGAATGATAAAAGTAATCGCATCCATGTGTGCCAACCTTGAGCGGAAAGCTTCTTTTGATATTTTAAAGAATACAATCAACAAAGACACAATTTCATTGTTTGATATTTCAACAGCAAGCTGCCTTTTAAAAATATTAATCGGTCCCAAATTGCTGCCAAAATTTCGAAGATTTTTAGGAAGACCGGATCTGGAACATAGACCCATCGGATGAATGGTCAAGGGCGGAATGGAAAGAATAGTACAATTCATTATTAAATACCTTTTTGCTGTTGCCTCTTTTTTATATCTTTTTACCTTTGGTCTTTTTTTAGAAAAACATCGTTCCCTGCTTGTAAAAATATGCCAGCATTTTGGATATGACCCCGATGGCCTTGCCTTTAAGCTTCCCCCAATAGGCTATTCTGAAATTATTCCAGAACTTCTTGAAATTAAGCTGATAGAATTGGATGGTGGTTCCGGCGGAGTATCACACAAAGAACTTATTATAATTTCAGCGTTCATCCGTTTTTACGAACCAAAAAATGTTTTCGAGATCGGTACTTTTAATGGAAGAACCACCTTAAATATGGCGGCCAATAGTCTGGAAGATGCTATAGTTTATACCTTAGATTTACCCAAGGAAGCGCTGAAAGCAACTGTGCACAAGATAGAGCGCGGTGACAGAAATCTTATTAATAAAAAGAAATACGGCGCAAAAATTGATCGTTTAGCATACAAAAACAAAATTGTACAATTGTACGGCGATTCAGCAAGTTTCGATTACAAATCTTTCTATAGCGCAATTGATTTCGTTTTTATTGATGGATCGCATGCCTATGATTATGTAGTAAACGATACCAAGCATGCGTTAAAAATGTTAAGGAACGGCAAAGGGATAATCCTCTGGCATGATTATAATGCCTGGAAGGGAGTAAACCGGGCGTTAAATGAATTTTATGAAAATGGTGGTGAACCCTTTAAAAATATGCAGCATATACACGGGACCTCTTTGGTTGTATTGTTGGTTAACTAAAAGCCAATGGGGCATGTGAAAATCTGAAGTAAACCATTTTTGAAAACAACGTATAACAAACCGTCACCGGGTCAAGAATGACACTTACTATTGAAAGAGAGCGTTTCGATCCATTAATTTCTGTTGTTCTAATTACCTATAACAGGTTAGAAGAGCTGATCAATTGTTTAGATTTACTAAACCATCAGACGGAAAATGACTTTGAGATCATACTGGTTGATAACGGATCGACAGACGGGACAGCCGAAAGTATTGAAAGAAAATATCCTAATGTGAGATTAATCAGACTCCCTTATAATGAAGGCGTTCCAGGAGCCAGAAATATCGGCGCTATAAATGCGAAAGGCCAACTACTGTTCTTTTTGGATGATGATGCTACGATTGAAAAAGATACTATAGAAAAAATTTCTAATAGATTCAAAGAGGACCGGAGCCTATCGGTTGTTGCTTGTAATTTGGTCGATTACGACTCTAATCCAATAATAAAGAGAAAGTACGACCAGGCATACCACACAGCAGATTTTCCAGGAGGGGCTGTGGTGATCAAAAAAGATCTTTTTCAACAATTGGGATATTATCCAAGGGATTTTTTTTATGCTGCTGAGGAAACCGATTTAAGCTTGAGGATTTATGATGCAGGTTTCTATATTAAATATTGCCCGGAAATTATAGTTTATCATGATGCATCTGTTTATAAAGGCTTAAGCTGGCGACGTATTTACTACTGTACGCGTAACAATATGTGGGTTGCATGGAAATATCTTCCTTTCTGGAGTTTAATTTTAAACAATCTCAATAATATACTTGTTCATTTTCAAAGTGCTTTGGAACATCATCAGTTCAAATACTATATCAAAGGTATCTGGCATGGACTTATAGGGATTCCCAAAATTTTAGCCCAAAGAAAAATGATAAATAAGAATACACAAAGAAGGATAAAAAGACTGCATAAAAGCTTGAGGTAAGACGGCCGGTGATTGAACTGATTTGAAAAAATGAAGTCCATACTGATAATACCCCATTTTCCGTCAAACAAAATCAAAATCAGAAGTTTTGAACTGGCTAAAGCCTTTTCTAAAACAAAAGCCTTTGAGCCTATTTTTTACCTTAGGTGGAGAACCGGGCCACCGTCTTTGAGTTTTTCCCAAAGGATTAAAGAAAATATTCTCGAATTAATTAGTCCTTTGAAAAATGAAAATAAAGAAGGTGTTGTCACTTTTAGCCTATCAAATTTACATAGACCTTTTGGACTGCTAGAAAAATATAATGGATTTCAATTAAAACGTTTTTTAAAGCATCATAAAATTGATTATATCATAAATGCATCACATTATATGTTTCCTGTTCCGGTAAAAAGGTCTTCGATTTATATATATGATCTTGTTGATTTACACTGGGGGATACTGGAAAACAAATTTCAAAAACATGTATTTAGTTTTATTTCAAAGGAAATATCTAAAGCCGATAAAATAATAGCTTGTTCTAAAGCACTGATCAGTGAAGTAAAAAAAACTTTTTTCAGAAACGCCGACTTTGTGCCTAACGGCACTGATGTAGAAAAAATCAGAAGTGTCGAAAAAAGAGACGTCGAAAAATTAAGACAAAAATATAATCTATCTGAGAAGTATGTCATAGGCTATATCAGCAACTTCGGTCCTTGGGCCAATCTTGAATTTATCTTGGAAGTATTTAGAGAGCTGAAGCGTACTAATGAGGATGCAGTCCTTCTTTTGATCGGACCTGGTGGAGAAAACCTGACGGATGAGGGTCTCGGTATATTTTCAATTGGTCCGATTTCCCCAAACATAATTCACTTATATTTCAACATGATCGATGTAGGAATTCTCCCAAGTTCGCTCTCAAAGTTTAGACATATGTCATTTCCTATAAAAATAATAGAATATAGCGCTGCCAGAAAATTCGTTGTTTCAACACCCTTAGATGAGGTTAAAAGATTGAATTTCCCGAATATATTTTTAGTTGCTGAGGATATAAATCAGTGGGTAGAAGCTCTAAAACAGGTGAAAGAAAAAAAGTGGAAAAAGGAATGGGACAAACTGGTTGCTCCTTATGATTGGAGTCAAATTAGTAATAATCTTAGAGATATCATTAAAATAAGCTAAAAATGAAAATTTTACTTGTTCAACCTCCTTCAACACATCGCCAAGGTTCTGCAAGACCATCGATCAGTATTCCCTTGGGATTATTGTATATAGGTGGGTTTTTAGACCAGTATGGATATGATGTTGAAATATACGACACTCAGCTTGGCAGTCAGCCAGAAAACTTAAAATATAAAGAAATGGGAGTTGTTCGTTTAGGAGATAATTGGGATACAATTGAAAAAGAAATTGAAAGAAGAGCACCTGATATTATCGGGATATCCAATACATATACAACGCAAATACATAATGCCATCAGGGTTGCTGAAATCGTTAAGAAAGTTTCTATAGAATCCATTGTGATTATGGGCGGTAATCACGCTACGGTTCGGCCGGAAGATTTTTTCAACCTGACAGATGCTGTCGATATTGTTTGCCGAGGTGAAGGTGAACATACGATGCTTGAAATAGTGGAAGCCTATGATTATAAAAAACAATTGACCAATATCCTGGGAACAGTAGTTAAAGAGAATGGCAAAATAAAGATGAATCCGGAGAGGCCTTTTATTGATGATTTGGACACATTGCCTTTTCCGGCTTATCACCTGATTAATCTGGAAGTCTATTTTAGCTTGAATAGACGCTTTGGGGATGGTCGTCCAGCTTGGCATTATCCTGGTTCCGAAAGAACAGTTTCAGTTATTACGAGCCGGGGTTGTCCATTTAAATGTATTTTCTGTTCAATACATTCTCATATGGGAAGAAAATGGAGGTCGCATTCATCAGACTATGTCTTAAAGCATTTGGAATTTCTCAAAACCCGATACAATGTAAACCATATCCATTTCGAAGATGATAATTTGACCCTTAATTCATCACGAATTGAGCGAATTGTTGATGAAATCGCAGAAAAAAAGCACAAAATTACATGGGATACACCCAATGGGATTCGAGCCGATTCGCTGACTTTACCCGTTTTGAAAAAAATTAAAGAGAGCGGATGTACTTATATCATTCTGGGAGTTGAAAGTGCAAATCTAAGAGTGTTGAATGAAATAATTGAGAAAAAGCTCAATTTAGAAAAAGTAACGACGGTGGCAACATGGTGCAAAAGCATTGGTTTTGATTTGCATGCCTTTTTCGTCATAGGTTTTCCGGGTGAACAAATCAGTGAAATGTTGGATACTTTAAATTTTGCATTGAAATTGTATAGAAAATATGACGTTTTACCCAGCCTGTTTATAGCCACCCCTCTATTCGGGACTAGGTTGCATAAAATTTGCATTGAAAAAAAATATTTGAAAAGAGAAGTATCCCCTGAAAACTTAGCGAGGGTTACTGGGGGAAGCGGGTTAAATGGATTGATCGAAACCGAAGACTTTACCCCTGAAGATTTACACACTATAGTACGGAGCTTCTATAGAAAATACAAATTTATTTTTCTATTGAATTGCATAAGTTTTTTTGTCAGAAATCCAAGGCTGTTTTTACCATTCGTTCGAAAATTAAATGAAAGCAGAGGGGCAGGGATTAAAAAGTCAATTTTAGACATAATGAATTTAAGAAATTGTATTGGCCGCAGCACTATTTAGCACGAATTTTTCAAGAAGAGTTTATCTATTCCGTGAAAATATTAGGAATACAATAAATTTAGTCTGTTGAATCCTTACGATATGTTAGCAAGAAAAGACACACTTTAGTTTACTTTTTAGAGATAAATATTTAACTTTGCAGCGAGTCTAATTCCCCCCATTTGATGTGTTTTCCCGCAGATGAGAATTCATGGTTAGAACAAGTTAACATAGCTCAAAATTGTGATAATTGAATAATGTAATTTTGGAATGATGGGGCTAAGAGAACAATTCAAACTATCATTGAAACATATTGGATGTAAGGGTCTGATCAGGACGGCCAGGGGAGTCAGAAATAAATATTACCGATTTTGGGAGACAGGAGGCAAGCTTTTATTTTTTATTCTCAGATACTTTCATATCTTGCCTGAGATTAAACCATTCGATTCGAAAAGAATTAATAAAATTATGATAATAAGGGCTGATAGAATCGGTGATTTGATTCTTTCAACACCGAGTTTTGCCGCCTTAAGGAAGAGATTTCCCAATGCATACATCTCTCTAATTGTTAGAAGCTATACTAAGGACCTAGTGTTTGACAATCCCATGATAGATGAAGTTATTGCTTTTGATTCTGACATGCCTTTGTTGCGGAAATTACGATTTTTACTCAGCTGGAGAAAAGAGCAATATGATCTCGCAGTCGTTCTACATTCGACTATTTGGTGGTGTCTACTTGCATATCTAAGTAGCGCACCTTATCGAATTGTATATGAGGAAAGGGGTGGGGGTTTTCTACTCACTTATCCAATTCTACCCAAACAAGATAACGAGGTTTTGCATGAATTGGATAACACGCTTGATATAGTTAGAATTGTCGGTGCCGATGTTAACGACAAGCATCCATATGTGTGCGTTACTAAACAAGGTGAGAGCTTTGCAGAAGCATTCTTTAGAGATAATGGTATTGGAAAGTTCGATAAAATAGTTGCAATGCATCCCGGTGCCAGACAGGAATATATTCGGTGGCGAAAAGAAGGATTTGCCGCATTAGCTGATATGATAATAGAAAAATACTCCTTTAAGATTTTGTTTATTGGAGGTGAGTCAGAAAGGGATCTGGTGAAAGATATATATCGCCTGATAAAAGAGAAAAACTATACAGTACCTGCCATTGATATTGAACTTACAGAATTGGTTTCTCTAATCAAGAGATGTGTTCTTTTCGTCGGTAATAGCACAGGGCCTATGCACATTGCAGCAGCCCTTCAGGTGCCGGTAATCGCAATTTTTGGAAGTGTTCATCCACAAGACAGTTATAAAAAATGGGGTCCCTGGGGCGAGGGTCATGTTGTTGTTTCCAAAGATTTTAATTGTTATGATTGCCATCCTTCGGATTGCAATACTTATGATTGTATGAATTTAATTGAGCCCGAAGATGTCATGAAGGCTGTAGATAATCAAATAGGGAAAAGAAACAATTGTTTTTGAAAACCAGATTTGAATAAAAAGATTGCTGGTCTAATCACACTTTTAAATTGATGTTAATATGACCTCTCTATCTCTTCA
>JACKQG010007697.1_pt1 | contig 10727 bp, 6 predicted proteins | sample 8237621 | NCBI WGS metagenome assembly JACKQG01 (sample SAMN15677084, study PRJNA649215) | marine metagenome | biome: marine; feature: Black Sea; material: saline water; isolation source: suspended particulate matter (SPM) from the Black Sea western gyre | collected 2013-06-09/2013-06-10 | depth... | reverse complement strand
AACAGACTTAACGTCAATTAAATCATTTAGTTATCCCCTTAAACTGACGGCTATGGGCTTCGGGGGCTGAACTATGGTCAACAACTGTTGGAGCAAGTGTGCGCGAGGTTGCTTCTATTCCGGATGTTAATGGAGATGGACTTGCTGATTGCCTGGCTGGTTCTGATGATGACAATGTCTATTGTATATCCGGTGACCCTGCTCAAGTTGGCGCTGAAATCTGGTCTTATTATACAGGAGGAAGTGTTTACGGTGTTGCTGCTATCCCAGATGTTAATGGCGATGGAATTCAGGACTGTTTGGCAGCAACAGCCAACTCTACTGCTTATTGCATATCTGGTGCAAGTTCAGGCACTGGAACCGTTTTATGGTCTCACCCTGATGATTATGGTTATTGGGATATTGTTGCAGTTCCCGATGTGAACAGTGATGGTTATTACGACGTATTTGCCGGATCGATGAGCAACAAAGTCTATTGCTTGTCAGGAAAAGCAAGCATCTCCGGTTCCCGGGAATTATGGTCTTATGCTGCCTCCGGCGACATCTGGGTTGTTTCAATAATTGAAGATGTGAATGCGGATGGTATTTACGACTGTTTGGCAGGCACTGGCGATGATAGAGTTCTCTGTTTGTCCGGCAAAGACGGAACATTTTTGTGGGATTTTTCTGCTACTTATGATGTTCGTTGTGTCACTTCCATCGGCGATGTTAACAATGACGGAAAAAGTGATTGTGTTGCCGGGTCATCAGATCATTATGCATATTGTCTATCCGGGAGCAATGGATCAAAATTGTGGGAAAGAAATTTTGGCACCGGCGCCGATGTCTGGGCTGTTGCCGCCATTCCCGATATAAACAGTGACGGAAAACCGGATTGTGTAGTAGGCACGCTAAATAATGAAGTTGTTACAATTAGTGGTGCATCATCCGGGATTGGCACTGTATTATGGTCGCAAAGTACCGGCGGTGATGTCCGTACAGTGGCTGCTGCTTCAGATTTGAATGAAAATGGAATCGTCGATATTCTTTCAGGATCTAGCGACAGTTACATCCGTGCCTACGAAGGGAATTCTCTTGTCGTCGCTGTTGAGCTCGTTTCGTTTTCCGCCTTTCGTGTTGATAATAATATTCACCTGGAATGGAATACAGCAAGTGAACTGAATAATTATGGCTTTAAAATAATAAAATCTAATGATGGAATTAATTTTGAAGAGATCGGTTTTGTACACGGACATGGAACGACTTCGACACCAAACAGCTATTCATTTGTTGATGAAGACGGTGGTTCTGAAATACTTTTTTATCAACTTAATCAAATCGACTTTGACGGGACACAAACAAAATCGGAAATCATTAAAATCGATGTTGCTGTCCCTTCTGACTTTACTGTTTTGAAAAATTATCCCAATCCCTTTAATGCCAACACAAAAATTCAATTTACCGTACCTTCAAAAGAATCTGTTCAAGTATCGGTTATAAACATTAGTGGTGAAATAGTTAGGATTCTGTTAAACAAGCTGGTCCCAGCTGGCGCTCACCAGGTTTTTTGGAACGGGAAAAATGATTTTGGCAGTGAAGTAGCGAGTGGTACATATATTTGTTCGGTAAAATGGGGGAATTCTATAAAAACTTTCCCGATGACCTACTTAAAATAATTTCTCCAACATGGTGTTATTAGAATGAACTTTTCAAACATAATGATCATTTTTGGTACGCGTCCTGAAGCAATTAAGGTGGCTCCGGTTATTAAAGAGCTGGAAAAAAGGGATGGTATCAATGTAATTAAAGTTGCGACGTCTCAACACAAGGAAATGCTACGTCAGGTTTTGGAATTATTTGATATTGTTCCGGACTATGATTTGAACATCATGAAAGCTAACCAAACCCTGTCTCATATTGTTGAAGAGTCAATGGCTGGATTCCAGAAGATTTTTGCGCAGACAAAGCCGGATTTGATTTTAGTTCAGGGTGATACAACATCAGCTTTTACCGGCGCCCTGGCAGGATTTTATGCCGGGATTCCGGTTGGACATATAGAGGCCGGCTTAAGAACCTGGAACAGGTTCTCCCCATTCCCTGAAGAAGCCAACAGGCAGATGATCAGCAGAATCGCGCAATACCACTTTGCTCCAACTGATGGAAACAAACAAAATCTACTCGATGAACGCATCGACTCGAACTCCATTTTAGTTACCGGTAATACAGTAATCGATGCTTTGTTTTATATTTTGAATCATTTTCAATCCCATGATTTTGCCAGCCGGTTTTGCCCTCCTGGTCAAAAAGTAATTTTGGTTACAGCGCATCGTCGGGAAAATTTTGGGCAGCCAATCAGGAATATTTGTAGTGCGCTGTTAGAAATTACAAGACTTCATAAAGATGTTGAAATAGTCTATCCTGTTCACCTTAATACAAATATAAAATTGATAGTAAATTCAATGCTCTCAAATAAAAAGAGAATTCATCTCATTGAACCTGTAAACTACCTCGAATTGTGTTCATTAATGAAAAAATCCCACCTGGTGTTAACTGACTCCGGAGGCATTCAGGAAGAAGCCCCGGCATTAGGCAAACCTGTGGTTGTTTTACGAACTGAAACCGAGCGACCTGAAGCTGTGGAAGCCGGTACCGTTTTAATCGCCGGTAACGAAACTGCGTCGATAGTAAAAATTGCTGATGAACTGCTCTCAGATGAAAAAAAATACCAGGAAATGGCGCGGGCAATTAATCCCTATGGCGATGGTAAAGCCGCGATTAGAATAGCTGATTTTTTAACCCTGCTCTATTAGTAGGTACACCGAAAAGGCTGAGGCGGAGCAAGATATAAGATTAAAGGTTTAAGGATTTTCTTTTTTCCTTTGCACTAAAGTATTAAAACCTGCACTTTAGTGCGCGATGATTTATTTTGTAACATCTAAAACATTTCTTTTTTTAAGTAAAGAAGTAAATCAACGAAAGCAAGGAGCATGGCGCTAAACGCATGTTTTACCGCTATGTTCCCGCCTCTGCGAGATCTTTGCGCCATGCATTTATTTTCACAGGCAAAAAAACTTAAAAACGGTATCAAAATATACAATTAAACAAAGCCTCTCAATTTTTTTAAAAATGAGAGGCTTTTTTGTGTGAGTGAAACACCTTATTTTTTAACTTCCGGGGCACATTTACGCTCCACCAATTCCAAACAGAATCATCGCAACAAAATCATTTTCTTTGTTTCAGTAAATTTTCCGGTTTTAAAAACATACAGGTAAACACCGGAAACAACTTTAAGCCCGCTGTTATTCCTGCCATCCCACTGAATTGAGTATGCGCCGGGCTGTTTGCTTTCATTTACCAATTCGCGAATTACCTGCCCCTGAAGATTGTATATGGAAAGTTTAACATTGCATTCTTCCGGTATTTGATAAACAATCTTTGTTTCCGGGTTGAAAGGATTTGGATAATTTTGGGATAAAGCAAACGCTGCCGGCATATTATTTTCCTGCATTTTTTCTGGTTCGTCACCTTTAGGGATGAAACGAAAATCCATCATCTCTAACATATCCTGCGCTATTTGTGCCAACTCATCTTTGGGATATTTGTTGATGTACTCTTCAAAATATTGTTTTGCTTTTTCTTGCTCATTGAGACCGTTTAAATAAATATTTGCCAGAACGAAAACCAGGTTTTTATTCATGGCATCATCTTTTGAAGTTGCAATAAGCTGCAAACACCTTTCCTCTGCTTGCTCATATTCTCCTGCTTTTTCCAAAGTCGATACGCTTAACGCCAATGCAAATGTGGATAAATCCAGTTTTACATTTAATTCAGCAACTCCTTCCAAATATGGAAGAACACTTGAAAGCTTATCTAATTTATCATAGCAAGTTGTGATATGAACCAATGCATATTTAGCAGCCTCGGAATCAGGATAATTTTCAATAACATATTGAAATAAATCACTGGCTTTTTCGTAATTGCCCCTAATTAAAAATGTTAATGCTAATTGGTTATATTCATCAGGATCTGAAGAAAGAACCGTTTTTGATAGCAGGCTATTATTAAGTCCTGTTGCTCCTGCTAAAAGATTCATATTGGATGGTGGCGATGGCGGTGCTGTAAGAAAAGGTATAAAATTTGTAATACTGTAACCACTTGTGTATATCATATTTTCTATTTCTGTTGTATCTGTTGTTCCCCAGTAGTTGCATATCGCATTAATTGTGCCATAAGGATTAAGATTTTGAAGTGCATAATTGCCATTTCCCTGGAACACATTATTTCCGGGAGCATAGTCAACAAGCCCCAGGAAGGGCCAGGAGTAATAAACAGCAGCATAGCCCCTGTTATTATTATTTTCCATGAAATTGTTACCATAAGGGAAAACACCTTCAAAATAAAACAGCACGGGTATTGCATGATACATGGAAAAAATACCGTCTCCATTATTGTTAGAAAAAGTACTATATCCTATATCTGGATCTGAATAGTCATTATAACAAAACAATCCATAATTGTTGTTTGTACAGGTTGTATGAGATATTTTAGGACCAGAACTATAAAGATAAATACCACTGGTACCATTGTTAGAAAAATTGCAGCTATCCACAATGGCAAAAGCGTTGTTCATATAAAGTCCAAAGGGCGGGCAGTTGGTTACAGAAACATTATTCAATCTAACATTGGAACCGCTCCCACAGTGAATTCCCTGTCCATATTCAATATCGCAGTGTTTCAGCGTGTCGATCCCGCTATTGTAAAAATATATCTTGTTCCAATCACCGCTTTGGGGAGTGGTTGCGGCTGAAGTAAAAAGAATTTTTTGAGTTGGTGTTCCCTGGGCGTTTAGATTTCCATAAATATCCAAGCTGGTGTTAGGAGCAAATTTAATTGTTGCGCTATCTTCGATTGTAAGCATAATTCCAGTAGGAACTGTAATATTCTGATCAATATTAACAATCCCTGACCATGTTTCATCATTTTCAAATATTGGTCTGATTTCAAAAAGTCTACCGCTTCCGGGTTCTAACGAAATGTTTCGAAAAACACCATCGTAGGAAACATAACGTTCATTATTTAATTTATCCCATAATTGGTAAGTGTTGCCGGACTTATTTGTTGTTACATCAATAATTTGTGTATCTGTTGATTCACAGCGACGGTTAACAAGCATAATGTAAGGATATCCGGTGGTTTCATGCTCAAAATTTCCAATTTCAATGTAATCACCTTCGCTAATACTTTGCACTACACTGCCATCAGGAACCGCATCGCCAGAAGTGAAAGAGCTCAACCAATCTAAAGCAAGTAAGTCAGGTGCCGAATTTTGTAAATCTTCATTGATTTGTTGAACTTCATACCACTTTGCATTCCGATTGAAACTAACATCAACAAGACCATTTGATGGAATTGCTGGAATTGAAGTATAAAGAAAATAGAAAATGCCTTTTGCACCGTAACATAATCCCAAATTCACCATTGCCCTAATCTCAACCGGATCTGGATCTCTATGTTGGGTAACGCCACTTTGTAGCCAGCTGTGCGCTTGGGCTGCATACCAAAACCGACGGTTGTTAATGGAACATACATAAGCTGCATCTGATAAATATGGGATTAGATTGTTTTCCCAACGATATTGAATTTGATTGTTATAACCTGGATCGCCAGGTAGTGGATCGCTACCATAAATAGGATATCGATCTATTAACAATCTGGAATCCTGGTTGTCGATTGATCCTGAATTGAGATACTGATGATAGAGAACATTTGTATTTATTGTAGCACACACTACTATTCGATCTGAAAGCCCTGGCGGAGTTTCGGGGCCAATGATGTTATTTGCATATCCAATAGGTTCCATCTCATATATTTTTGGCTCATCATTATAAAAACCTAAAATAGTATCATGATCCGGATCTTGGCTGTGAGCATTGATTGCTTCATTTCTAATATTATTATCCCGATTGCCATCAAATAATTGATCACCTGTAGTATTTTCAATTGCCAAATAATCAACATACAACGTAACCTGTCCATGCCAGAAAACGCGATAATCCAGGTCCTCATATGTTGGCAACGAAGAACTGCCTTCAGGCAGCATATTTTCATAAGATTCTTCGCCGGAAGAACTGCTGCCAATGGCAGTTGTTGTTGAACGGAAATAATACTCAAATTCCTGGTATTGACCGCTGGCGATAAAGTCATCAGCATAGATCTGCTCATCCAGCCGGTTTTCAGAACCGTTACGTACAATGAGCAGCCTGGCTACGGGCGTATGCTGGCTTACATCGCCCTCTATTTTGAGCCTGAAAGATGCATAATAATAGGCAGCATCTTGCCAATCACTACCTGAATAGTTGTGAAGCAGGTAACCGGCTGTTCCAGGAACGACCGCTCGCCAGGCTTCATTATCATATGTATCATTATCCGGATAAAACTCTCCAACTTCATGATTAAAATCATATAAAATTGGTCCTTCGATGCTGACCAAGCGGGGATAGTCTTGATCTGAATGATACCCTGTTGATTCATACTGCATGCGATAACTGTTACTGTAAGTATAGATATAACTATATTGCGCAGCATTGTTAACAATTAATTGAATGTCATTGGCATCAGCAGCATCCAAAATCGCGTTTAACGGGTCGCTGTAATAATTTGTGCCGCCGACAACAATATTAATACCGCACTGGTTGACCTGGTTATACATGTCATGTCTTTCCTGAGCATTGGGATCTCTTACCCAATAAGTACCGATGGGAAATTGCTGGGCAATTGCCGAAGATGTTAAATCCAAAACAATAAATAAACCAAATAAACAGATCAAAAATTTGAGTAACTTGGAAAATCCTTTTGTTCTCATGACTTTTCCTCCTAAATTTGAAGTATTATTTCACCAGTAACATTTTTATCACCTGGCGAACTTGATTAATTTTTAAAACTCCCAAATATACGCCGCTATTCATCTCATTTCCAGAATTATCTTTACCGTCCCAGATGCCACTGTACAAACCGGCTGATTGCATTTTTTCAACTAATGTGATCACCTCCTTTCCCTGAATGTTGTGGATGGTTAATTTTACAGGTTGCTTCTGAATGTTCTTTAATTCATAATGTATTGTGGTTTGGCTATTAAATGGATTGGGGTAATTCTGCTGCAACTTGAAGGATACAGGTGTTTTAATTTTGCTTTGATCAATAACTTGACTGGCGCCGTTATCTTCTAAATCCGGATTACCGGCTAATATATAAACAATCCCTCTTCCAATGTTGGTAAAAGGAAAAACTGAATCACTGACAATGATATCATCGTATCCATCGCCGTTCACATCGCCGGCGCCATCGACAGCAATTCCCAATCTCCCCTGACCACCGGCAGTCCAGTCAGCAGTTGAATTGATGTTTTTGCTTCCAAGAAATAGCTGAACCGATCCGGTTTCAAACACATAATGAGGCGCTCCACCAATAACATCAGGAAAACCATCACCATTCACATCGCCGGCATCAGCAAAGTGCCTGATATATGTAAAGGGCCAGGGTTCCAGGTAGGCATCAGATTCCAGATCGAACTGCTGGCTGCCGTAATAGATTTTATAACCGTAATACTTTGTTAGAAAATCATCAATTCCATCCTGGTTAAAATCAGAGCAAAAAAGCAGTGTTTCTCTTGCATCGCCATATAAAGGATAAATAATGCGGTGGTCCGGAATGGTGTCGAACCCTGTTTTATTAAGGAAGATTTCCGTAACAGTCATAGCGGGATTATAACCACCGGGAGAGCTAACAATGAGAATATCTTGTTTTTGATCACTATTTATATCGCCAATGGCTAAAGTGCTGCCAAGATAGGTATGACTTGTATCACCGATATTTGTCCATTCGGGGATGGCATCTAAAACATTTCCTCCGTAATATAGATATGCCTTGCCATAACTAGTATTATTATAACGGAAGCTAACAGTTGATGTCAAAATATCATTACAAAGGTCACCATTTACATCTCCAGCCACAATTCTTCTACCAAATACATCACCGCCTTTTTCTCCGGTTATGGTAAGATCTGGAATAGTATCCAGCAAGGAACCACCATAATAAACATAAAGGCGTCCCGCGGGGCCAGTATAGGAGGTATCGTTAGGCAAATAATAAGAAGAAGCAGATATTAAAAAATCGGGCGCGCCATCACCATTGATATCGCCACCGGCTGCAACAGTTGAACCAAAATTATCGTAGTCATTCTCTCCATAAAAAACCATATCTGGTAAAGAGTCCATTTCTGCCCCACCATATAACAGCCACACTTCACCAGGTCCCTTGTCAAAATTGCTGATCAGAACATCATCAAAACCATCCAAGTTAACATCTCCGATTCCGGCAACTGAGTACCCTAATCTGCTGCTTTCATCTTTTTTAAAACCTTCAACATAAGTTATAATTTCTAACTGGTTGTTCCCATTTGGAGAAGACTGTAACATTTGTGGTTTTTGTTGGGATACTTTTGCATTTTGGCTAAAAGTATCCACACTATTTGTTATAATAAAAGTTGTTAAAAATAATAGAAGAAATTTTTGTCTCACTTTTTTATCCTCCGGTTTTATTGGCATGTCACTTCCCCAGTAACATTTTTATCACATGGCGAACTTGATTAATTTTTAAAACTCCCAAATATACGCCGCTATTCATCTCATTTCCAGAATTATCTTTACCGTCCCAGATGTCACTGTAAAAACCGGCTGATTGCATTTTTTTAACTAATGTGATCACCTCCTTTCCTTGAATATTATAAATGGTTAAGTTTACAAGCTGCTTTTCAATGTTTTTTAATTGATACTGTATTATGGTTTTACTGTTAAATGGATTGGGGTAATTTTGCGATAAAACAAAAACATCAGGAAACCTACGTTCTTGTTTTTCAGATACACCGGAAACTAACCAGTTTCCATAAGGACCGCCAAAAGCGCCCATGTCGTTACGGGAAGCGTCAACATCATTATAAATGGGGTTTGGGTGCCCTGCAGGGCTGTTCAGTTCTTTTTTAATTAATTCATTTTTATTGCATTTTAACAAAAAATGCGCAAGGCTTTAATTGCAAATTTTAGTTAAGTCATGGTATGAAGACGAATTTTATATTTTTTATTTAACAAATTTAGACTTCATTAAAAATATCCAAAGGGATTTGTTGCCTTATCAATCAGATGATAAAAATTTTTATTGATAATTACTATTTAATTCCTATATAATCAAAAAATGGTGTAGATTTCAAACAATTTTCAAATAGTTCAAGTTGAATATTCGTTACCTTATTAGCTCTTAAAATATTTAATGCAAAACTTCGCAATTTTGCAAAATTCTGGGGATTTATTCTGATTCTGGAAGCATCTTCATTCATGCTTACATCTTTCACATAATGATTTTTATTTTCAATCCCCCAATGTTGTCTAATTGCTTGGCAGCCTTGCATTGCATTGGGATTGGCTGTGGAAATATAATATGATATTTCATCTGAACTGTCATAACTTTTTGTTTTTGTGTTGAATGTTTGTCTTTTTCGTTCAACTTTAATAATTGATTTTACCAGATTCCATTTCTGTTTATCAATCCCATCAACATTGTCATAAACTTCGACAATTCTACTTTCTATTCTGGCGCGTTGTTGAGTTTCTGGTTCTTGGTAGTGATCATTTGCATCGGTTGATTTTGTTACATTTACACAATCGTTGAGCAATGTTGGTTGATTTTCTTTTACTTGAACGATTATATCATTATTCGATTCAACAGCACTTTGCAATGTTTTGACTTGACAATGCATTGCGTCTAAAGTAAAAATATAATCTGACAATCCAAGTTCAACAAATAATTTTTGGGCTGTCGGTATTTCATTTGTTTTTTCATTAATTTCTTCATGAGCAAGTATAATGTCTCCTGAGGTGAATGCACTAAAAACTTGAATCGCTTTTTTATCATTAAAATGATCAAAGCTTCCTCTTAATGTTTTACCATCAAAGGCGATATATTTACTGTCTGAATTTTGCTCATGGAGATATGTATTAAATAATCGAAAACTCGTTTCTAACTCAACAGAATCAAGACCTTGGATAATATTACGAATCGTAGTGTAAGCTGGAATTCTTTCCCAATTTAAATTATAGCACTTATTTAAAATATCATATTTTATTTTAATAAATGAATGGATCTTTCGATATGAATCAGCATTACATAAAATGGCAAATATAGAGAATAAAAGAATGTGATGTAATTGATATCGTTTCCCTTGATTTTGTCTATGATCCTTAACAGTTGATAAATAATCTAGCAACATAATAATATCCTGTAATTTATAACTTTTCTTTAAGTTATTACAAAATAATTTTAATTGCAATAAAATTATACAATTACAGAATAATGTTTCAAAAAATATTATTTTACAAAAATAAATTTTTAAAAATAGAACTTATTATTCTAACTTTTACCGAGAACTGAACAGCCCTGGGGTGCCCTGTATCTATACAGGGTGAATTATCTTTTAAGCGAAAATCAAGAAATTTTGTATTTTCATACAAAGGATCAGTGCTAATGTTTCCAATGCCCTCCCAAACGTTTCCATAAAGATCCGGCTGTATATTTGAATAATTGATTATTACTGAATCAGAATCCGTATCATCAGCGATACCAACTAAATTATCCCATATTATAGTATTATAAACAATTGCCTTGCTAGAACGAACTACTCGTAAACTATGCCATCCATT
>JACKQG010007696.1_pt1 | contig 10730 bp, 13 predicted proteins | sample 8237621 | NCBI WGS metagenome assembly JACKQG01 (sample SAMN15677084, study PRJNA649215) | marine metagenome | biome: marine; feature: Black Sea; material: saline water; isolation source: suspended particulate matter (SPM) from the Black Sea western gyre | collected 2013-06-09/2013-06-10 | depth... | reverse complement strand
TGCATCCACATTCGCCCGGTCTATGTTTATTTTCGCACCCGTTTCGAGGATTACTTCAGCAATGTGTGGCTCTTCGTGCAAATACGACGGAAAACTCAATAGCAGCTTCATTTTATTCTTTATATTTTATTCTTCTTATATAAAAGCAAGCATGATACCGAGGATAAGGGATTTTGTGATAACAAAGCAAGATTGGATTTTTTCTGTGGTCAGTTATGATTTAGGAGAAGGGGACTTGAAATGCCTCTTGCGATATGTTCCGGATAAAAAAGGTGAAAGAGTGTCAGAGCGGGGAAGATACAGGAAATTGGGCTTTCACGAATCTTATGAATTCCTGCGAAAACGTCGCCCCGGATATGTAAAAGGCGTGCATTCGATTCCAAAAGGAGATATAAAAGAACTCCTGCTACCTGAGGAGCGGCTCCCGCGAATTGCCGGGCACGAAGAGAAGGTCAGAACTATTTATGAACTTCTTGGAAAGCACGTTCCGAAAGAGAGAATAGGCATCACGGGCTCCTTTTTATGTGGTCTTAACGGCGAAAAATCAGACCTCGATTTTGTTATCTATGGACTGAAGAACTTCAACCTCGCGAGAGCGGTTATAGAAGATGCGAGAGTAGAGGGTCTTCTCACAGAGCTAAAAGAAGCGGTGTGGAAGCGGATTTACGAGAAGAGGAAGCCGGAATTGAGTTATGCGGATTTCGTTGCACATGAAAGGAGAAAGAGAAATAGAGGTGCAATCGGCAGCTCATACTTCGATATTTTATACGTGCGAGATCGTGAAGAAATAAAGCAGTTGGATATGCGGAATTACGAACGAGGAGAAGGAGCGGGTTACGGAAAGATAACGGCGGAAGTAAAGGACGCCTATTTTTCTTTTGACAGTCCCGCGATATATGAAATAGACCACCCGGAAATAAACAAGGTTCTTTCTTTTACTCATACTTATGCCGGGCAAGCGTTAGAGCGCGAAAAGATAGAAGCTCGTGGCGTTATAGAGCGCACAAAATACGAGACGAGATTGGTTGTAGGCACGACAAGAGAGGCGAAAGGAGAATGGATAAGATCCCTATCTTTACTCTCAAGTGCATAAAAATTTCTTTGGTAAAGCTTTCTTTTATTTCTTTTGGTAAAGCTTTTCTTTGTAAGAAAAGGTTTTATGGGACTTAAAGTGAAGATACTCGCGGGTGAAGAGGAAGAGAGAAGGATAGAAGTCTCGAATGGCGATACGTACGAGAACGTGTTAGAAAAGCTGAAACTAAATCCCGTAGAGGTGGTTGTGCTGCGTGATGGAACGCCAGTGCCGGAGGATGAAAAAGTGGATGTTAATAATACTAAAGGAGAGATAACGATTATTAGAATTGTGTCTGGCGGGTGAGGCGATAAACGAAAAAACAATAGTAGAGGTAATGGAACGTGTTCAATAAAGAGCGGGGTAATCTGCGATTCTAATTTCTAAGCATTTTTTAGAGTTAAACAAATGCGCCTGCTTCATTTGTTCTTGCTATAATCCTACCGATAACCAAACTCTTAACCACATCCCTTCTCTTTTTATCCGTTACCGTCTCTAAGGTTGCGTTGATAGCCTGGAACACAGAATCCACGATATTTCGGAGTGCGTTGACTTTCTTCTCATCCAACTCTTTCGGGATTTTCACTTTCTCCATCCCCATGAACGCCAGTATCCCGCAATACACAGCTTGCTTTTTATCGTCAAAAAACACCCTTTCCTTTCCATCTGTCAGTTGCCAGCCCGTCAGGGTTTTCTCAATCTTTGCTTCTTTTCTGAACCTCGGTAAAATCATCTCCTCGTATTCGCCCATGCCATCAAAAAAGTTTTTTAGGATATTTTCATCACCTAAAGAATCCAGCGTTCTCTTAACAAGCAAATCAACTTCTGAAAACTTCTTCTTGTTCTTATTGTTCCTCGAAACGCTTTTTGCCTTCTCTATCCTTGATTTACAAGTTGGTCTTTCATGAAATCCCTTACTTTCTCCGTATTCAATATATTTCAAGACATTCGTGCCCTCCAATTCTTTCTTATCTTTATGAATCATCAAAACCTCTTCAATTCCCCATGCCTCTATTTCCTCTTCCGTAAGATAGAAAAACTCATTTGCTCCTGTTTTAATTCCAAATCGAACATCTGCAACCTCTTTCAGTGGAACAAACAAGTCCTTAACTTTATCCATAATCTTAAAGAAAATCGCAGGTGCACGAATATACTTACCCCATTTAGCGCCAGTATATTTCTGTGAATCTTTATCGTAACCCTCATTCCATAAATCCGGTTGAGTTTTCGGATATATCCTTATCTCCTCGTTTTCGTAATAATCCGTATGTGCTAAAATCAGCTTCACCAACTTGTCAATCTCTTGAAGCCTTTTAACCTCTTTATCCCAGTCCTTTTCCGCATTTGGGATGAAATGCCTCATCGGTTTCTTTAACTGCACAAATCTGACAACGTTCTTGTCCCGTTCCTCCGCTTTATCAGTTCTTTCCAGAATCACTATACAGGTATTCACATCTGCGTCAACAAACCATCGCTCTACTTTCGATTCAATAATCGCCATAATCTTGTAATGCTTTAAAAAGAATTCCTGCAGTCCACTTCCCCAATCCACATCCAGCCATGAATTGGATACCACAAATCCAAACCGCCCTCCCGTCTTCAAAAATTTATAGCCGTGAACGAAGAAATAAGCGTGAATGCCTGCTCTTTTACTGAGCTGCGCAAGTTTATTGTTATTGACGGACAAAGCCAGCTCAATCAAATTCCCCTTATAGCCCCGTTTCGCTAACCGCTCTATCTCCTCCTGTCTCGTGTACGGCGGATTCCCAACCACACAGTCAAATCTTTCGGGATATTCTATCTCCTTTTCTTCTACACCCAAACTCTTGATTTTTGCTTTTGCGGGTTTCGGAATACCGAAATGAATACCCGTCTGGCTAACACTTGGCGGATTAACCTCAAAGAAGTCAGAATGAGCTACCCGAGGATAATTCTCCCCTACGCTTAAATCCTTAATCGCCAAATTTATCGTTGATAAATGCGAGGCGAATTTAGAAATATCAATCCCCATATTGTCGGGAGAATCTCTTCGTGCTTCAATCTCGGGTTCATAAGCTTTTTATGTCCATACGCCCTCACGAGAAAAGTTCCTGCTCCACATCCCGGGTCAAGAACAAAATCGTGCTCAGACATCAAACAAAATTTCAGAATTAGGTCAACGACATCAGAATTTGTGAAATACTGCCCAAGGAGATGTCTATCCTTATCGGGAATCAAGTTCTCAAACAAATTCCCCATGAACTCGTAACTTATTGTTGAAATCCGGTGCCTGCTAATCTCGTTAATCAAATCGCGTATTGATTCAACTGCCTTTTCATCCTCTGGGAATGCTATCTCATCTATAAATTCTGTCGTGAATATCGTCTCGTAATCCACCTTTAAGATTTGTGTAAAGTACGCTTTTAGTATCTGTTCTAAAACATCGCCCTTCCTCGGTTTCTCTGGCATCTCCAGCGGGTCTAAATCGAACTTCTCCTGCAATGCCGTGTAGAACAAGACTTTGTTAATCAGACGATAAGCAGCCTGCCGTGATATCTTTGTGTAGTCCTCTTTTGTCCCGCTAAAAACCCATACCTGTTCATTAAATAAGACATGAAATATTCGTCAATCGGCATCTTTGGAGCAACTTTCTTTCCCTCGTAGAGGAGCTCTAACTCTTCCAGAAATTCTTCCAGAAAACCTCTTATCTTTATCTTATGTTCCGTTTCCTCGATTTCCTTTAACTCGGATACCTCTGTCACGTCATAAATCTGTATTATTCCATCGCGTAGTGACCTCGTTTTATCAAATTCCGCGGTGTTAAAGAGAACCAATTTATTGATATTCCAGGTAGCAAAATAAGGCGTTTTTATTCTATCTGCCTTAAAGAAAGCCTCTTTAACCAGATTTATCGTAAGTGGGTCCCAGGAAGGGGGTTTTATCTCTATTAGACACACGGGCTTCTTCGGCTCCTGAAATATCAGAATATCGGGTCTTTTTCTTTCGATAGCTCTCTCAATATGAGCATAATACCTGAGGCCTTTATCCTTGCATACGTCGTCAATCCATTCTTTTAATTCCCCTGATGCCCACCATTCGGTATATTTCAGTTCGGGCGCATCGTATGGTGTAGATGTTTTCTTCGCCATTTTCAGATGATATGATAATCCTTCAATACCTGCCTTACAATTCTGCTCGATATTTCGAGCATGGCGGAAATAGATGCCAATTTCGCATCGTTCAGCCCATCAATTTTCTTAAAATCTTCAAAGTCCCTGCCCGACATTCCTTTGAACCCACCAAATTTGGTTAGCGTCTCATCCGCCAAGTCCAATGCTGATTTGCCCTTGACTCCCGTTCCAAGTATAATCGCCAGGAGTTCCGTATCCGAGAGTTTATCTGCGCCATATTCCAATAATTTCTCTCTCGGTCTTTCTTCTAATGGCAGGTCTTTTATTTTGGACATTTTTGAATATATTTAAACTACTTATGGTTTAAAATATGTATTATTAGAAAAATAATAATAAATTTTCTATGTGACCTCTCTTACCCACCCACGAACTTTGCTCGCTCTGACAACCTGTAAGAAACCGGCAATTTCCAGAAAGGTTTGTTTTTTAACCCTTCCTCAATCCGCTCTTTCAACGCGTAAACATCCATTTCTACCTTTTGCTTCTTGTCGCTCGATTCCTCCCTTATGGTAACGTTCAACGTCTTCTTCTCCACTTCTTTGTCCCCTACCACTGCAACGTAAGGAATCCACTCACGACCCGCATCCCTTATCTTCTTTGACACCGTCTCCTCGCGGTCGTCCACATCCACCCTTATCCCGGTTAGCAGCGGAAGAACCCCCTCAACGTATTCCAAATGCCGCTCTGCCACTGGAATTATCCTCAGTTGTGTAGGAGAAAGCCATAGCGGAAGCATCGGCAGAACTCCTCCTTCCTTATCCAGATACGCCTTCTCTAATAACGCATACATGCACCTCTCTATCGCTCCGCTTGGAGAGCAATGAAGTATAATCGGACGGTTCTCCTTACCATTCGCATCCACGTATTTTATGCCATACCGTTCCGCATTCTCCACGTCTATCTGGACGGTGGACAAAGCCGATGCTTTTCCCAATGCATCCACGAAATTAAACTCAAACTTAAGCACGAAATAGAAAAACCGCTGGTCCCACATCTCTATCAGCACTGGCTTCCCCGCTATTCTCACCAATTCCTCTATAAACCTCTTATTTGCATCATCGTCGTAGAACTCCTTTGTGAATCTTATCGCAACTTCATAGTCCTTCGATGAAAATCCTATGCCCTCTAAAACTCGCATACACAGTTCATATTGCTTCTTGAACTCCTCCAACGCTTCTCCCATGTCCTTACAGAAAGTATGCATGTCCGGCATCGTGAACTTTCTCAAACGACGAAGACCCACCAGTTCACCTCTTTTTTCCTTCCTGAAAGACGAAGCGAGTTCGAAAATCTTCAGCGGCAAGTTTTTATACGACATGCTCATGTCCTTTCCCATAAGGAACTGCCCGAAGCAAGCAGAAAACCGTAAGAACAAATCCGGCTTGCCTCCTTTACCTACCATCGAATACTGCCTCGCAGGAAACCGCTCAAGGTAATCCTTCAGCGATGGATGCTCCGTACTATACATTATGGGCGTCTCTACCTCCGCAGCACCATATTCCGCCACTGAATTCCTGACGTAATCCTCCAACAACGTTTTTATCAACTTACCCTTGGGATAGCACCTCAAATTCCCGGGGTCCGAAGAGGGCTCGTAATCCGATATTTCTAACCTCTTCATAAGTTCTACGTGCGGCGGTATCTTATCCACGGCTCTTCTTTTCTCACTTTCATACACGAAGAACTTCCGTAAATTCTCTTGTTCTTCTTTAAATTCAAAATCCGCCGTCCTTATGAGGTTCCCTTTTTCATCCATAAAAAAGAAATGAGATTCCGCCTTCTCCTCTGCTTCTAACGCCTTTGACTCCTTTTCTACCTCTGCTTCTTCTGCCTCTACACTTTCACGAGCCTTTATTTTCCTTGATAGTTCGGATAGCGGATGCCCTTTGCATCGCAGCGTAAACGATTTATACCATCCAAAAGGCGCCCTCTTTACTTCCACACCTCTTGAAAGCAATTCCTTCTCCATCTCTCGCAATATCTCTATGCTCCTCCCCGGCGAAGCCAGCTCAGAGCTTAAATGCGCATACGGATACAAAACAATTCTTTCCGCACTGACCTTATTGAAAACAGAAATGGTTTCTTCCGACGCTTTTTCTACCACGTATCTTACGTCTTTCTCGTCTTCTCTTTCCACTGCAATGAAAACGACCAATGCTTCTTCTACCCGCTCATTCCTACTCGATTCGCTAATAGGCTCGGCAACTCGCGTTTTCTCCTTCGCTTCGTATTCTACATAATCCGAATGTATGAACAGCAGTTGCAATTGTCGCACCTCTTCTTTATCCTGAGAATGTATAATGTCTTAGTTTCTCTATACTAAAATCTTATTTTTATTTGTTTGTGAAATCCCGTGGTTTTTTATCTTAGCTAAACAAATATAAAATATTTATAAAGAGGTTAGAAAAGAAAATTCAATCGTTTGAAAGAAAAATAGTAACCGTAGAAGATTTTAAATAGCACTGAAGTGAAATAAATGTAATTAATTGTAAAAGGAATGAAAAATGGCAATAAAAATAGACGTATATAAATCTAAAGATTTGGACCTTCGAGGTGCGACAGTAGTAGATGGTTTTTCGCGCGCGAGTATAATAGGTTCAATTGTAGCGAATTACCTTGTTGAAGCTTTAATACTCGATCAAATTAGCGTTTTGGACTCCGATGACTTCCCTCCCGTCTCTATCGTATCTGAGTCAAAACCAAAATATCCGGCGAGAATATTTGCCGATGAGAAGAAGAAAATAGTGGTGTTTTTGTCAGAATTCAATCCTGCGAACCACCTCGTAAGACCCATAGCAAATACAATACTCTCGTGGGCTGAAGAAAATAAATGCATGCGAATAATCACGGCAGAAGGAGTCTTAACCAGAGAACCTATATCCGATAAAGAGCACAGGGTGTACGGTGTTGGGAACGTAGAGCGTGCCAGGGAAGACCTTATAAGGCTCGATCTTCAACAATTAATAAGCTACTTCCAACCGTTAAGATAGACGTAGAGCCATTATATAGAGAAGCGCAAAAAATTGAAGATTGGATTAAGGAGCAACACGAGCCTTCACAAATGTTTGGATGACCGTGCTTTTAATATAATATTAGCCTCTGTTTACACGCATCGAAGTATCCATCATGATAATTCGTAAGCAAGTATAACGCTTCTTTTATTGTTAGAGCGGAATAAGGTATTTGTAATACGTCCTCCCTTTTTTTGTTTCGCTCAATCACCAACATAATCTTTTGGATGGTGTACGATGCATATTAGCTTTTCGGGTGCGTTTCCACTGGAGTGTGTTCTCCGGAAACATTCAGTGGGATTTTAAAATGAAAAATAGTGCATGAATATCGTAAAAAACATATCTTTATTTAAATAGAGGGCTACATAATATCAGTAGGTGAAGAATATGCCAAATAGTCCAGTTTCACTTCGTGGCATCTCGCCGCGTTTAAGTAACTCGTATATTTTTTTGGCTATCGTTTCGATAATCATAGGGATTCTTATCTTTAATTTCTTTATAAAAGTTCCGCACGTTGGAGTGATTACCATTGACACCATTATTATGGACGGAGAAACGAAGGATGAAATTGTTAAGACGTTGAGATATGCAAGAGACGACAATTCAATAAAAGCCGTTGTATTAGAGCTGAATTGCCCGGGTGGAGAGGCGTCAAAGATAGAGGAAATTTATCTTGAGGTGCTTAGACTTAGAAGCAAAAAGCCGGTCGTTACTTCAATAGATGGGATGGGTGTATCGGGAGGGTATTATATTGCAGCAGCTTCTAATTTTATTTACGCGAAACCATCATCCGATATTGGCAATATAGGAGTTATCTCCACGCTTCCCAGCTCAGAGAGTTTAGACGAGGAACGCATAATTACCGGTCCATACAAGTCTGCGCAGTCAAAGAAGCATTATGCAAGCCAGGTTGAGATGATAAAGCAATATTTTGTCGAGTCTATCATTGCACAGAGAAAAGACCGATTGAACGTTGATAAAGAGACTCTATCCAGAGCGGAGATTTATACGGGTATCGAGGGAATGCGATATGGACTTATAGATGGGATAGGCACGAGGTCCGACGCGATAGAAAAGGCAGCGAGTTATGCGGGCATTGCCAATTACGGATTAGTTGACATTAACAGAGCGGTAAGCATCAACGAAAACGCTCCGGAACTCATATCTCCGTATTCGAATGATACCTTATCTAAAACAAACACAGTGCCAGCAAATTACTATTTTTATATGGACGGAGAGTGAAGGGCTATGAGAAAAATACTGTTCATGGTGCTAATCGTAGGTATCGTGATAGGAGCACAAACACTGTTTTTTTATCGCGGATTATACTCTCCGCCACCAATGAACATATACGATATTGAGGATATAGAGGTTTCATCGCATCTCCCTACCGAATTCATTGACGTGCATGGAACGGGGGATGGAACCGTTCTAATAGATTCATCACATGATAATGGTTTCGAATTAGAGGATTTGAATCTACTTGCGTATAGAATTAGTTCAAGGGGCTATTCGATAGAGTATCTGGAAGAGAGTGCGAGTTTAGAAGAGCGATTGGCAAATGCAAGCGCATATATAGTTATATCGCCGGCAACCGCATTCTCATGGGAAGAAGTGGAAGAAATAAAAAAATTCGTTGACAATGGTGGAAGGCTGATGCTGATTGACGACCCAACCAGACCCGTGCCTGAATCGAAAGACAGGATGAATACACTGTCAACGGAGTTTGGAATCGTCTATCGGAACGATTACCTATACAACTTAAAGGAAAATGCCGGAAACTTCAGGTATATTTATCTTACTGATTTTGAGGACAATGGCATAACGAAGAAATTAAATAAACTGGTTTTCTATACTGCGTGTTCAATCAGCCCGTTAGAGAAAGGAGTGATATTCACCGATGAAAATACGTATTCGTCAATAAGAGAAGTGCCGGGGCGATATTCACCAGTCGTACTCACGGGCTCGAACGTGTTGGCTATTGGCGACCTGACCTTTTTAACGGAGCCGTATAACGTTCTGGATAATAATCAGTTGATTTCTAATATAGCAGACTTTTTGACGGATACTTCTGCGTAATTAGTCTGCGAAGGGATAGATGAGCACGAGATGGGTGTGTTTATAAGTAACTCATCAAAAATCGGTCTTGAAAAATTCCACTTTATTTTATTTTTTTGTGGTTAATCTTATTTCGGATGAACTCTTTTACTTTCTTGGCTATTTCAAAGGCTTCTTCTGCGTCTTCTATCCCTGGTTCAAGCCAGACATCGGGATAACGAATCTCCACAGCGTAATCGGTAAGGGTATCCGCATCTCCCAACTCGTCTTTAAAGGAAGAATCTCTGGTAGCGCATAAATCTAACAAATCCATTATCCTATGAGTCTTGGTAAAATAAATTTGATGGTACACTAAAAAGGCTTTTAGATACTTCTCCACTGTCTGCTGGCAGTGAAAACATACGGTGTCTGTAATTGGGTCTTCAAAGGATAATTCTCGTTCTGCGGTCAAAAGATCCTTTTCCGCCTTATTTATCCATTTATTGACCAGGTCCTTAATAATTTCATCTCGACTCATAAATGACCTTTCCAAATTTATTTGCTGGATAGACAATAGTGCCAATAATATCTTTGTATGTCTCAAATTCGTCAGTAGTTTTTACAATTACATCCACAGGAACCTTCAAACCAGCGAGGATTTTCCTCACCTTTCGATTCTGTAACCGTGAGGGTAAATCGCTATCTTTAATAATCAATAAATCCAAATCACTCTCTTCAGTAGGTGTTCCGTTGGCATACGAGCCAAAAAGTATGACCTTTTGAGGCTTGAAGTGCTGCACAATCTCCTCGATGATTTCATATATCTGCTCTTGAGTTAGCATGAAGATACCTCGTTGTAACCAAGCGACCAATGGCGTATAATCCCCTCTTCTCAGAAATCCCTTTGCATTCTCTGTGATCGGTTTGTGTATTTGCGAAGTTGGCGCAGGCTATTTGGCGAAGTTCGCTCATAAACGATTTGTCCGCTCCTCTCGGATTTGCCGTATGTCCTCAGCCGAATCAAACGCACCTTCGATGCTGTCTGCAATCGCGTCTAATTCCGCCAGCAATGCATCTGCCATCGCCTCACGCTCCTGCTGCGCTCGTTCCATATCTAATGGCGGTATCGTAGGCATGAAACCACCCAACTGCTCGCTAATGCGCGCCACCAGTTTGAGTTGTTCCGATGGAGGCAGTTGCACTGCTAATTGCTCCACCTGTTCGAAAATCACCTTATTAGACATCGTGGTTCACCTCTCTCCTTTCTCTTGGGCTTGACATTGCGCCTAATAGCGTAATATGCGAACTTTTATTCGCATAATCCGATAAATTTAAACAAATAACGAACTTTTTTATTCAAGTGCCTAAAATTGAAAAGAAAAATGTAATTCTACTTTGTTAAGTCGAGGTATATAAAGTCAGGTAAAACACAGGTACCAT
>JACKQG010007695.1_pt1 | contig 10731 bp, 8 predicted proteins | sample 8237621 | NCBI WGS metagenome assembly JACKQG01 (sample SAMN15677084, study PRJNA649215) | marine metagenome | biome: marine; feature: Black Sea; material: saline water; isolation source: suspended particulate matter (SPM) from the Black Sea western gyre | collected 2013-06-09/2013-06-10 | depth... | reverse complement strand
AGCTGCCACAGCATTAGCAGAGGGTAGAGCCTCATCAGCAGGGTTTTTCAGCGGGGAGATCAAAGGTTCTCCCGACCGACCAAACAGGAAGAACCCTCCGTCCCCTTCATCCCAAAATTCTGCAATCATGGCATCCGCCAGTTCCCGGGCACGCACGATCCACCGGCTATCGAGCCCGGCCTCGTAAATGGCTATAAGACCTTCGAGAAAATAGGCGTAGTCATCGAGACAACCGTCTATTTTACTATGACCGTCTTTATAGATGCGCAACAGTTTTTGTGTTCCGGACTGCCATTGTTTCGTCCAGATAAAATCGGCACAACGGGAAGCCGACTCGAGATAGTTCGAATCGTCCAGTACGGATGAACCGTGTGCCAGGGCGGTAATCATCAAGCCATTCCATGCGGTGATTATTTTTTCATCGCGGGCCGGTTTTTGTCTTTTCTCACGTGCCTCAAAAAGAGTTTCTTTCCCTTTTTTCAAAATATGATCTGCTTCAAAAATAGGAATGTTTTCGGATTCTACCAATTGTTCAATGCGCTCACTGATATGCAGAACATTGCGTCCATCAATGTGACCACGAGGAACCATCCCATAAGCCCGAGCAAAAACCTTGGCATGTTTGGGTCCGAGCAGATTCAGGATCTCTTTCAACTCCCAGGTGTACCAGGTTCCTTCTTTACCTTCCGAATCTGCATCCTGACTGGCATAAAACACACCCTCGGAAGAAGTCATTTCACGCAATAGCCATGCAAAAGTTTCTTTTGCAGTCTCTTTATATACATCCTGTTTGGTGGCCTGGAACATATCGAGAAAAAGTTTTGCCAACAAACCATTGTCGTAAAGCATTTTCTCGAAATGTGGAACCAGCCATTTGCGATCCGTCGAATAACGGTGAAAACCGCCGCCTAACTGGTCGAACAAACCCCCTTCCGCCATGGCGGTCAAACTCTTGTCGAGAATATTCAGAGCTTCACCCGTGTGCGCCCAATGCCGCAACAAAAGAGTGTAGTGCATCGGTTCGGGAAATTTCATGCCCGACCCGAACCCACCATAATCTTCATCAAACCTGTCAGACAAAATATCCACGGCTCCTCGAATCAACTGGTCATTGGGAACCCCGTTAGCCTTTCCCGCCCGGTTCTGCTGTGAAATTTTTTGCAGAATATTTTGTGTGCGGGCCTCCAGTTGATCTTTGTCGCCGGTAAACGAGTCGTGCGCCTGTTGCAGAACCTGAGCAAACCCAGGGCGTTTATATTTCGCAAAAGGCGGAAAATAGGTTCCACCTAAATAAGGTTTCTGATCAGGAGTTAGAAACATGCTGAGCGGCCACCCACCATGACCGGTCAATTCAACTAAAGCTTTCATGTATAAAGCATCCACGTCCGGTCTTTCTTCTCGATCCACCTTAATATTGACAAACTTCTCATTCATGATTTTCGCGATTTCTTCATTTTCAAAAGATTCATGCGCCATGACATGGCACCAGTGACAGGCGGAGTAGCCAATGCTTAGGAAGATGGGTTTATTTTCGGCCTTGGCCTTTTGCAGAGCTTCCGATCCCCATGGGTACCAATCGACCGGGTTACTGGCGTGCTGAAGTAAATAGGGACTGGTTTCGTTTTTCAAACGATTGGACACAATAAAACACCTTTTAGAGTTTAAAATTGGAACTGCAGGTAGAATACAAGAAAAACGCGGAGGAGGAAACGAGAAAACAGGGAAAGCGACAAGAGGGGAGAAACTCTGAAACAATTATTTCTTTACCAAACCATGTCGATACTGGTGATAGAAATCGCGAATACTTTCATATTCATCCAGAGCACTATCTTCCAGCTGTTTTTTGTCATCGACAATGAATGAAGCATCATTGATGTTTTCTTCAGTAGCAAGACCAACACTGACCCCAGTGCTAGGAGCAAAGAAGAAGGTGGGACTCAAGAAAGAGTCCGCCGCTCTGCCGATAATATTTCGGGCCGTAGAAGGTCCAAAAATTGGCAGCACCACATAGGGACCCGTTGGAATACCGTAGAACCCCATAGCCTGGTCAAAGTCTTCGCTGACATCCTCGATATGATATTCTTCACCGGCCACATCGGCAAGTCCACCAATGCCAAATGTTGTGTTGATCAAGGTTCGCGCAAGAACCCGGCCGGACTTCTCAAAATCCAACTGAATCAGACTGCTGAGAAATTTAACAGGAGCCATGGCATTGGAAAAGAGATTTTTTATACCAATACGTAGATCCTCATGCACCGTATCCCGATAACCCCTGGCCACTGGCTCCAGCACATTGTCATAGATCGTTTCATTAACACCAAACATCCAGCGGTTATATCCCTCGAAAGGGTCTGTTAAAATTGGAATATCCGAGTTAACTCCGGCAAAAGGGTCTTCCATCTCTTTGTAGACTGACGAATCCTGAGAGGACCTGACAGTTCCCTGAGCCGTTTCAATAGAGGAGCTTTCCGTGCTTCGAGGAACACTCTTTTCGAGTTTAATGGTTACTTCGGAGGTCTGCGCGAAAACATCGTCACCAATATCGTTAACAAAATTTGGTATTCGAGGGTCGGTCGCCCTAACCTCGGCCCACGAAAAAGAGGAAAACAAAAATAACAAGAAAAACCCGGCAAGAAAAAAACTCCGTCCTATTCTTATAAATTCCATGATCCGCATATCGTGTAAAACCTTAGATTGGGGAAATTTGTGTTTATAAAGGCGAGAAAGCAAGCACTCGCTAGAATAACAACCATAGATTAAACGCCAAGCTATCAAAATTCAACCCGTTTTTTCAATGTTTGCAGTTTTGACACAAACGTTCTTTATAAGGACTGAATGCATTTACTGTACCAACTTCTGCTTAGTCGTCTGAACACCTGAAATATTTCAAAGTTTCGGGGCCGGTTCAGGAAAAACCTTCGATAATCGGTCTACAGAACTCTGTTGCAGAGAAGCATTGTGGCTACGGGCTTTATGAACCATTTCCCATGCACGCTCATAGTTCTGCTGTTTATACAGAACATCTATCAGAATTCCATAAGCCTGACTGTTAAACTGGTTCAGCACCAAGCTCTCTTCCAACTTAGAAACAGCTTCCGGCAATCTTTCCAAGGCACTCAGGGAAGCTCCCCAGTAGGCATAAGCGTTGCTGTGTTCGGGATTGATCTCCAAAACTACCCTGTAATGGTCAATGGCATCCTCGAACTTTTTATCCATTGCCAGGGTCAGCCCCCAGTACAAATGAGCTTTTTCATCGGTGGGGTCCTTTTTTGCAGCAAGGATAAAATGGTCGATGGCTTCCGCCCTCTTATCCAGCTTAACCAGAGATATCCCCCACCAGGTTTGGATTTGAGCATGGTCTGGGTTTCTTTCGCCCGCTTTCCTGGCTATCTCAGCGGCTTCCTGGTATTTACCCAGTGCGTTCAGTTCACGAACTAATTTAACCGGATCTATTTGAACCGTTTTCTCGTCTATTATCTTTTGTTGTTCTGCCGCTACCTTGGATGTCGCATCTGAATGTTCACGAGCTTCTTCCACTTTGCCTTTAGCAGCAAGTGCTATAAAACCGACAACAATAATGACAATACAAAAGTACCACAGGGCTTTAATTTTTCCGGGCATTGGACTTTCAATTCAGGTTACTGGGAATTTTTTCCGGCAGGGTCATTGACCAAGAGGAGCATTAGTCCCAGATTATACCAGTTTTCTGTTTAAAGTTTATTTAATAATTTTTCAGCACCGGGCTGGAGATTCTCATAACCCGGTCGCAATGAAACCTGTTTTAAAAATATCTGTAAATGTTTTTTTGCTAACCTTGGATTCCAGGACTGATACTGAACCCCCAGATAATAATGAGCCGGTGGAAAGGTAGGGTCCCATTGCAAAGATTTTTTTAACTCCTCAATGGCCTTCTGGCTATCCTGTTTAAAAGCATACGCCAGCCCAAGATACAGACTCACTTCGTGATCCCCTCCATACCACTTTAGCGTATCATGCAAAACCTCAATAGCCTTATCGGGTTGTCCGGAAAACACGTGCAACCGAGCCAAACCAATCGAACCAAATACATAGAACGGGTTGATCTCAAGAGTTTTCCGGTAGGCAGACTCGGCCTTATCCATCAACTTGAGTTCAAGAAAAATATTCGCCATATTGTAATAGGTCATCACATGCTCTGAATCCAATGCCAATATCTTCTGGTAGCGTTGCAAAGCCCCACTGATATCGCCCACATTAAACGCCTCCAAGGCCTCATCCAAAAGCCTCTCCACCCCGGCCTTCTTTTTAATGTCTTCAATCTGACTTTCAGACCTTTGCAGTTTGACAAGCTTTTCCATCACCTTTTCGCGGACACTGGCATCGGCAAAGGTTACAAACTCGGGTACCAGCTTTATAAAGGGTGTCAACTGCCTGACCAAAACCGCCCTCTCATCTTTATAAACATATTCTGGCGCATTGAACTCAAGCAAGGAATTGTCATCGGTATGCAAGGGTGCCGAGGCACTGAATTCCAGCAATTTTTCCCGCGACATAATCATCAGGCTCAAAAGATCCGGAACATTATTGATCCCGATCCGGTGCAAATCGCGACCCACAACTTCGTCCGACAAATATTGACGGGCCTTTTCATAAGACAAACCATATTCCTTCTCAGACCCGATCAGCAGGTAATCGTCCCCCGCTATCGACTCCCACATACTCACAAAAGGGAACTCCTTGCTGAAAGACCGGATGATCGATTTAAAACTGTCTGGCGACATATTAGTATGAACCCAGATGCAAGCCACCCCGCCCGGATTCAGCCGCTTTTTCAGCAATTCAAAAAAGTTCACGGTGAATAAAGCCCCCACCCCTGAGATCCATGGATTTGAAGGTTCCGAGACAATGACATCATAGGTATCGTCAGACAGAGCAATATGGTTACGACCATCTTCAAGTTTCAAGGTCACTCTCTTGTCATCCAGAGCCTGGTGATTAAAGGGGTCAAAAAAACGGGAACCCTCTATGACCGATGGGGAAATCTCGACAAGCGTGATCTTTTTAACGGAAAACTGTTCCACCGCCCCCAAAGTAATACCGCTACCCTGCCCAATCACCAGAGCAGATTCAGGATCAGGATGAAACAGCATCGGTAGATACCCGGAAAGCAATTGCGTTCTCATATCGAGAGCCAAAGAAGCATCGGTCTTTCCATTCACACGCAGAAAAATATTCCCCGACACAGAAAGTTCAGTCGTCACCGTGGTGTGCATCCCTTCCTTAAAGAAAAGGATTTTATTCTTCTTCAACTCCGCTTCTTTGAGATCGGCAATTCGATAAGGCATGAAAGAGCCGCTGGAAATTACAGACTTGTCCCAGGGGCCAATTGATTTTGCCGCCAATATAGAAAACATCAAAACCGCAGGCAGAGCATAAACCTTCATACTAAAATTAAGTTTGGAACCTAAGGCAAGTATCGCTATTCCCAGTAGAATATTTAGAAACACTCCACTCATAAGTGTGGTCTGCAACCCCAACTCTGGTATCAAAATAAATCCTGCCACGAAGGACCCCACAATGGCACCAATGGTGTTACAGGCATAGGCTCGACCGACGTGGCGGCCCAGGGTTTCCAGCTTTCGCGCCGTCAGTTTAATGACCAGAGGAAACTGCGCTCCCATAAAAAAAGTTGGGATAACAATTAAGACAAAAATAATCAGGAAGTTCGCCAGTTGGACCGACTCAAACTGCAAGCCCCAGTTTTCATAAATCCAGCGATTGGCAAAAGGGATATAGCCAAATAACGGAATGATTGAAAGAGCAAATAATCCTATTACTATTTGAGTTATCCCATACACCTTCATAAAATCACTGAACCTGCAAAGAAGTCGGGAAAAACTGGCCGTTCCAAAAGCCAACCCCAATATAAAGACGGACAGAATCAGGCTGAAAGCATAAACAGAAGAACCGAGCAAGAGTGACAGAATACGGTTCCAGGCAACCTGATAAACCAGAGCCACCATGCCCGAAATCCCAAAACTCAGGAGAATAAATTTTTCCCTTTTATCCAGAGGCAAGAGCACACGCTCCGGCTCAGCAGGGTCTTTTTCTTTCAGAGGCGGTCGAAAAACTAGAAAAATAACAGCAGAAATCGCAAGGTTCAGCAGGGCCGCCATCCAGATAGTGGATTGGACTCCCCAAAGCCGCATGAAAATAAAGGCCGATGCCCATGCCCCAAAAACTGCACCAAAGGTATTTATGGAATACAAGGTCCCCACATCTTTTCCGATATGAGCCTCATCCTGCGAAATGTATTTACTGAGCACCGGCAGGGTCGCACCCATGAACGTGGCGGGCAGGATTAAAATGGCAACACAAACCAGAAAACGAGCCAGACTCGCTTGCGTATATGAATCCCCCAGGTTGAGGTAAATCCATTTGAATATCGGGAAAGCCAGATCAATCAGGCTGGGGATGAGCAGACAATACAAGCCGATTCCCGCTTCCAGAAAGGCATAGGCAGTTAGGGAGTTGAACTTTCTGTCAATCAGCTTGCCCCCGGCATAGCTCCCCAGAGCAAGCCCTCCCATGAATGCGGTCAGGACAGTGGAAATGGAATAGTGGGTGTTGCCCATCACCAGCGTGAGCAAACGGGTCCACACCACTTCATAGATCAGACCGGTTGCGCCGGAAATGAAAAAAAACAGGAAAACCCAGATTCGGGGCGGAGAACCTCCGCTAGCCAGCGTGACGCTGGACTCACTGGTAGTTTGCAATATCTTTATACTCCGGGGCTATTGCAGGCTATTTAGGATCTTTTGAACGACCACAACGAAAACCCAGAATGCCATCCTTTCTTCCAGGCGAAGCGGCAAAACGTTTGGCAGTACGTATATCCACGCTTCTCGCATCCCACGAGCCGCCGCGGAATACGCGATTTTTTTCGTTCTCAGGCCCAGTGGGATTCATAATTGGTGCGGATTTATAATAAAACTGGTCATAGAAGTCATCGACCCATTCCGAAACGTTGCCAGCCATATCATAGACGCCATAAACGCTTCGCCCCATAGGATATTTTCCCACCGGCCCCATATAGGGGTAGCCATCACCCGTTCCAGAAAAGTTAGCGCGATCGGGTAGAACCTTATTTCCCCAGGGAAATTTCAAGCCGTGAGTTCCTCTTGCCGCTTTCTCCCACTCCGCTTCCGTCAAAAGCCTCTTACCGGCCCAAGTGCAGTAGTTGACCGCATCGTGCCAGGAAACCCCGACAACAGCATGGCTGGGAACTTTCATGACCGCACTGTCCCCTTGAAAAAATGGAACCGAAGGTTCTACATACTTAGCGGCCTTGCGATACTTGTTATAGGCCTCCACACTCACCTCAAACTTATCCACATAAAAGGCATCGAGGTAAATTTCCTGCATGGGTTTTTCATCGAAGCCGCCGGAGTCGGACCCGCGCGAGAAAATACCTTCAGGAACCAGAATCATTTCCCGTCCATCATCCCCGACCAGAGTTTCATAAATACTGAAATCCCGGTTATCGGCCACCTCCACATCGTTGGCTTTTTTGGCTATTTGTTGTACTCTCTCATCGTGATCAATGGATTTTTTTATCTCCCAAATAATGACCAGCAAAAAGAGAACAGTGATCGCGAAACAACCTATAATCGCAATCATTAGATTCTTGTCACGCATATTTTTTGATCCCGTGAATATAAAGCATTAAGTTTTTCAAAGAGATGATTATAATTTAAACAGTGACTAAAGCAACGTTATTTTCCCTGCCCTCCAGCGAGGTAAGCAAATAGCAATAGCTCGTTAAGCCGAGACAACTCTTTGCTGACCAGAAAGAGCGATTGTAAGTTACCAGCGGAGGCACTCCGCCTCCTTACCGGAAATTTCCCTAACTATAAGGTTTTTACAGCCATGAATTTACTGGAAGTTAAAGACGCCGCATTATCCTTCATGAAACCCGCAAAAGCGGAAGTTTTGAAATGGTATCGTGGACAGTTTTCTATCGATCTGAAAGCGGATCAGAGCCCTGTTACCATCGCGGACCGCAAAGCCGAAGAAATTTTGCGTAAAAAAATCTCACAGAACTTTCCCGAACACGGAATCATTGGGGAAGAATTTGGCAGCCACAATCCAAATGCCGAATGGGTCTGGACCATAGACCCGGTAGATGGAACCCGGTCGTTCATAAGAGGACTGCCCCTTTTCGCCTCCATGATAGCCCTTCTCCACAAAGGGGAACCTGTATTGGGCATCATTGAACTGCCCGCTCTGGGTGAATCGGCCTGGGCCGTAAAAGGAAAAGGCGCCTTCGCAAATGGAAAACCTCTCAAAGTTTCTTCGCAACCCCGCCTGAAGGGGGCTTTTGTAGCGGTTGCGGACCATTATTGTTTTCGCAGTGAAAAATGCACCTTTCTCTACAACCACCTGAATAAAGAAGCCGGGATCGTGAGAACCTACCCGGATGCCTTTGGACACTTAATGGCAATACGCGGTGTCGTGGATGTGATGGTTGACCCTCTCGCCAAAATATGGGATTACGCCCCCTGCAAAATACTGGTTCAGGAAGCCGGTGGCCGATTCGCAAACTTCTCTGGAAACAAAGCCAGCATTGAAGAGGGAACCGCCATAGTGGGAAACTCAAAAATTGTACAGCAGGTCAGAAAAATTTTCGCAGAACACGGGAAATGAGCAAGTGCCCGCTCAAACCAAGAGCACTCTTTGCCAGCCAGAAAAAGTTATTGCCCATTACCGCCGGGCGGTGCACGGTGCCGAATGGATTTTTCTGACTCCATGCCTAATGGCTGTTTCTGGCTCCATGCCTAATGGCTGTTTCTGGCTCCATGCCTAATGGCTAAATAGGCTGACGCCCGGAAAAACCAGCATCCAAACCATGCCAGAAGCGGATCTCTTTTTCAGGCATTCTCCAGCAAAGATAAACTTCACGACCCTCCCGGATAGACGGGAAATCTACCAGGCCTTCGCGAATTCCTTTGATCTCACATCCAATCGATTCGATTTCCTCAATCAAATGGTTATATTTCAAAATCACATTCAGATAGCCGGTTCCTTGTGCACTTCCACCATTCCACTTGGCCTTTTCCCGTGCGTTGCGGATATCGGGGAAGTCACGATTCATTGAACCCGATAGCTTTTGAATTTGCGGAACCCAGCCCAACAATTGTGGAATAAGGGCATTGGCTTCTTCCAATGTAAAAAGTTTTTTTGAAGTCATGAAAAAAATCTTAATTTAATTTATTAGTCATTCGCTGCATCACTTTTTTCATTATACAAATTTAAAATCAGTAATCCAGCTTTGCATGAGATCAGAAAAACCTGCCCCAAACCTATATTCTCAAATAAAGCAAAACTAACCCCCTATTACTAAGGGGTCCTCAAGTCAAAAAGCCGACCCCATAAACCCTCTTTTTTTTCAATGGGTTATTACCATACTAACCGTCCTTCTCAAGTTTTCTCGCGCGACAATTTATCCCATTTTCATAAGGCGCGATTTTTTATTGACAAACGGGCCATAAGGTTATAGATTCTGAATTCTATTGGGCTTATTATCCTATCATGTTAGTAGGAATAACATCCGACAGTGGTAGGGCATACGGGAATATATTTATCAGTTGGCTCTACCTACAAGTGAGGGCCAATTCATTTTGTTGTTTGGCAGTGTAGTTTAAAGGTTTTATTTCCAATCATCAGTTGGGGAGGAAAGTAATGAAAAAGGCAATTTTTTTCGTAGCAGTAAGTGCATTTGTAGGTTTCATGGCAATGGGTTCCATTGTTGCCGCCGATGACGTAGTTCCCGGTCAATATGGCCAGAGCGATGCCAGTGTAATGGGTGTGGGTCAGACCATGATGCAAATGGGAGCCCACGCAAGAACTCTGACCAATGCCACAAACCTGGCATCAGGAGCAGGAAGTTCTCGTAGCGACACAGGGCCTATCAATGGCGACTACCAGTTCGGCTCTTCCCAGACCGAGCAGTCTTGGAAGCAGTGGAAGTCTGTAGAAGATGCAGGTGTTGTTGTTGGGCTGGTACCCGGTGACTGCCGTGGTGACAATTCCGATGACAGCTATCGCAAGCAGATGAACCAGAATCGCAATGGTTACATGGTTGAAAAACTGGTTTCTCAAACTGATTGTGAAGTAGACCACCCAACCATTAAGTAAATCTACTGCAAAAAAGTTTCAATCCTCTTTAAAGAGGATAAAGCCGGTGGGGCAAATCGCCCTACCGGCTTTTTTTTGCATTTCAATTCCTGATTCGATTAGAATCCGGGGTCACTACCATTCTGGTTTTACCCCTATGCACAACAAAGACATATTCCTTTCAATCAAACTAACCTTCTTCACAGCTTTTCTATTGCCCACCCTGCTCAACCTGTCCCCACCCTGCTTATGGGCCATGGAAAAGGTATCCCTTAAAAATCATCCCGAGACAGAGGTTATCGTTCCCAATCCGATGGAAATATCGAAACTACCACACAGAAAAACCTATCAGGTCAACCATGAGGCATTCACCTTGCAGTTTTTTTTCAACGAAAAGGACATATTCGGCATCATCCTTAAAAGAGACAAGAAGCGTCCTATCCATTTTCGCTGGTGCTTTTTCAGATCTTGCGAGGAAAGCTCACATGACTACAAAAAGGTAATCGCTGAGATCTCCTGCCCACCTTTCAATCAAGGCTTTTTCTCAATACCCTACCCCTTTTAGCTGCCTTACCG
>JACKQG010007694.1_pt1 | contig 10731 bp, 6 predicted proteins | sample 8237621 | NCBI WGS metagenome assembly JACKQG01 (sample SAMN15677084, study PRJNA649215) | marine metagenome | biome: marine; feature: Black Sea; material: saline water; isolation source: suspended particulate matter (SPM) from the Black Sea western gyre | collected 2013-06-09/2013-06-10 | depth... | reverse complement strand
TGAATCCACCAGCACCAACAACCACCGGCGCACAGAATGTTGAAACATCATTTCCACTCCTTCTTCCTCCAACCGTTCCGCTCACACCAGTAATGACTTGCGAATCACCTTCTCCTTCGATATGAACATCTTTCACAGCAAAATCTTGGATGATGGAACCACCATTTTCCAATACGAGTTCAGTTGCTCGTTTGAACATCATGTAATCAAATTGTATGCGAGGTAAAGAGTACCCAGCAGTTCTATCTTCCACCTGATCAGCAGGTAGGTTGATTCTAACCTCTGTGTTTTTACCTGGGCCTGAGAAGATGATGGAATCAACACGAAACAATGGAGTTTCTTCTATCATGGGTCGAACTCCAAGTTCTGTGACAATTTTCATCGATGAACCACCAACAGCATCACCACAGGTTTTGTCGCGCGGATATACTGCCTTCTCCAACAAAAGTACCTTGTAACCTTTCATTGCTGCAAATGAAGCAGCAGAGGAACCAGCGGGTCCGCCCCCTACAACGATTACATCAAACACAGAATCATCATTTGGCAACTCTCCTGTGTTGATTGGCTGCGCCCATGAAGTGGTCATCGTTTCACCTATACACCCCACGCCCGCACCTTCGCCTTCAATGGTTCGCTCGATTCGCCATTTTCATATTGCGTAGATTGATGCACTACCTCCTTCCCGCTGATAATTGATGGCGAGTATCCTAGTAGTTACCACCACATTACCAATTGAATGGACTACAGAACAAATAATGAAGTTAAAAACAAAATTAATTTCCCAACAATTAGCCGCTTGTGTTCAAAGTGACAAAATTAATTCCACATATTTATGGGAAGGTGAAATAGTGTCTGAGGATGAATGGCGCCTAACTATTAAAACCACAAAAAATCACCAAGATTCTTTGATTTCAGCATTAGTTGAGAATCATCCATATGATGTACCACAAATAATTCACAGGCTTGAAGAAACAAGTTCTGAGTACTTTAATTGGGTTAAACAACAAGTTGGTAATTGAATAGATTAGAGGATCTATTCAGGTAGGTCTTCCATAGTGCCAGTGACATTCCGTAGTTTTTCCATAGCCTCAACATAATCACCACTTCCGCCGTCATCAATGATAGTTTTACTAGCCTCCCATAATGATTTCAGCGCTGGCACCCAATCCCCTCCAAGGTCACGAATAGATGGTTCGTAGTGCCATGCTTCCCCCTCATTTTTACCATGGACGCAAACCCACGCCCAACCCATTGAAGATTTTCTCCCCTCACCAGATTTTCTAGCCATAGTTGTGGTTTTCCCAACTCCTTCTGAGTGTGCCTTTTTGATTAATAAATCCGCAAAATCAAGTGGCGAAGGTAATAATTCTGAATCATAAGGGAATTTTTTCATCATCCTTACACTACTCTGTTTTTCATCGAGATTTTTTAAGAAACCACTGAACGCCTTACGGCTGTTTAGTTGCTGTTCATAGATATCATCGGCATCAGACCCAGTCAATTCAAACATTTCCTCAAGGATATCTAAACCACATTTACCCCAAGTCGCTTTGAGCAATGAATGGGCGCTATCATCAGCCATTCGAACTACTTCGCTGGCTAACCAATGTGCTTCACCCGCAGAATCTACTCTTACACCACCATCTAATGTATCAAGTAATATTGATACAGCTTCTACTTCGGTCTTACTTCCTTGTAATTCTTGTAAGAAACCTTCTTTATCATCATTCGCGAACCAGTTTTCTTTGAGTACTAAACCTTCTTCTAATTGTTCACAAAAAGCAGCGTGTAAATGCATTTTGAGACCAGCATCCGAGATTTCTAAGCGTAACCATTGCTCGATGACAGCATCCATAGAATCGATAGTTTCTTGATTAATTTCCAAGTCTTTTGGCCAGCCATTAGGACGATAATTTGTCTCAACTTCTATTAATTCAGATAATCGTGGTGGCGACATCGTAAGAACAATACTTTGCACAAAAGGCTCTTTGGTTTTTGATAGTTCATCAAGACCAATTTCAGCGACTAAACCATTTGGATAATTCATCACAATGTTGTGTTCACCACTTCCTGTTTGCCAAACACCATCATCATTTATGGTAAATTTCAATGGCGAAGAGGAAAGCCCCTCAGTCACCCATTCTTCGGGTGGTGCAGGGTCAAGTCCGGTGCAAATAAAATCATTTGACCATGAAAAAAACCAGTAACCAGCCCTCGCCAACTCTTCCCACGCAAGCAAGCGAAATATCGGGTGGGTGTGCATTTGTAAACCGAGTAGATGGGCTGGCTTCCCCCTCCCTCGTCGAATAAATGAGGATGAACCATAAACAGGATGTTTGAATATCGCCACTGTTTCAAATTCATCTTCATGCGCGGCGGCTAAACAACCGGCAAATGCCCTACCAATCAAGCCACCTTTTCCCGATGCCATACGTTTGTGTAGCCATGTTCTATCTTCTCGTTTATTGATGACTTTCTCAATATCTTTTAGACAGGATTTCATTTTATTTGGTCTACCAAAACCACGAGAGGTTCGGCCAGAAAGAGTGGGGAGAATTGAATGCGGCTCTTCCAACATCACGTCAAGGTTTTTTCGTAAGCGTTTTTGCACTGAATCAGAAGCCCTTTTCGTGCCACGCATACGTATTTTCTGTTTTTTCTTCCCAGGGAATTCCACTTCAGCTGGTCCTGCCATAATAGTTCCCCGCGTGTCTCCGAGTCGCCCATCTCCCTTGAGGGCAACGGCTCCCATTAATTCCAACGTGCTAAAGCTTCAACCTCTAATTCATCTAATCTTCCAGGTATTACAATGCAATGTATTGACCCATTATTAATCAATTGAACATCATCTAAAGTGCCGTAAAAAATACGTTGTTCAGGACGCCCCATATCACTACAAAGAACAATTTTCCATTGTTCAATATTTTCACCAATTTTGTCGGCCGAGCGTCGTAAAATATCTACAGCCATGGCCGGGCTCATAGGGTTTTGTTCATCAACACCCATACCAGTTGGATCTAGGTCAAGTAGAACAAGAGAATGCAAGTCACGCTGAAGATTATCTAAGATCAATTCAAATGGCGATGTAGCAAGATAATCACCATATGGATAAGCAAGTGTGACCTGTCTTCCAAATCGGTATGATTGCAAACCAACAGCGCCGGTTACAATCGTTGTAATTGAAATTCCATGAATTACGTGGCAGTTAATTCCCGCTGCCTTGGCTCGTAATTGCAAATCCACATGAGTTGTTGCTTGCAACGGGTCACCCACTATCATCAAAGCCACCGCGTTTTCACTAGCAAGTTCCAATAATTGGTCAGGGTTTTCCACCCCAGGCCGCATTAGCAACTCATATTCCCCAACAATTTCAACAAGTTTCGCTCCTTCACCTGATGGTAAAAGTGCGGTATAACCCTCTAAAAACCGATAGTTACAGGATTTCGCGGCTTCAATAGAAGCAGTAGTCATGGCGGACAAATCTCCAGGACCTAAGCCAATCAACCACAACCCTGATTCAAAATTTGTCATAGTCCATCCTCCGTCATCGTCAAGCGAGTAGTGCTTATCGGACTTTCGAGTATGATGCGTCATTTGAGGGTGCCGAAGCAAAAAACCCAATCTATTTTGGATTGCATAAACAGCTTTGAATGGTCATCTAAAGGATATCGAGTATTGGATGATGGTGAGTTCAAATTAATTCCACTTGGAGATAATCCTCCTGAAAATTTACCCGAGCCATTAAATCAATTTGAGGAAAAAGAGGCGGAACAATCGGAACGCTTACCACAAAAATGGATTGGATACTTGCCACAATTTATTGATGAAGAAATCATATCTTTACATGAAGGCGGGTGGCCAAACGCCCAAGAACCGCTGGGTGACATACTTCTGTTCAAAATTGAAAAACATCTTGAACAATATGCTCAAGAAGTCGCACTAGCAAAAATCACCCACCATAAAAAGGTGAGAGTAGTATTCCGAGATCACGGTGTTAAGGGCGATTTCAGAATAAGAGAATTAGAACCATTGGTTGCTAGGCTAGATGGTCAATTGTTGACAGTTGAGCAAATTAATTTGCTACCAGAATCCGTTAGGGAAACATTGTTACAAACAGAAACATTAGTCAGAGAATACAATTTGAACATCAAAGTAGATCCACGAAAAGCATTCTTTTCTCATCGCTTACAAAGTCAACGTGTTCATACTGTTGAAAGCGCAATTAAACTTAGAGAGATGCTTGGTCGCCCATTAGATGTTGCAGACCCATATTGTGGGGTTGGCCCAGCTTTCAGCCACCTTTTACAAATTGATGACTTAGTAGGAAATTTACTCGCTTGCGATATCAACCCAGATGCGATGCCACTTCTAGTTGAGAATTTGAAACGCAATGGTGTAGATGTTTCATTAGACGATATCAAAGCAAACCAATTACAAATATCGGGCAATTATATCGGCGTACATGATGCTTTAACTCTGACAAAAGATAGTAACTTGGTTGGTAAGTACGACGTTCTTTTGGTTAATCTCCCTCACGAAACAGTTACTCATTTACCCCACCTTATTGGATTATTGAAAGTAGGTAGCCCAACCCTTGTACGTGGTTGGTTAGTTGCTCCAGAAAATGAGATTTCAAATCTAACTAAACAATTACAAAAAATATTACCACATCCACTTGAAGGTAGCCCTCTTGTAGAGGTGGAGCGCCGAACTCAATACAATACAACTGATTGGTTATGTAGGTTTGAAGCGTGGCTAAATATCCCTCACGAATAGGATTTTTCTTCGGCGAAACAGGTTATTAACGCGCGGGGAATCTCCGTATTGATGCACCGAGCACTGTTCTTAGCGATTCTAATGTTGGCGGCCCCCCTTGTGGCTCTCTCATCAAATTTTGAAATGATGAATGAATCAGTTATTTTAGTTGATGAGGAAGATGATTTCAATAGCGCAAAAACAGCAACCAACCCACTTGGTTGGGAGTGGGTTACCAAAGATTACGATGCAGGATATGTTTGGACTAGAGAAGTAGAGGTTGACACTTTTGGTAACACGTACATTTCAGGCATTTTCCGAGGTGGTAGCCTTTCCCTCGACTATCACCATGCACTGAATAACGGCGGTCTAGATGTATTTACAGCAAAATTTTCTTCAGTTGGTGATTGTGTTTGGTTGACTACTTTTGGTGGTGCTTTAGACGAGCATGTTGAAGATATGATTGTTGACCCTTCAGGAGATGTCTATGTTGTTGGTAGTTACGATTCACCACAGTTTAATGCGAGTTCTTCAATTTTGAATAATTCAGGTAGCAGGGATGGTTTCGTAGTTAGTATTGGTAGAAACAGCGGAGCAATTTCGTGGGGCAATTCAGTTAATGGCGCGGGTTTTGATAACATCACAGGAGTAACATTAGATTCCACTGGTGGATTAGTTTATTCTGGATGGACAGCAAGCCCTCAAATTACTATCAACGGAACAACCCTGAATAACAGCGGCGACACAGATTTTTTCGTATTATGGGGGTACACAAATGGTTCTTGGGAACAAGGTAGAATCTATGGTGGCACAGGTAAAGAACAAGCTCACGACATCGCTGCAGATGGCAATGGCAAAGTAATGGTCGTTGCAGAATTCACAACATCAAGTTTGACACTTGATCAAACATCAATTACTCATGGTGGAGGTTCAGGTTCAGATTCCCTTGTTATGCGTGTAGCAAAAGCCGGTGTTGAATGGGTTCGTAAACCAATTTGTGATAAAAATGACAGGGCTTGGTCTGTAGATGTTGATAGTGCTGGCAATGTCTTTGTGGCTGGAGAAATTATGGCAAATACTAGCTCAGCGTCTATAACATGGGGTTCAATTCAATTGTATATACAAGGATATCATACATCATATGTGGTTAAATTTTCAAACGTAGGTGCAATTGGCTGGGCGCTTGGAACATACTTGAGTTATTCCTATTCAAGTTATTATGTTAAAAACCCATCAATTGATATTGAAGGTAGCCATTTATTGATGGGGTTAAATTACAACGAACGTTTTAAATTTTATTCGGGTTCGTATTCATCTAATTGGATTTATGAACATAATAGTCTGAATAACGCGGTACTTGTTGAGTTGACAAATACGGGTTCTATGGCAACTTCAAATTATATGAGATCAGGCTATTCTAGTGTTGATGATATTGCTTGGATGGATATGTCATCAGGTAATGACCATATTATTATCCCATTCAATGGTTTAGCAAGACAGAGTGAAAGTTATCATTATTATTCAGATGCCCCAGCAACGACCCTCCAAAGATATTCATGGAATAATGGTTTGAGTTCTCAACAATTCTATGCATTAATCGGACATACAGGTTCTGAAACAATAATTGATTTAGAACAGTATGACAACACATCAAATATTTTACTTGGTTCATCAACTCGTTATGGACAAAATATTCGTTTTGGTAACAATGTGATTGGTGGCGACCTTACGACATCAAATACATATGAATCTCGCCTATTCCTTGCGATGTCAGATTCAAATGGAACATGGACACATCTTGATGAAATCAAAGTCGGTAGTCACAGAGAAGGTAGTTCAGGTTTTACAACAGATAGAGAGTGGGCTGCAATGGCAGTGGGTGATAATGGTACTGTATGGGTTGGTTTTCATTGGCAAAATTTCTTAGAGATACCAGGACTGACTTCTCGTTCAACTGGTTCAGGATATATTGTAGCGAGTTGGTCGCCAACAAATGGATGGATGTCTGCTGATTCAATTTATTTCTCAACAACAGGATATGTTGATGTTGACATCGCTGTTTCTAATGGCGAAGTTTGGTTTTCAGGAGCTTGTTATGGAACTGTAAATATGCACGGTACAAGTTATTCAGGTAGTTCTAATTGGAATATTTGCATAGCAAAAAGAGGAGTTACAAGTTCATGGAGTAATATTTACCGTTCTGGCCAATACACTCAGCATGATTTATCTCTTGAGGCTATGACAGCACACCCCAATGGCGGTGTAGTATTTTGGGCGAAATCAGGATATTACAATGACCCAAGTACAGGTAATAATAACAAAAATGCGTATAGTAAAGGCGCTCTAATTAGATTATTTTCGTCAAATGGAACAATGTGGTGGATGGGCGAACCAACTTGTAGCACTGGAAGTTATTGTAGTTGGGTCGAGAGCCTAGATGTCACAAGTTCAGGTGATGTTTTCGTTTCTGGTTATTTTGAAAATAGCGTTTCATTTGGGTCTTGTTGTTCAGTAAATTCTGGCGGCGGATATGATGGATTTTTAGCAAAATTCAATTCAAGTGGTTCATGGGATTGGTCAATATCTCTTGGTGGTACTTCACAAGATAAAATTCTTGATGTGCGAAATATTGGTAATGGAAGTATTGCTGTTGTGGGTGATAAATCCGGTGTAATTAGTGTAGGGTTAACGACATTATCAAGCGCAGGAACAGGCTTTGTTGCCATGGCGGCAGACCAAGGAACATGGGAATGGGCTGCCCAACCAACAGGCAATACAGTCGTACAACAAGTAATCGCAACAGGAAACGGAACCATTGAAGTGGCTGGTGTTTTAGAATATCAAAATTCAGCTAGAACATTTGGTTTGGATTCACTGAATTCATCAGATGGAGATGACATTTTCCTTTCTCGAATGAGTGCTGATGCTGATGCTGATGGCATTACCAATAACAGAGATAACTGTCATCAAATATACAATCCTAGTCAACAAAATTATGATTCCGATACATTTGGTGATATATGTGATTCAGACGATGATGCTGATGGCATAGGAGATGTGGTTGACAGTTGTCCACAAGGGGCTCTCACTTGGTCATCAAATAATACCACAGATCATGATTCGGATGGTTGTAAAGATGCCATTGAAGACGATGACGATGATAATGACGCGATTAACGATATACTCGACGCTTGTTCCACAGGTTCTTTGAATTGGACATCAAATGGAACTACAGATTATGATACAGATGGATGTAAAGATTCGAATGAAGATTTAGACGATGATGACGATTCTGTGAACGATACAGCCGACTCTTGTCCTAAAGGAAGTTTAGGTTGGCTATCCAACCCCTCAACCGATCATGACGGTGATGGTTGTTTAGACAATGTTGAAGATACGGATGACGATGATGATGGAATCAATGATGAATACGATACATGTGTTCGCGGTGAATTAAATTGGACATCCTCTAATATCACAGACAATGACGGAGACGGCTGTCTCGATGCGACTGAAGACCTCAATGATGATGACGACCATTACCAGGATTACGATGATTCATGCCCAAACGGTTCTGTCGGGTGGTACTCCGGAAGTATCACTGATTATGATGGCGACGGGTGTAGGGACTCAGACGAAGATTTGGATGATGATGGTGATGGTATTCCGGATGTAGATGATAACTGTCCAACAGGTGTGAAAGGTTGGGTTACGAACCCAACTGTTGATTTTGATGCTGATGGCTGTCATGACTGGAATGAAGATTCAGATGATGATGGTGATGGGGTATCAGATCTCATTGATGATTGTTCAAGGACAATGGCTGGGGAAACCCCCAACGCAGACGGTTGTGCACCAGGTGAAATTCCGGATGGGAATGGCGGCGGTAGTTCATCAGTAAATTATACCGAGGATAATACGTATGTCAACAATACTTATGTCAACAATACGTATGTAAATAACACATATGAAAACAACACTTTGAACAATGATACATACCAAAATCAAACATTCCAAAATAATTCATACAATAATGATACATTCCAAAACCAATCTTTCTCAAACACGACCAATTTGAATCAAACGATAAACGAAGGCGATTTAGTAAACAATAGTGGTGAGCAACAAATAGAGACAGCCCCGGAAGGAGAGGCATCTTCTGGATTGTCTTGGTTACCTTTAGTTGTTGTAGCGTTGATGGTGTTACTCCTCTTTGTTCAAGCATTACATCTTGTAAAGAAACCCGCACTCCCCCCTGGTCCTCCAGAGAGCATGTTAGTAGAACAGGAACTATTTGATGAGGTGGATCATACTGGTGTGGTTAGTGACGAGCAAGAAGATTTTGATACCCTAGTTGAAGAGGAAGTAACAAAAACATCCCCAACTGAAGAGTCGGACCAGCCACAAGAGAAAGGCCCACCTTTAATTGTTGAAAACCCAATTATTTCGGATGGTTTTGAGTGGGTTGAGTGGCCAGATGGTAGTGGCCAAAATCATTTCAGAGAAGTCGGTTCAACAGATGAGTGGCAATCTTGGCCTATCGAGTAATTAACCCGTGAAATAACGTAAAAAACCACTTGGCGCCCCGACCGGAATTTGAATCCGGGTCGAAGCCTCGACAGGGCTTCATGATAGACCACTACACTATCGGGGCTAAGTGAATGGCTCGGCCAAAACCCACCTGTATTTAATGAGAACCCAACTCGCCGTAATGAGAGAGATGGCCAAGAAGGGAGATTCAACACCGGGCGCGGCTGAAAGCGATGAAGAAAAAAACACACCTAAGGGTCCACCATCCGGTCCCCCAGGTGGGCCACCAAAAGGCGCACCAATGGGGATGCCAATGGGTATGTTTCCAGGGATTGCCGCAACGGGTGCACCACCACAAAGGTCAGCAGGCCCCTCTACTCCAGTGCAACAAGATAATGGACAACAAGAAGACGATGAGGAGCAAGAAGAGGTAGTAGATACTCCTGTTGCTGATGAAGATGACGAATTTTCTGATGAACCACCAGCACCTTCAGCAGATATTGGTGGTATGATAGGTCAAGCAATGGCAGCAACACCAATGTCAGATGTCGAAGCTCTACGGGCTGAAAACATGTCAATGCGAGATGCTTTGACTAATGCTACAGGTATAATCAATGAAATGGATACTCAACCAATGCCGCCAATAGTCGGGGATGGTTTTGTAGTACCCGCTCATGTTGTTAGTGATTTTGTTAGGATCGGGCGTCAACTACAACGAGATGGACTTTGTCATGCAACTGTTGGAAGCGTTTCCACACTTTCTTTAGACGAACCAAACCTTGTACATATCACCAAAAAAGGCTCTCCTCTAGGTCAGTTAGATGAGCGTCATATTACTTCAGGGAGATTAGGGGAGATGGCCCCACATGGTGCGGGTAGTGCCTGGAAAGTTCACACAATTTTGCTTGCAGTAACTTCGCTTGAGCACAATGGTAGTGCTGCTTGCGCACATCTCCCAGCCCCTTACACTACTGCAATGTCACTTGAACAGGATTTGTTTGTTCTTCGCCCTTCTGACCTTGCGGGTAAGCAGAGATTTGAGTCTGTTGTGATAGTTGATTCCGATGACGTGTCAGAGGATGATTTCTTGCGCCAACTTTCCGAAGGGTTGCAACAATCAAAATGCAAAGCAATCGTTGTGCGAGGCGGCGGAGTGTATGCTGTCGGTGCTAATTTTAACGAAGCTTGGGATAATGCTGCAGCGATAGAACACAGCATGAAAATTTCATTCCTAACCCGCCTCGCTGACATAGAATGATAGCGGCAAGTTCATTGAATTCAAGCAAGCGCCAATAGGCCGATAGCCATGGCCAACCCTCTTGTTATTGATGTCGTTGATAACGGCGGGCAGTGGACTCACAGAGAATGGAGAATGCTCCGGTATCTTGGTGTAGACACTCAAATAATTCCTAATGATGCACTTTGTGATGATCTTAGGGAATTGGG
>JACKQG010007692.1_pt1 | contig 10733 bp, 14 predicted proteins | sample 8237621 | NCBI WGS metagenome assembly JACKQG01 (sample SAMN15677084, study PRJNA649215) | marine metagenome | biome: marine; feature: Black Sea; material: saline water; isolation source: suspended particulate matter (SPM) from the Black Sea western gyre | collected 2013-06-09/2013-06-10 | depth... | reverse complement strand
AGTCAGACAACCTCCAAGTAAAATCCCCACATTCTTGTAAAACATACCAAGTTCTGGTATAAATTGGTTTAACCTACAACTCTTATAGTAAACCATGTGAGACATATACTCATTATTAAGGACGGGTATAAGATAGATCATTAAGTAATTAAAATTTCGTATATCTTTTTAAGTACTCTTAAAAGAATTAAATAATAGATTCTTCCCATAAAACCTATCCTAGGTCTATGAAATGAAAAAAGAATTAGCTATTACATTAACTCGTTATGAAAAAATGGAGTGGGAACTAAAACATGCTTTAGGTAAGACCAGTAATGAAGAGTACAAAAAATGGGCTTTGTATACATCCTTAGTTTTTCCACAAATTGCTGTTAGAAGAGTAAAAAATCTTGGAGAATTTGCAGGAAAAATAGCAAAAGGAACTTATTCTGAAGCAAAAGATTTAGTTAACGCCAGTATAAAATGGAAACTTGGTGAACATACAAAACAACGAGCAAATGACTTGATAACATTCTCTAAAGAGTCACTTAAGGATTTTAAAGAATTGACAAGCATAATCAAAAATATGATTAAAAATGATCCCAAAAAAGCAGCAATAAAAATCTTTGCTGCAACAATGGGTTTCAACGTTGGTGGTGGTGGAATAGATGGAGATGGAGGTATACCTGACATAGATTTAATGGTTTCGATAGGAGCTCATCGCTCAATTTTTACTCACTCGGTTCTGCCCATGATTTTTTTTGAAGGGTTATTCCTAGGTATGATCGGACTAGTAAAAATTATTCATAAAAATTTACCAGCTGATCATGATCCTTTGTGGGATGATATAAAAAATAATAATGAAGAATTTCTAGAAATTTTCTATAACGGCATGAGTACAGGAATTATATATCATTTAGGTTTCGATGCAACAATAGATGGAGGTGGGACTTATAAGAATTTACCTTTTTCAATGCCTCAATATGGTCATCAGATATTAGGGGCTCTAAATTCATTGACAGAATTAGTTGATATAAAAAGTAAGAGTAAAAAAATGGTTTGGAAAAATATTAAATAGTTTTTTGGATATGGAAGTTATAATTGGCCTAATAATATTATTTTTTGTAGGAAGATATTTTCTTAATAAAGAGAATGATTCCAATGGCAATAATTATGATGTTGCTCAAAAAACCAAATATAATGTTGCTCCAAAAACCAAAGCAGGCTATCGCCCTACAAGAGGAGCATCTAACACTAATCTGTCATGGAAAGAACAATCAATTAGTAAAGGGGGAATCAATATAAAGGAGTTGGATGGATTACAAGATGCTTTCACTGGCTTATCTCTGGATCCACTCAAAGGCCTTTATCAATGTGTAAAATGTAAGGTATTTTATCATCAGGAAAGTATAGATGTAATTAAATCAGAAAATCGTGGAGAATGTGTTTCATGTCAATCGAGTACAATAAATCTCATTGAAAAAACTGATGTAACTTCCGGAACTAATTACACACCACATTCTGTAACACTTTCTAATTTTAAGAATTACACAGGACAAGTAATTACATTTGAAGGACAAGTTCCAGATATTCTAGAAAGCCGGAGAGGATCTGACTATGCTGTCATGTTTGAAAAGAAGAGTTGGACTAAGGGATTTAAGTTGGTGTTTTTTCAAGGCAATGTAGAAAAAGATTATATATATAATTTAAAAAATAAGAAAATAAAAGTTAGAGGTTTACTTGTAAATCATGAGACTTTCGGATGGGAAATTATAGTTAACCATAAAAGTATGATTTTGGAGATTAACTAGTGGAATGGAAAGAATTAAACAGATATAGCAATATCGTGGAGGAACTGCAAAATAAAGATCCCTATGAGATTCTAGAAATTGAAAGAACCGCATCAAAAAAAGAAATAAAAGAAGCTTACTATAGAAAAGTTAAGACTTATCATCCTGATAATTCTGATGAGTTTATAAAAAAAAATAATGAAAGTATTATGAAAATAGTCAACGATGCCTATGACAAAATCAAATAAAAGTACAAGGTATGATCGGCACAAACTAATTGACTGGTTCTCACAGGAGGATCTAGAAAATTCACATATAGCTGTTGTTGGTACTGGGGCCGTAGGTAATGAAGTTCTTAAAAATTTAGCACTATTAGGTGTAGGGGAAATAGATATATTTGATTTCGACAATATTGAAATACATAATTTGACAAGAACAGTTTTATTTAGTGAAAATGATATCGGAAGAAGTAAGGTTGATGCAGCGAAAGAAAAAATTAAGTTAATTAATCCGAATATTGAGGTGAATGCGTTTGCTGGTGATGCCTGGGAATTGATAGGTTTTGGTCAGTTAAAATCATATAATTCTGTAATTTGTTGCGCTGATAACTTTGAGATAAGAATACAACTCAACAAGTTGTGCTATTTATCTAAAATAGATCTGGTTAATTTAGCAATTGATAGCAAATTTGTAAGTATTGAAACTTTCCCTTTCTCAAAAGAAGATAATTCTCCCTGTTATGAATGTACTTTGCCGTCTGGAGTTTACAATAAAATATCACAAAGATATTCTTGTGGTTGGCTAAAAAAAATTTCCTTTATAGAAAAGAAAATTCCCACAACCATTATAACTTCATCAATTGCTGGAAGTTTAGGAGTTTCAAAAGCATTAAAATTTGAAAATAAAAAAGATTTAATAGAAAAGGATTTTGAAAGAATATTTGTAGACTCTTTTAGTGGAAGTTCTACTGTCAGTAAAATATTAAAAAAAGAAATGTGTATCGGTTGCTCTTTAGATAATGAGTTTTTAGAAATATTTTCAAGCAAATCTCAAATTGGGAATGAACTTATAAAAAGTAGTCTTGATTTGGATATGGATTTGTATTTGAGTGATCCATTAATATTTGGAGGTGAATGCACTAATAAAGAATGTGACCATAAAATAGATGATTTGTGCATTTTAAAAAAGGCAAGTAAATTTGACGACAGAATTTCGAGATGTAATAATTGCAATTCTAATTCTGTAGATATTGAAATTAAAGATAGAACGAATTTAGAAGAACTATTGACAAACTTTTCAGGATATTCTCTGGACTGTAAATTCTTGTATTTTGCTATCGAAAATAAAACAACAATCATTGAAATGAGGTAAACATGTCAGAAGTAACAATTATAGTGAGAACTGCAGACAAAACAAGAAAAGCAGAGGTCACAATAGATAGAGAAAGCAAAGGGAAGGAAATAATACAAAATGCTGTTGACAATTGGTCATTACCAACAGATGGTGAATATCAGTTGACGAATGTTACACAGGACCCAAAGATAACAATTATGCCTGAAGATAGTCTTTCCGAAGAAAAAGTGAAAGATGATGATATCTTAGAAGTTCAACCGATTTTAGTTGCGGGGTGATAATGAGTGCTGTTTCTAGTCGAATTTTAGAAGATATTGAAAAAATAAGAAAATTATCAATTAAAACAAACAATAGAATTACAATTAACAAAACGGAAGGGAATCCCCCAAATGCTGTCTTTATAGACTTTAAATATAACACTGCAGCAGATTCTTCATTCCCTTCTAATAAACAGCAATTAAGTACAGTAAAGATTGATTTATCAAATCGATACCCTTTCCAGGAACCAAAAACTAAATTCCTAACGCCAATTTTCCATCCAAACGTATTTGAGGGGGGAAAAATATGTTTAGGAAAGAAATGGTTGCCAACAGATACACTAGATTTACTCGCAGAGAGAATTGCTAAAATAATTATCTTTGAACCGGATATTTTACATGCAGGTGATCCTGCAAATGGTAAAGCAAAAGATTGGTATTTAAAACTTGAAGCAAAAAATCCGAATTTATTTCCTACAGACAATTTTTCAAGTTCTTTAAATAAAAAAGAATCTACTATCAAATGGAATAATAAGATTTAATATGAGTATTAAGTGGGTTGATCAAAAAAATGATATCGAACTTTCCTCATTAGCTGAACTGTTTTCAAAAATTAATTTTTGTGAATCAATTCCAATAATTAATAAGGAAATTCATGTCTGGATTGAAAAAAAATGTTTTGAAGATATCTACACACATTTAAAGAGTTCAAAAAAAGAGTTAGGAGGACTACTTATAGGTTCTGTATATAGCGATGATGAGACAAATTTCAATTATGGACTTATACATATAAAGAAAAATATCGTATCAACTGAATTTACTAATAGCGGAGTTTCGTTGTCGATGAGTCCGGATGTTTGGAATAGGGCAAATGAGGTTAGCGATAATAATAATTTTGTTTTAGGTTGGTATCATAGTCATCCAAATCTTGGAGCATTTTTTAGCAGTACAGACAAACATACCCAAAAGAATTTTTTCCCCAGTAATTACAACCTAGGGTTGGTAGTTGATCCCTATAATAAAGAATATAAAATATTTATAAACAAAGATTCTGTAGAGATACAAAATGAACACATCACTATCGTCCAAAATAAATAACTAACTTAATGTTATTTGTGTTTTGGCAAAATAATCCTCCCTTCCACTTTATTTTTTAGATTTTATAGCTATCAACATCGCCAAAAAAATACTTATAATAGGTATATAATAGTGAAAAGAATTACTGTTAGTTACAGCTATTAATGAATGAAGAAATATACATCCACCACCTGCTCCAATGATAAATTTCTTTTTAGGTAATTCAGAACAAAATTTTTCTCTTAATTCTCCTCCAAAAATAAGTGCTCCTGTTGAACTCAAAAAATAAATTATTGTCATAGATATCCATCCAGTATCCCAATCTGAATTAATGAAACTAGTCACAAAATTCAATAGCACGAAAATAATTATAGTAAGAATTATCGAAAATGATGACTTAGTTAGAAAAATTATAAATTCCATGCTAGTCTTTTTCTGTGTTTCAGGATTCTTTTCTTCTTTTCCCATTTAATATTTCTCCTTTCTAATAAAGAACTCTTAACCCCTTCCAAGTTGGTCCATCCCACCCCCATCCAGATGGTTTCTTTTCAGGAGTATCATCTTTAAAATAATCAGAATCCCACTGGTATCTTAATGACTCTTTCAACTGCTTACCCCACTCTGCCCAATCTTCTGAAGTTAGCTTTTTAGGTCCACCCCCAACCAAGACACATGTCGGACAAGTCCCATTGACGATTGGACACCCCTCTGCTATCTCACAGACAACTTTATACTCTTTTGAAAAGTCATGACTATATGCAACATAAGTAACCATAAATATTGCAATAACTAAGATTAGTGTTTTCATATTATCCTTTCATGTATTTTTGTATCCGTAATACCAAACGTTATTTGTCTTACCCACATTCCTAACTGTGTGGATAGCATTAGCGGGAATAAAAACTTCTTCACCAATTGGAGGTTGCTCTGACTTGCCTTCAATTTCAATCTCAATCTCGCCCTCTGCTAACACCACTAGTTCGTCTGTCTTATGGACAAAATCTGCCCAAACCTGTCCTGGAGGATCTCTGAAGATTCCAAAGGTGTAACCTCTAGAATCCCAATCTTTTTTAATTTCTTCTGCAGTCATTTTTTTAATACAGGACTCTCAACCCTTTCCAGGTAGGACCATCCCACCCCCACCCTGATGGTTTTCTTCTGGGGATGTCATTCTTTAATGGCACATACTTATTGCGTTTCTGAATCCATTTAGCCCAGGCTGCAAGGTCTGGATCTAAAACTATTTTGTGGGTCTTCTCAACCAAGACACATGTAGGACATGTTCCATTGATCACAGGACACCCCTGTATCCTCTTACAGACAACTTTATACTCCTGTGAATGCTCTTGCCCCATTAGAATAAATGGTGTCAGGAAGAAGATGCATACTATTATTAATTTTCTCATATTATCCTTTCATGAATATTTAATGTTTTTTTAATGTATATTTACTCCAAAATTAACATGGAAGCAACATGATATTAGAGCCAGTAAGAAATTAGTCTTTTCCCTCCCAGCCACATAAAAAATAGCTTGGATGCCCATTATGTATAGTCGCAATTTCATATGCTCCTATAATTTCATCAGGAGTTATCGAATCTGCCTGTCCATTGTGGTCAATCATGAGATTGTTTAATTGGTTATCTAGAATGTTCTTTTGTTGGAAAAGTAATCCTTCCAAGTTACTTCCAAGAGTGGAGGCCACCTTCTTAATTAAGATTTGAAGTTGTATTGGATCGTATTCCTTAATTGACTTTTGAGGTAACTTTCTAAACCAACCGCTTTTCATTCTTCTGTACAGCAGGCCACTATTCTTGTGCTTATAAATATTTTTCCTAGTTGGATGCGGTTCCCATCCTTCAATTTTATCCATTGTTAGTTCTCCATCAATTTTTGAGAGTAACCGGTATGGGAAAGTTTGACGCAGCTGTCCAATTGAAAGGAACAAAACTTATCTAAGCCAGTATTGAAATGCTAATAGGAATTATTACCCAGGCATTTTGGCTTTCACCCATATCGTCCTTCATAAATACGAAGCTTCTGCAAGCACCTTCAGGACATGCCTGTAAAGGTTGCTGACCGGTAGGACACTGGATGTGTCAATGCAAACTAAACCGATTCTCTTGATATTTAAGTGTTATTATATAATGAAAGTAGTAAAAATGTCAAGGTTAATTCTTTAAAAATAGAACAAATTGTGATACTTATGTGCCATTCCGAACTAATTATAAATTAAACATGGCATCATTCTCTCAATTCTTGAATTCATTTGATCCTGAAACTAAAGGAAAGCAGTTCGAAGTCTTCATCAAGTGGTTCTTGAAAAACGACCCAGAATGGTCAACTCAGGTTGATCAAATATGGCTATGGGATGAATTTCCAGAAAGATGGGGACCTGATTGTGGAATTGATCTTGTCTTCAAACATAAGAATTCAGAAGTTTGGGCAGTCCAGGCAAAATGTTATTCACCTGAACATTCAATCACTAAAAAGGATGTTGACTCCTTCCTCAGTGAATCTAACAGGTCATTAATTGATAAACGACTTTTAATTACAACTACTGACCTGATAGGTGCAAATGCTAAAAGAACATGTGAAAATCAGGAAAAAGATGTGGTTCAATTTCTTTATTCAGATTTTGAAAAAGCAGAGATTGATTACCCTGAAAATTATTCAGAATTAAATAAAGCCAAAAGAAAAGACCCACCAAAACCAAGACCCCACCAATCAGAAGCGGTTAATGCAGTTGAAAAAGGATTTAAAAATAATGATCGTGGTCAATTGGTCATGGCTTGTGGAACAGGTAAAACTTATACTGCACTCTGGGCTAAAGAACGACTAAATTCACAATCAACTTTAGTTTTGGTCCCATCTCTGAGTTTGCTGTCTCAGACTTTAAGAGAATGGACATTTGCTTCTAAAGAAATATTTGATGTCTTGTGTGTTTGCTCAGATGAAACTGTCGGAAAAAAGTCGGGTTACGATCTAATAATTCAATCTGTTCATGATCTGCCATTTCCTGTGACATCGGATGTAGAAGAAATTAGACATTTCCTGCAAGCCAAAGGCTCTAAAGTAATATTTTCAACCTACCATTCTTCTCCTATCATTGCTCAATCACAAAGTAAAAATAAAGTCCCTTCATTTGAATTGGTCATTGCAGATGAAGCACATAGATGTACTGGTGAAGCAGGAAGTTCATTTACAACAGCTTTAGATAATTCTCTAATTAGAGCCAAGAAAAGATTGTTTACAACTGCAACTCCCAAAACTTATACAGCAAACCTCAAGAAGAGTGCAGAAGAGAGAGGGTTAGAAATAACAGGAATGGATGAAGAGAAAGTTTTTGGGAAGGTATTCTACTCATTACCTTTTGGGGAGGCAATCAAAAGGGAACTCCTAACTGACTATCAAGTGGTTATTGTCGGAGTTGATAAACCTATGATTACTGAATGGATAGAAAATCGGGAATTGGTTAAAACTACTTCAGGTAAAACTACAGATGCAGAATCTTTAGCAGCACAAATTGCATTAATCAAAGCAATTAAGGATTATGATTTAAAAAGAATTATCAGTTTCCATAGCAGAGTTAAAAGAGCAGAATCATTTGCCTCAGAAACACAAAACTCAATTCTAAATATCAACAAAAAACATATGCCAAAAGGTAAAATATGGGCTGATTTTGTCTCAGGTACAATGTCATCACATAACAGACGTTTGAAACTTGATCTACTAAAAAATTTATCTCAAGTTGACAGAGGATTACTCTCAAATGCTAGATGTTTATCTGAGGGAGTTGATGTACCTGCACTGGACGGTGTTGCCTTCATAGATCCAAAAGGAAGCCAGATTGATATTGTACAGGCAGTTGGCAGGGCAATTCGTCTGAGTCAAGAAAAGAAAATTGGCACAATTTTTTTGCCTGTCTTTTTACAGGAAGGGGATGATGCTGAGTTGTCAATACAGTCCAGTAAATTCAAGCCTGTCTGGAGTGTGCTGAATGCCCTCAAATCTCATGATGATGTACTATCGGCAGAACTGGATCAGTTACGAACAAATCTTGGTCGCAAAAAATTTCAGGGTAAAATCAAAAGCATTCCAAAGGTTATTATTGATTTACCCCAATCTGTTGATGAATCATTTGCAGAATCGTTGAAGACTATTCTTGTTGAAAGAACAACAGAATCATGGAATTTCTGGTTTGGATTATTGGAGGATTATGTTTATCAAGAGGGACATGCTATGGTACCTGCAAAATTTATAACAGAAAAAGGTGATAAATTGGGGAGGTGGGTCGACCGTCAAAGAGCAATTAAGCTGCTTTTATCACCCAAACAAATTTCATTATTAGAATCAATAAAAGGTTGGGAATGGGACGTAATTAATTATAAATGGAAGTTGGGATTATTCCATTTGAAAAAGTTCGTAAAAAAAGAAGGACATGCCAGAGTATCCCAATCATATAAATCTCAAGATGGATTTCGATTAGGAAAGTGGGTAATTGATAAGAGACAAATAAAGGATAAATTAAATTCTCAACAAATATCTCAACTAGAAAACTTATACGGATGGGTATGGAATGTATTAGATTATAAATGGGAAGTCGGTTTTTCACATTTAGAAAAATTTGTTCAAGAAAAAGGACATGCTAGAGTACCTGATTTGTCTGTAACTAGAGACGGTTATGGACTGGGGGTTTGGGTCAGAAGACAGAGAAATAATAAAATTCGACTAACTCACAAACAAAAAAGTAAATTAGAATCATTAAGTTTTGACTGGCAACCTATTGATAATCAATGGAAGTATGGGTTTGAATGTTTGAAAAAGTTCGTATTAAAAGAAGGTCATGCTAAAGTACCCTTACGCTATAAAACCCAAGAGGGGTTCCGATTAGGGGGATGGGTTTCTCATCAAAGGAAAGTATTGAAAAAGGATCAATTAATTCTTGAAAAAAAAACAAAACTAGATTTGTTAGGCTTTGATTTCAAACCTTTAAATACAAAATGGGAACAAGGGTTTTTTCATTTGAAAAAGTTTTTTGAAAAAGAGGGACATACAGTAGTTCCAACATATTATACATCAAAAGATGGTTATAAATTAGGTGCTTGGGTTGCTCGTCAAAGAAGACTTAAAGTAAGAATGAACCCAGAATTAAAATTAAGACTTGATTTATTAGGATTTGTTTGGAAAGTACATTGAATTTTTATGTGTTTTTTTAATTAAAAATATATCAAATTAACAGGTTAATATGGATAACTTAATCAGTGATTATAAATATACAGTAATTATTTTATTAATCTTATCGAATGCATTAACAATAATTTTTTACTTTTTAAAATATCAATTAGCTTACAATAAGCTTTTATATAAATGTCGTGAGGTAGAAAGAAAAAGTCATTTATTAGAGTTAAATTTTTTCAAATTATTAAGAAGAGAAATTGGATCAAATAGAATTCTTTCAAAAGATGAACTTTTGGAAGCAGAAAAAGAATTAGTTTTATATGATCAATCGTTGAAAAATAGTTCAAAGGAGGAATTAAATGAAATTAGTATTGAAATGAATTCTAAATATCCAGATATTGAGGATTACGATTTCTGGGGAATGAAGTTTTATGTGTCCATAGATGAGTATAAGGATACAATTGAGGATTCTATTGGAAAAGATTTGTTCAAGGGTAAATATTTAGATTTATGTAAGAGAATCCTTCTTATAAAAAGATATTATCCTCTTATTTTGGGGACTTACCCAGAAGTTGAACTAGAAGAGATGAAATACCATTTTAGATATGAACCTGACAAAAAAAAAGAGGCTATAAATAAGGAATTAAAAGAAATTTTAATAGAAGGAATGATTAGACATGATGCATTTAGTAAAGACTTCAAAACAATTAAAGATCTCAAAAAATCTTATGAGGATGATGAATATATAGTAGGTAGAAATATTTCAGAAGAAAGGAACATAGAATACGGAGTCACAATAAAAAGACCTTATCAATATGGAATTATTTCCTCAGAAGAGGCTTGGACAAATGAGGATGGTGAGTATCAGAGTGGAGGTTATTTATTCTATATGACTGATGAAAATTTTAAAAATAGGGTTCTTATAGGATCAGAGGTTTGAATGCCCAATATGATTTTGAATAAACAAAAGCAGATAGAGGATTAATTAAGGTTTTAGGAACCCTTTATCTCACTCACATATGCGCATGTGAGGAAGACAACACTATAAAAATGGGATTCGTTATTTGAATTTATATATAATTAATCTAAATAACGTA
>JACKQG010007691.1_pt1 | contig 10733 bp, 7 predicted proteins | sample 8237621 | NCBI WGS metagenome assembly JACKQG01 (sample SAMN15677084, study PRJNA649215) | marine metagenome | biome: marine; feature: Black Sea; material: saline water; isolation source: suspended particulate matter (SPM) from the Black Sea western gyre | collected 2013-06-09/2013-06-10 | depth... | reverse complement strand
ATCACTTATCTAACTATTTTGAAAGCCCGGTTTAAATCATTGGCTCTTGCTGAGTGGTACAGTGGATACTACCACCACCACTGGCAATCCCATCAACGGCGATTTGTTCAATCTCATGATCGGGAAATTCGTCGACCAATTTTTCTTTCGCCTCACCATCAGCTTGTGTATCGCCAAATTTTTGCAGAATGAGCGCGCCGTTGCACACATAATAACCAACATAACCCGCGGCAAATTCGTTTATGCCGTATTTCGTATTTATATCCCAGGGGGTATCCAGAATAACAGTTTTTAGGCGGCGTCCCTGGGCATCTGTAGCCGATTCCAAAACGTCGATATTCTCGCGCGTGATTGGGTAATCATACGAAGATTCATCAATATCGCGGCTCAGCACCACCGTTCCAGGCTTTGCAAAACGGGCGTAAAAATCGGTATGCCCGTCCGTAATATCTTTACCCTTAATGCCTTTTAACCAAATAATCTTATCAAGCCCTAGCAGCTCTTTAAGCTCAGCCTCAACTTCTGCCTTGCCCAGGCCTGGGTTTCGGTTGTCGTTGAGAATGCAACTCTCCGTCATAATTGCAGTTCCTTCGCCATCTACCTCAAAACAACCCCCCTCGAGAACCAGGCTAGAAGAAATACTATCTACGCCAGCTTCCCGCGCCACAAAGTGGGCAACTTTGGCATCGTGCTGATAGTCTTGATCTTCCCCCCAACCATTGAAATTAAAATTGATCGCAGCTTTTTCTCCCTCTTCATTAACCACAAATACCGGGCCAGTATCGCGCATCCAAAGATCATTCATCGTGAACTCAATCAATTCAATTGGGTAATTATGTGCATTTAACCCGCCAATTAGCTCAACTGCAATCTCGTAATCTTGCCTTCCCACGAGCATGGATACAGGTTCATATTTGGCAATGGTTTTGGCTATGCTGGCTAAATTACGCTGCACCTCAGGCACCTGCCTTGTACCCCAGATGTCGTAGCTAGCGATAAAGGCCATCCAAGTGCGTTTGTGGTCGAATCCTTCATCAGGCATATACCATTGATTGTTGGCGCGAGACGTAGCACCGGCGGTAAATACAGACAGCATAGCGCCACCTCCAAACAGAACCCCCGACTGAATAAATTCTTTTCGGGATAGTTTCATAATAATTTCCTTTCGGGGTTGGGCAATTTTTATAAGATTCGATCTTCGATTTCCCAGGTATGATCGAGAATATGCCAGACTACTCGCCGCACAAAGTAGCGCGGCTTCCAGATTGCGCCGCCGCGCGGCCCTTTTTCGGGAAGCCCTTCATGAATTGCAACTTCAAAAGCTCTCAAAATAGCATGTCGAGTTTTATCCATTTCATCGACGGTATATTTTTTGCCTTTCCAGGCAAGCCGCTTTAGGTACATCTGCTCAGCCTCGTTAACATGATTCAGCATTTTCACCAAATCTCGTCCGCCGCCGCGTGGGCCTGTGCGCAATTCTCTACCTTGCGCCCCCTCCACAACTTTATCAAATTTCAGCCAACTTGATAACATAATTTTTCGCAAACGCTGATATTCAGGCTCGCCTATTGGCTCGCGATCAGCATCCAAGAGAATCGAAGGAGCGCCAAAATCTGTCGTGGCATTTCCCATATGTCGCTCAGTAATTTTGAATTCGGTTTCATCCGTCAAACCGTGGAACACTATCTCCGCTTGATCCAAAATTTGCGCATATCGCAACCCATACTCCTTCAAACTGATAAGCGCAGCTTGTTCGTCTCTGCCACTTCGACTCCATCCGGGCCAATCGACCGCGCCCATAAACACTTTCTTTTTTCCGGTTTCGACAAATACATTGATTGATTTCATAGAATTTTTCACTTGCGGATACAATATTTACTTTGAAGCCAGCGCTTGTTGACTATATTCTAAAAGCCCGCTCATGCTATGCCCTTTGCCAGGGATAAGTTCATAGTGATATCGACATTCCAAACCGTTTTCCTCGGCAAACAACGCCATATCTTGCACCCAGTTTCTGGCGATATTAATTCGATTTCGCCCCTTTTGCCCCGGACGCACCGGCGAATTGGCTGAATCATTCATCCCGACCAGCACTGTCAGTGGAATTTGTGTCGCAGCCAACCAATTCTGCTCATCTGGAAAGACATCTTCTTGCCGAACCGCCTTCTCATCCCACTCAATCTCAACATGAAGTTCCCCCATGCCAAACGGCCACGCAATTTCAGGATTCGGCTGGGGGTATGTAGCCGCCGAGGTAATAACAGCCTGCTCCACTTCTTCCGGATGTGTCACTAAAAATCTCCCCACAAATTGCCCACCGGCGGAATGTCCGTACAACGAAAATTTACCTTCTTGTCCGAATAATTGTATCTGATAGGCCTTGACGATGCGCAGCACCCATTCATCGGCGCCGATTTCCCGGCCAAATAAACCGCGGTATCCGGTCATCATATCTTCAATTTCACCCTTGCGGCTGCTGAAGTTCTCCTGATCGAATGTTGGCGCGACAAGCACAATTCCGTATTTTTCAGCGTATCCAAGCCAATGCTCAATATAATAGCGGGCTGTATCTTCTTCGGCCTCGTTCTTGGCGGGAGTGCCGTGTACCAATACCAAAATATCACCTTCGGCCAGATTAGAGATTGGAACATAGACAAAAAATGTCCCATAAACATCTTCTACTCTGGTTATATTGCCAGTTTCATATTTCGGTTCCAGGATAGTAATTGGTTCCACACTACAACCCATAAGGACTGTCGACAAAATGAAAATCAATCCGATTTTCATGAATTTATTTTTCATGGAAACTCGCAATTTATTCTCCCTGCTTTCATCAATTCGCGATCGCGATTCACTACAGACTACAACTGCCATTAGCATATCATAAAAAGCGCTGTGCAAAATCAGGGATCCAGGAAGGCCGGAGGGGAATTTCCTGGCTTCATGGATTCATCACACAAATTCAATTTTCATACTTCTAATGCCCGGCATGAAATACAAAAAAGCGCCTGATAGGGCGCTTTTTTGTTGATATATTAAAGCCGACAAATTGTTATTCGTAAGCCAACGCGGCCACAATTTGCAGGTCCGATGCGCGCCGGGCCGGGATCAGGGCTGCCAGGATACCACAGATCAAACCAGCGGCAATGGCGGTGGCCACGCCTGCCCCGGGGAAACTATAAGGGATACTTAACCCGGCGAAATCCAGAACGGCGGTCATTAAAAAGCTTAACATGACACCGCTGATCACACCCAGGGCAACGCCCATGAGGGAGAGCAGCAAACTCTCGGCGATAATCATGCGGCGAATCTGGCGACGTTTGGCGCCGACAGCTCGCATCATTCCAATCTCACGAGTGCGCTCGATCACATTAATGCCCAAGGCATTCGCCAATCCCAACAGGGCCGGGGTCGCCAGCAAAGATAGCATGATATTCATCCCAATCGTGCCGCCGCGGGTAACTTGCTCCTGGCTGGTACGCAGCGCTTCACGCGAGATAATGCCAAAACCAGGATACGACTGTGCGGCTGTCTGCAGGTCTTCCTCCAACTGTTCCAAATCTGCGCCTGTTTCAGCATTAACCAGAAGGAATACATCATTGCGGATGCCATACTCCCGGGTAAGGGCAGTTTGTTCCATATAAACCGTGGGAAGTTTCATGTTAATATAATCTAAGCCGATGGCGGTTACCTGAACAGCTAACGGGCCATGATCGCCCTCCAGGGTAACTGTATCGCCAATGCCAACTCCAAACTGGGAGGCAAAGCGTCCGTTGATGATAACATCATCACCTGTTTGCATCCCACCAAAGGCAGATTCATCCCCCTCGACAAAGGAAAGCCCTGAGATGCGCGCATAGTTGAGCGGATCAATGCCCACCAGTCGAATGCCGATTCCGTCGGCATCCAAAACATCAACCTGGCGCAATGTGGTTAACTCTGCCACGCCCCGAATACGCTTGACTGTTTCAGCCAGGTCGGGGCCAGCGCCGACGGTGTCATTGGTAACCACCAACGAAGGCATCATGATATAGTCCGAACGGAAGGTAGCATCTAAAAAGCGCAATGCACCACCATAGATGGAGGCTAACATGCCGCCCAGCCCGATCAGGATCGCTAGGCTGACCATCAGCGAGGAGGCTGTTATGGCAGCGCGGCGCGGTTGTCGAGCGATATTCCCGGCCGCGATGCCACCTTCCTGCCCAAAGAGCAGGTTCAGCACCCGGCTGAAAACAGCCGTGACAGGGCTGATCAGCATCGGGCCGAGTAATCCCAGCGCCAATAAGAAGATCAGCATTCCCGGCGCCATTAATTGAAAGATACCACTGAACAGGCCAGCCAGACCTAACACCAGACTGATAAAACCAACGATCAGGCGGCTGCGTTTGAGGGCTGCCTCCTGCCCGATGCTAGCCGGTCGCATAGCTTCTAAGGGGGTGATATCGCTAGCGCCGCGGGCGGGCAACAGAACGCTGGCGAGCGGAATTCCCAACCCGAAGGCAATCGACACAACATAAGTAAACAAGGTGAATCGGGGGTCGCCCAGCGGTCTCCCCAATAGGCTTTGGAAGACAGAAGACAGCCCTGCTTCGGCGGCATGGGCAAAACCAAACCCAAGCAACATGCCCAAGCCGGTGCCCAGCACGGCCAGGATCAAACCCTCGTACAGGATGGCGCGCATCACAAATTTGCGCTTGGCTCCTACCGCCCGTAGCATCCCGATATCCCGTTTCCGTTCGGCAACGCTGGTACGGAAGGTGTTAAACATAATCATACCGGCCAACGCCAGAGAGAGCAGCCCAAACATAGTAAAGATCACGCCCATATATTCCATCAGCGCAGCCCAAATATCCGCCCCACCTTCCAGCGGGCTTAATTCATAGCCCCGGCCAAAGATTGAAGCAACTGCGGCATCAACAACCCGAGCATCGCTGCCTTCAGCATAGCGGCCCAAAATGGTATTGATACGGTTGGGTGTGTTGAGCAAATCTTGAGCAGTAGAAATGGGCATAAAAACCTGCTGACTACCGAGCATCAACCCCGGGTCGTCGAGCAGGCCAACAACTTCCAGGTTGAGCCAGCCCCCTGCACCGGGAAGCCTGACCAGTTCGCCAAGACCGATTCCCAGACCCGCGGCAAGTTGTTCGGAAATCAGCACAACCTGGGCATCCCCAACCTGTAAGAGACGGCCCTCCGTCAGCCGACGGCCTCCGGCGGTGACAATATTGAAGGCATCATCCGTATTGGTGGTATCCACGCCATAAACCTGGATGGTATTGATGGGTCGGCCATCCGCGGTTGTGTAATGGTCGGGCGGCAGGGCTACGCTGCGGGCAATCATACTGGCCGTCGACTCAACACCATCAACCGCAGCCACGCTACCCACATATTCCTGGCGGAAGAAACCACCGTCGCGGCGGGTAACGTAAAGGTCAACATTGGATAGCGCCATCGATTGGGTGCTGGAGATAAACATATCCTGAAAGGCCGGAGCGATTCCATTCAGGCCGAACATCATCATCACACCAATCATGATCGACAGGATCGTCATGATAGTGCGGATAGGGCGACCTTTGAGATAACTAAAGGCAAGCGGAAGCTCACGCATGGTTACCACCTTTTCTTTTATTCTCAGTCTGTTCTGTGATGCGCCCGTCCTTCATTTGAAGAATGCGGTCGGCATACGACGAGATGCGTGGATCGTGGGTAACAAGTAAAATACTACGCTCCCAGCGATCCACAATTTCCCTCAGCAGAGCGGCAAATTCTTGGGCAGCCTTTGAATCGAGGTTTCCGGTCGGCTCATCAGCCAAGATCAAGGTGGGGTCTGTAACCAGAGAACGGGCAATGGCCACCCGTTGACGCTGACCACCTGAAAGTTCTTCAGGGCGGTGGGTGCTGCGATCGGCAACTTCAAGTTTCGCCAGCCACTCGGCGGCTTTCGCCTGAGCATCACCCGGTTTCATGCCGCCCAACACCAGAGGCAAGGCCGTATTATCCAGCGCGCTCAGCGTGGGGATCAGGTTGAAGAACTGAAATATAAACCCGATATGTTCGCGGCGCAGGTCAGTTAGATCGTCATCATTCAGGTTGCTCAGGTCTTGGCCTTCTATTTTGACCACCCCTTTGCTGGGGCGATCTAGCCCGCCGACCAAATGTAAAAGTGTGGATTTACCACAGCCGCTGGGACCCATAACTGCGACAAATTCACCTGTATCCACGTGCAAGGATACACCATCCAATGCGTTGACCTGGGCTTCGCCACTACCATAAATACGGGTCAAATTCTCAGTTTCTACGATTTTCATAATATGCCTCTTAGTTGCTGTATGCTGTATTGTTAGCAATAATTATAATCCAGGTTTTGCCTTTATCACGAATTCACAATGAGTTCGGCGCACCTTGTGAGTTCTAAAAACCCGTGACCATTCCCTTTGACGCAGAAATCTGGTATCTTTGTTCCACTGAAGCGCTACAAATCTTCAAATATTAAAAAACTACAGCCAAATGATTAAATAATACCCAATCGGATAATGTGCCATGACCCTTGGAATTGCAATCGTCCTGACCATCCTGATTATCGCCATTGTCCTCTTCATCACCGAATGGGTGCGCATGGACGTGGTTGCGTTGCTGGTGCTAAGTAGTTTGGCTGTTGCCGGTCTGGTCACACCAGCAGAAGCGCTTTCCGGGTTCAGCAATCCGGCTGTTATCACAGTTTGGGCCATCCTAATCCTCAGTGGAGGGCTAGCTCGAACAGGTGTAGCCAACCTCCTGGGGCGAAAATTATTGCAACTTGCCGGGGATGGTGAAATCCGCTTGCTGGTCATCATTATGCTGACAGTGGGAGTTCTCTCTGGGTTTATGAACACGATTGGTGTGGTTTCTTTGTTTTTGCCAGTGGTGCTTGATATTGCCCGGCGTACCAAACAGCCGCCATCCAAATTGCTCATGCCGTTGGCCTTTGCCGGGTTATTAGGCGGATTGAACACCTTGATCGGTACACCACCCAATATCCTTATCAGCGAGGCGCTCAAGGAAGCTGGCCTGCGCCCATTTCGCATGTTCGATTTCACCCCGGTGGGCATCTCTGTTTTGTTGGCAGGAACGGCATATATGGTATTGATAGGACGCCGGTTACTACCAAACCGCGACCCAGCCCGCGAGTTTTCAACGGCCCGAGAGAAGGACTTCAAATCCCTGTACGAATTGCACGACCGCATGGTGATGCTGCATCTACCTGAAGGGTCGATCTTGGATGGCAAAACCCTGGCCGAGAGCCGCCTGGGGTCTGTGTTGGGGCTGAATGTGGTGGCTGTCATCCGCAATGGCCGTACGCAGCTTTCTCCCGAATCGGCTTTTGCGCTGCAAGCCGGTGATCGCCTGATGGTTGAAGGCCGCCTTGAGCAGCTTTCTGAATTGCATCGTACCAACCATCTCAGGCTGGAAAAAGAAGGTTTCAAGGTAGAGCGGTTAGTATCGGCAGATGTCGAGTTGGTTGAAGCCAGGCTTTCACCCGGATCCAGCCTGGTCGGGCAGACATTGCTGCAAATTGGCTTTCGACATAGTTACGCGGTAGTGGTATTAGCGATCTTGCGCGAAGGCGTACCCTTTCGCACCAATCTAGAAACCATCCCTTTATTGGGGGATGACGTGCTGCTGATCCAAGGCCATCGAGATCAATTGGATGAACTAACCAAAGACCCCGATTTGACGGTAACCGCACCCACCTCGTTGGGGGACTACCGACTCGAAGAGCGCTTCATGGTCGTTCACATCCCTGTCGATTCTGCCCTGGTTGGAAAATCCCTCGTCGATAGTCGTCTGGGAGATTCTTACGGGCTGGGTGTATTGGGTATTATCCGAGCGGGTGAGACGTATTTGATGCCCTCAGCAGATGAAGTATTGTTGGCTGATGACACTTTGCTGGTAAAAGGAAAACAAAGCGATTTAATGTCGGTGGAGGGGCTACAAAGCCTGGAGATCGAAAACCAACCCCCGCCAGACCTGGGGGAATTGGAGTCAGAGGAAGTGGGATTGGTAGAAACAGTGCTCTCCCCCCATTCGACCCTGGTTGGGAAAACTTTACGCGAATTGAATTTTCGCTTCAAATACGGTTTGAGTGTTTTGGCAATCTGGCGTGGAGGACGTTCCTACCGCTCAAACTTACGCGACAACCCGCTGCGTTTTGGTGATGCGCTTTTGTTATATGGCCCGCGCAAACGTTTGCGCATGTTGGGCAGCGAACCAGACTTTTTGGTACTGACCGAAGAAGCCCAAGAAACACCAAACCAGGAAAAAATCCCGGTGGCCTTATTGATCATGGCGGTTGTCCTGATCCCCGCTATCTTTGATTGGCTTCCCATCGCAATCTCTGCCATAATCGGCGTAGCGCTCATGATTCTAACCAAATGTTTGACGATGGAAGAGGCTTACCGCGCAATCAACTGGAAAGCTGTTTTTCTAATAGCTGGGATGCTGCCTTTAGGCATTGCCATGGAACAAACTGGCGCAGCTCAGTTACTGGCTAATGGCATGGTCGGGTTGGTTGGCGGGTTAGGGCCGTTGGCGGTTATGGCCGGCTTTTTCATCCTGGCCGCCTTGACATCCCAATTCATGCCCAACCCGGCGGTGGCCGTTTTGCTGGCACCGATTACCTTGAGTACAGCCAGCGATCTGGACATTTCCCCATACATATTAATGATGACCGTGGCAGTATCAGCCTCGGCAGCTTTTCTCAGCCCGGTTGGGCACTCGGCCAATGTACTTGTCATGGGGCCAGGCGGCTATCGTTTTTCGGACTATCTCAAAGTTGGCATTCCGCTCACATTGGTGGTGTTGGCGGTAGTGCTGCTCATTATGCCAGTATTCTGGCCTTTTTAGGAAAACAACTATGACCCCTGAAATTGTCATCACTTTATCCATCATCGTTGGCGCCCTGATCGTGTTTGGCACTGAAAAACTACGTGTGGATGTTGTCGCCCTGCTGGTGCTGATAATCGTTGGCCTGACAGGCCTAGTCGGCCCAAAGGAAGTCTTTGCCGGTTTCTCCAATTCAGCAGTTATCACCGTCTGGGCGGTTTATATCGTCTCGGGAGGCTTGTTTAAAACCGGGGTTGCCGACGTTTTGGGGAAATATATTCTCAGGTTATCGGGGAATAGTGAGGTGCGTCTGATTTTAGTGATTATGTTGACTTGTGGCCTGATGTCGGCATTTATGAATAATGTCGGGGCCACTGCCATGTTATTGCCGGCAGTAATCAATGTGGCAAAGCAGACCAAAATTCCAGTTTCAAAACTCTTGATTCCGCTCTCGTTTTCATCGCTGTTAGGAGGCAAACTTACCCTGATCGGTACCCCGGCTAATATCCTGGCAACCAGCATTGTCGCTGAAAACGGTTTGCCTACCTTTGGATTTTTCGATTTTACGCCTATCGGATTGGTCGTTTTAGCCACGGGTATCCTCTACATGATTTTTATCGGGCGGCATCTGCTTCCAGTCCGGCAACCCTCAGGAGAAGCCCAGGTCAAAGGGGATTTACGCAAACATATCAGCGAATTACGTGTTTTGGAAGCAGGAAAGCTGGCTGGGCGAACGCTGCTGGAATCTAAGCTCGGATCCGCTTATGATTTGACAGCTATCGCGATTGTAAGAGGGAGCGTTACCCTTACAAAATTAAAACGTGATACGATGATCCAACCGAATGACATTCTACTGATCGAAGGTTCAACCGATGATCTTTTGCGTGCCAGAAATGAGATGGGGCTGGAAATTGCCAACGAAAACAAACGCCACGCCGAATTAGACAGGTTGAGCGAGAGAGAAATTGGCATTGTCGAAGCAACCCTGGCCCCGCGCTCTTCCATGATAAATCGCAGCCTGCGATCGTTAAATTTTCGCGAGCGTTATGGCTTTACGGTATTAGCGATTCGACGCCAGGGCGAGGTGATCACCAGTCAATTGCAAAGTGAAAAATTACAATTTGGCGATGATCTAATTCTCCAGGGGCCGCGATCTCGCACACCAGCTTTGGAAGAAAAGAACGACTTCCTGGTACTGGAGCCACCCAAAATCCCGGAAGATCAACGCCGCAGGATGCCTATCGCTATCGGGCTAATGGTACTCGTGATTGGTTTGGTACTGTTTGCGGGCATCGATATCTCACTTGCTATGGTAATGGGCGCGGTCGGGATGGTCATTTCACGCTGCCTGACAATGGACGAAGCCTATGCCAGCATAGACTGGCGTACCGTTTTTCTGGTGGCCGGTATGTTGCCCCTGGGAGCCGCTATGGAAACAACCGGTACAGCCAGATATATTGCCGACCTGATGCTAGATACCATCGGCGGCATGGGGCCAATGGCCGCGCTCGCCGGAATCTATCTACTGGCCGCCCTGATTACCCAACCCATGTCAAACGCCGCGGCAATGGTGTTGGTTGTCCCAATCGCACTGGACACTGCCGCAAGCCTGGGCGCCAATCACATCACTTTTACGCTGGCTGTTGTCATCGGTGCTGCTACCAGTTTCCTGACACCAGTTGGGCACAAAGCAAACGTGTTGGTTTTTGGCCCTGGGGGCTATAAATTTTTCGATTATGCTCGCGTGGGCGCTTTACTGACTGTTTTTCTGTTTATCGTGACCATGATCTCTTTGCCGATCTTCTACCCACTTTTTCCCTGACCTATGAAACGACTGATTACCATATCCAGAAGCGATGATATTCCTTCAA
>JACKQG010007690.1_pt1 | contig 10734 bp, 11 predicted proteins | sample 8237621 | NCBI WGS metagenome assembly JACKQG01 (sample SAMN15677084, study PRJNA649215) | marine metagenome | biome: marine; feature: Black Sea; material: saline water; isolation source: suspended particulate matter (SPM) from the Black Sea western gyre | collected 2013-06-09/2013-06-10 | depth... | reverse complement strand
CAGAATTTTCGTAATATAGGATTTGATAAAACATAATTTGTGAACTTCCTAATTCTTACCTGTTATAAACAGTTGATTGATCTGCTTGTTCTTTGCACCAATGGCTTTTAACAAACCAATCTCAGATTGTCTTTGGGAAACTGCAACCAACATAACATTCATAATTAAAATTCCAGCCACAAATAAACTGATTGATGCAATGGAGCCAAGTGCCATAGTCAGCACATTAAAAATGTTATCGAATGATGCCATCACTGCATCCTGCCTAATTACCGTAAAATCTTCTTTACCTCGATGGCGCTTTTTAAGAATTTTTTTCATATCTTTAATAATCTGGTCGCCGACCAGTCTATTTTCAGCCTCAACTGCTATTCGGAATAATGAAGGACGATTGAACAAAGCTGTCGCAAGACTCACTGGTACCACAACTAACTTCTGAACATCGATACCCACTGCTCTTCCTTCAGTGCCAATGATTCCAGTAACACGACATCTTCTATCACCCAGTCTCAACCACTGTCCAATTGCATTGGATCCCCCAAAGAGTTCTTTTTCAACTTCTTTACCAATTACACAAACCGGTGGGGAGCGCTCTAAAGTACTGCCTGGCAAAAACATACCCGTTTCCATTTCCCATTTTCTTACACTTAAAAAAGACTGAGTTGAGCCTATGATCGGAACATTTCTTTCTAGTCCATTAAATTGTGCTGAGGTCTCTCCAATCACAATCGGTGCTATGTTTTTTACTCCATCGATTTTTCTAAGACTAATTGCATCTTCAATGGTTAAATCCCTGGGTGTTACACCAGCTAAGTCTACGGGTGATCCACCCCCTGAAGTTTCATTTTTTCCAGGTATAACAATAATCAGATTGGTACCCATATCTCTGAATTCACCAGTAATATAATCTCTAGCGCCTTCTCCAACGGCTGTAAGAAGTATCACTGCCATGACGCCAATCGATGTGGCAACTAGTAACATAATTGTTCTTAGGGGATAGCGAATAAGAGTGCTTAGTGCTAAAAAAATTAAATCGTAAAAACGCATAGTTTACTTAACATTATCATTGATAATTTTTCCATCCAAAAGTCTAATTAATCGATCCGACCGATTGCCTAGTTTTCTATCATGAGTAACCACAATGAGTGTCAGGCCTGCTTTATTAAGATCTTCGATCAGTCTAACAATTTCAATCCCTGAAGTAGAATCAAGATTACCTGTTGGCTCATCGGCTAGAAGCACATCGGGCTCCATTACTATAGATCGAGCAATAGCAACACGTTGTCGCTGACCTCCTGAAAGTTGTTCTGGCTTATGATCAGAACGATCATTAAGGCTGACATGTGACAGTGCAATTTCAACTTTTTCTTGACGATCCTTGGGCTTAATGCCAGCCAGAACCATTGGCATCTCTATGTTTTCTGCCGCTGTTAATCTTGGAATTAAGTGAAACGATTGAAAAACAAAGCCAATTTTTGTCGATCTAATATGAGCCATTTCATCATCATTCATTTCAGAAGTATTAATGCCAGATAAAATATAGTCGCCTTTAGTTGGAGTATCAAGTAAACCCAAGATATTCAATAATGTGGATTTACCAGAGCCTGAAACGCCCATGATAGATATATATTCCCCTTTTGTAATCTCCAAATCGATATGATCCAAAGCACGCACAATCTGATTACCAACTTCAAACTTTCGACTTAAGTTTTCTATACGAATCATCTTGATTTATGAATATTAAGTATTTCCCAATTTTTGAATATTAAGAGGTTTCAACTTGTAGATCACCGAAAGTTTCAACTTCCTCTGTTTCTTCTTCTTCTACAATTACTTTTACTCCAGCCTCCACCCCTTTTCTATCTATGGATAAAACAATTCTGTCATCAATAGTAATCCCACTAAGCACTTCTGAGTATTGCCAATTGGAAAGCCCCACTTCAATATTTTGTTTCACTAGAGTGTTGTCTTCATTGATTAGATATACAAACTCGTTTCTTATAACTGCTTGAGTTGGAACGCTTAGTGCATCTTCTACTGTATCAATAATAATGGTTATGTCAGCGCTATAACCGGGTAATAAAAAATTTTGAGGGTTATCAAAAACTGCTTCAATTTCAACTGTTCTTGCTTGTTTTTCTAAATCCAAAACATAAGGTGCAACCCTTGTAACCGTTGATGGAAATTCTTCTTGGCCAAAAGCATCCATTGTAATTCTCGCTTTCAAGCCTGAAATAACATCAGGCGCATCAATCTCATCTATCGGTGCTTTGATATAGATACAAGTGTTATCAATAAGATCAACAGTAGGTTTAGTTGCAACACCAACAGGAGAAGGAGTGACATATTCCCCAAGCTCTCCTTCAATTTCAGCAATAATCCCATCGAAAGGAGCAATCAACATAGTTCTTTCTAGAGATGCTTTAGTCACATCGATTTGTGCTTTTGCTGCATTGCAAGAAGCCACACTAGATTGAGCATTACTTACCGCTGTTTCTTTTGATTCTTCAGAGGCTAATCCTTTAGTGAAAAGATGTCTTCCAGCCATGCGTATATCCTTTTCCCTAAAACATTGGATACGAATAACCCGATAAAATAAATAAATAATATGGTTAATATGAACCCTGTTATTTGAGGGATATACTGAGGGACTTTATCGGTGAAAATAAATTCAACAATAGCAGCACCTGGTCTGGAAAAAAATTGGAAGAGATTTACTATAATCCAATAGGTTGCTGTTATAGGGAGAATTGAAAGTAAGCCCGTAAAAATATAATACTTTGTACTTTTCATTGCCATAATTAATTGATTAAAATTGATCTCATTAATTTTTGTTAAGTAATACGCTCAAATCGCTGATCTAATTCATTAATTGATAAATTAATAATAATTGGCCTTCCATGGGGGCAATAATAGGGATGATCAGTAGAAAAAAGGCGATCAATAAGATGTATTCTTTCTTCAGGCTTTAATTGATCTCCTGCTTTAATTGCTGATTTACAGGCATAAATTGCTGCAATTTGATCTATGAAAGAAGGATCAATTTTCTTCACAGAAATGTATTGGTCTATTATTTCTCTGATGATCTGACTTTCATTCCCCCAGTTAATATCAGGAGGAATTTCATCAATAATGATCGTATTTTCTCCAAATTCTCGAAATCGAAATCCAATTTTATTTAAGTAATGTGTAATCTCTAATAGGCTCTCATATTCTTCAGGTTGTAATTTTAATGTCTGAGGGAAAAGTACAGTTTGCGAAGGAAACCCTTGCCCCTCTATGGCTTTTTTTGCTTCTTCAAATAATACCCGCTCATGGGCTACATGCTGATCAATAATAATTAGTCCACTTTTTATTTCTGTTATAAGATATTTACTATGGATTTGCCATATATGGTCTGAAATGGGCTGTAAATCTTCATTTGGAATTTTTATATCATCCAAAGTTGATTCCATGCGAACATGAGCGTCCTGAAGTTGTACGCGATTATTATCTAATAATCCCACAGTATCAGGATCAATTCGCTTATGTGGTGCCTGTTCAAATGAGGCGATGGAGCCGGAGGGTGCTTTATCTAAATTCAATGTACTGGTTTCATTATGCGTAATATTTGGAAAATACTGAGGAGATTTATAGTCAGGTATTACTTTAAGTATATCTTGCAATACCTTTGTAATAGAGGTTTTAATAACATGATATATCTGCCATTCATTTATAAAACGTACCTCAAGTTTTGCGGGATGCACATTAACATCAAAAAGGTCTGGTGGCATTTCCAAAAATAATACAAAAAAGGGAAATTCTCCACGCTGAATAAGGGATTGGTAGGCAGAGAAAATGGCTGAATTTAAAAGACGATTTTTAATAAATCTACCGTTTAAAAATAAATACTGTTCTCCCAGCCTTTTCTTTACCAGAGATAAATTTCCTGTGAACCCTGTTATTGTATAAGGATCTTTTTTTAAATCTACAGGGAGTATTCCACCTTTAAAAGCAGTACCATAGATTGCATTGATCCTTTCAGACAAATTTTGAACAGGAACCTCGTACACGATCTTATTATTTGACATCAATTTAAATGCAACCTCAGGACGTGACAGCATAAATCTGCGCATCATAGCGTTCATGACAGCTTGCTCAGTTTCTGGTTTTTTTAGAAACTTTCTTCTTGCAGGTGTATTATAAAATAAATTTTGTACTTTACAGGTTGTGCCTGTAATCCTTGCGGCAGGGTTAAATGACTTTTCATCGCTTCCATTTATTTTTATTTCAAATCCATTAGAGTTTTTTTCCGATGAAAGTGCAGTAAACATAGAAACAGAAGCTATACTAGGTAGGGCTTCGCCTCTAAATCCAAGAGTCTTAATTGAATTTAAATCCTCTAAGTGCTGAATTTTACTTGTTGCGTGCCTCATAAATGCCATTTTTATATCTTCTTGACTCATACCGCAACCATTATCAGAAACCTGGATGAGTTCATGGCCACCCTTTATGACATGAACTTCAATATTATCTGCACCTGAATCGAGTGAATTTTCAATTAATTCTTTTAATACTGATGCTGGTCTGTCAATAACCTCTCCAGCAGCAATCTGATCAACAAGAGTCGATTCTAAATGATGGATTTTAGCCATTTATTAATTTTGATTCCACCGTTTCCCGGATTTCTAATAGCAATTTATCTGTTTCAATTAAAATGGTGTTGGTATCATTTTCCATTTTTTTACAAAATAATTCATCATCAATATCGTTGAGATTTATACGCACATTTAAGGCAGCCCCACGAGCACCAGAATTTGCCATTTCACCTCCAACACCAGCATCTGAAACTGAATTTGGATTTCCATATTTTGCAGCTTCTAATGTCAAATCCATAATATTTCTGCAGCACTGTAGGGTTTTAAAGGGTATATTTGTTGCCTCTTTCATAGCTGAATCAATTGCTGAGTCTCGCTCCTTTTTTTGTTTTTTGGATTTATTTGGCAGTTTGAATGCTTCCATTACCAATTTAAATGATTCGGTATCTGCATCGATCAATTGAATTAATTCATCTTTTACTTTCTGGCTATTTACAGCAAGTTGACTCATTTGTTTAAAAAGTGGATCCCATTTCTTTTTCCCAAAGGTCAGATTTGCAACCATTGATGACAGTGAAGCGCCCAAAGCGCCAGCAAGTGCAGCAACACTACCGCCACCTGGTGCGGGGCTATCTGAGGATAATTCATCTGCAAATCCATGAAGTGTCATGGAAGCCAGTGTGTTAAATTGTTTCCCTATTCTGTATTCAATTATTTTTTCATTAGGATCGAAAGGTGTTAAATCGTCCAAACCCATTGATTTAACAGCTATATGAATAATGTCCCGTACGGGTATTCCCGTTGAGCGCCTCTGTTTATTGAGGTAATATTTACCAGCGGTAATCATAGATTCAAGGGGAATCAGTCCCACAAGTTCACTTCCAGAGACTCTTACACCCCTCTTTCTTGCCTGGTTTCGCGATTCTTCAAAGGCAATATGTGGTGGAGTTTCATTAAAATTTGTAAGATTCATGGAAACTTGTGCTAATCCGTATTCATCAATATACCATCCCACGGCCTTACATGATTTTAATATACCCGGAACTTTAATGGGAATACCATTTTCATCACGAACAAATTTTCCATTTTTGTCACGTTTATTGCGACCCTGTTCTCGAATATCAAGAGCAATATCGGTAGCAATCTTTTTATCTTTGGTGTTAAGGTTTATATTATAAGCGATAAGAAAGTTGCGAGCTCCAATTGCAGTAACCCCGGCTGTTGCATGAGTTTTGGTTGGACCATAATCAGGTTTCCATTTGGGTAATTTTAATTTATCTGCCATGCCCTCGTATTCCCCACTGCGAATATTGGCAAGGTTTACCCTCTCATTGTTTGTAGCTGAAAATTCATATAGGAATACAGGTATTTTAAGTTCTTCTCCCACTCGTTTTGCCAGCAGTTTTGAATATTCTACGCAATCATCCATAGTAGTCCCAGAAATGGGTACAAATGGACATACATCGGTAGCTCCCATCCGAGCGTGAGCACCAGTATGATGACACATATCAATAAGTTCAGCACCTTTTTTTATGCCCAGAAATGCGGATTCAATTACAGATTTGGGGTCACCTACAATTGTAACAACAGTACGATTTGTATCTGCTCCTGGATCAACATCTAATAATGTAATTCCAGAAACCGACTCCATTGCATCTGTAATCTCTTTTATCAGGGCAGTGTCTCTGCCTTCGCTAAAATTTGGCACACATTCTATAATTTTCATTTTAGTCTTAATAATTAGATAATTTATATATGATAAATATAAGTAGGAGTAATAATAATGTATTACGCAGTATTTTTACTGGTCCGCTATTATTTCTCCAATCTTGTTGTCGTAATACTTTAATTAAATGACTCCTTTAAAAACTTATTCCTGTAAATAAATACATAAATATTTTGACAAATGGCATCATTAAAAACCCCAAAATTGAAAATGGTGTAATCATTCCAATAAGGATTAATCCCATTAGTATTTTTGGTCCGTATACCTGCATCTTCCAAGCCAATTCAGGATTACTTTTTGATATCAAATTCCCAAATATTTGTGAACCGTCTAATGGTGCAACTGGAATCATGTTAAATACAGCTAAAGAAATATTTATAAATATAAAAAAATATAGGATTTGAATAAACATCTCATTCTGCATAAATCCAAATATATTAACGAATCTCATTATAATTCCTCCAGAGAAAGCCAGAATTATATTAGATGCGGGACCTGCAAAAGCAACTTTCATCATATCCACGCGAGGATTAGTGAAATTTACAGGATTAACTGGAACTGGCTTTGCCCAACCAAATCCTACAAATAATATCATTAAGGAGCCGATGGGATCTAAATGTGCCAGTGGATTAAGAGTTAGGCGTCCGTTTTTGGCAGCGGTATGATCTCCCAGTTTGTAGGCTATATAGCCATGTGAAAATTCATGGAAGCAGAGTGAAAATATTAAAATTGGAACCAGTATTATTAAAACTTCAATTGGTAAGCGAAATAGCATTTAACCCCTTGGATGAAATTCTTTGTGAATTTCTTTTAAGTAAATTTTATCTATATTTGTATAAATTTGGGTAGTCGTTATATCGGAATGCCCCAGCATTTCCTGAACCGATCGTAAATCAGCACCACCTTCTAACAAATGAGTTGCAAAACTATGCCGCAGTACATGAGGACTGACCTTTTTAGCAATGCCAGCTCTCAAGGTGTTTTCATGGAGAATATTCCAAATCGACATTCGTGTGAGCTTCCCTCCTCTGTGATTCAGAAATAATATTCCCTGACTGTTACCCTTGCTGGAAATGGAAGGTCTTAGCTCTTTAAGATAGAGATTGAGATAAGACAATGCTATTTTTCCTATGGGCACAATTCTTTCCTTGTTTCCCTTGCCGAAAACACGAATCATTCCTTCGCCTATAAGAAGGTTTTTTAGTTTTAATTCAACCAATTCAGTGACTCTGAGACCAGAAGCATAAAGTATACTGAGAATGGCTTGATCTCTGAGAGAATATTTTTTACTTAAATCCACTGCTTTAATAATCTGGTTAACTTCCTCTACTAATAATGTTGTTGGAATTTTTCGAGTTAAACGTGGTGGAACTAATAATTGTGATGGGTCATTTTTAGTTATCCGTATTTGACAAAGATATTGATGGAATCCGCGAATAGTTGAAAATAGTCTATGAATACTTGCAGATTTTTTTAGACCATCTTTATTATCAATATTAGGCGTATCACTTAAAATATTTACAAATTGCTCAACATGAGCAGATTGAATTGAATCAATTGACCTAAGTTGTAATTCATCAAACATATAATTGGTATATTTCTTTAAATCATGTTTATATGCATAGAGAGTGTTATTAGACAATCTCCTTTCAAATTGGAGATGTGATAGATATTCAGTAGCCAATTCCCATAATGGATTTTTCCTTTTTATTGCAGGCTCTTTAATCATATTTGATGGACTGCATTTGTAAATTCAAGTAATTCATCTAAAGAGGGGTTTTGTTCTATTTTGGTTCCAGTTACAATATAGCCTGCCCCGGATTTGACCAAAGATTTTACAGATTTAGGTGTATTCACCCCTCCTCCCACAATTATTGGAATTTGTAATTGCTCTGATAAAATAGAAACAACTTCTGATGCAGCATGATTTTCAGCACCACTTCCTGCCTCTAAAAATACAAATTTATTTCCAAGGTATTCACCCGCTAATGCATGTGCCATAATTATATCATGTTTATTCATTGGAATTGGTGACGTATTGCTCATTACCTCCACCGACGACCGTACACCTCCATCTAAAAGAATATATGCAGTGGGTATAGCCTCTAATTTCATATTACGGATTATTGGAGCAGATTTAACATGTTCACCAATTAAATATTGGGGATTTCGACCACTAATTAAAGATAAAAACAACACTGCATCAGCATGTTGAGAAAGTTGGTTTGAAGACCCAGGGAAAATAATAACGGGAAGCTCTGTATTTTTCACAACTTCTTCAAGCCGGGATTCAAATTCATTATCAGATATTAAACTACCTCCAATAAAAATAGCATCAAAATCGCTTTCATTCACAAGTTGAAGCATGTTAATCAATCCTTTGTCATTCTTCAAATCTGGATCTAGAAGTGCAATTGCTACTGCGCCACGGGTTACTCTTATTTTCTCTAATTTTGAGAATGTGCTCAACTGAAATCCTTTAAACATTTTATTAAATAATCAATTTCATCGATAGTTCGTTTTTCTGTAACAGCAATTAGCAGTAAGGAATCATTTTTATCGGATAATGCTCGCATGATTGATATGCCTTTTTCAGCACAATAATTAATAACATCAGCAGCAGAATGGGTAGTCTTCACAACAAATTCCATTAGAAATTCATTGGAATAAGGCAAAGAATAATTTTCTAACCCAGCTATACCATTTGCGGCATAATGAGCTTTTTGGTAGCAAATATTTGCAATATAGGGCATTCCCTTCTCACCCATTAGAGCCAGATATACTGTAGTCCTTAAAGCAAGCAAACCTTGATTAGTACATATATTGGAGGTTGCCTTTTCCCTTCTTATGTGCTGTTCTCTGGTTTGAAGTGTTAATACAAAGCCATCATTATTATTTTTATCTACTGTTTTACCAATTATTCTTCCAGGTATTTTTCGCTTAAACTGTTCTTTTACTGCCATTAACCCCAAAAGAGGACCCCCATAATTCATTGGATTCCCCAGTGACTGTCCTTCTCCTACAAAAATATCAGCACCGCATTTTCCCGGTGGTTTGAGCACAGATAAAGCAAATGGATCTGATACTGCAATTAGTAGTGTTTTAGGGTCAAGCATATTCTTTTTACATTCTATCCAGCTTTCAATAAGACCATTTTTATTGGGAGATTGAACAACCAATGCAGCTATGTTTTCTGAATAATATTTTAGGGAGCTTAAATCTGTAATGCCATTTTTTTCTGGTAGTTGAACCAGTTCTATATTTTGACCGGTTAAATATGATTTAAAAACCTGAATATATTGCGGATTCAGTGTTGCAGAATATAGAATTATATCGTTGTGAATAAAAGAATGAGCTAAAAGGCAGGCTTCAGCGATAGCAGAAGCGCAATCATAAAGAGATGCATTGGCTATATCCATGCCAGAAATTTCACAGATCATAGACTGAAATTCGTATAGATACTGCAAGGTACCCTGGCTAACTTCGGCTTGATAAGGAGTATAAGATGTATAATATTCAGATCGTCCACTTATGAAATCAACAGCCTTTGGAATAAAATGATCATAAACTCCACCACCGGAAAAGCAAAAATTATCGGAAGCATTTGAATTGCCTAATCGCGTAAGCTCTCGTTCGATTTCCATCTCAGACAAAGGTAAGCCTATTCCCAAATCTGTATTAAATCTAAATTTTTGAGGAATTATTTTTATTAATTCCGAGAAATTAGAAACTGCAGCTCCTTTTAGTAACTGAACTTCTTCTTCTTTTGTAGTAGGTATGAAATGCACTATTGAATTAGTTTTTTATATTCATCAGCTGTTAAAAAATCGCCATCCTTGCAGGTGAAATTAGTTAATTTAATTATCCATCCACTCTCATATGGATCTGTGTTTAGACATTCTGGTTCATCTTCAAGAATTGGATTTACCTCAGAAATTTTACCCTGCATAGGTGAATAAATATCTGCTACAGTTTTCACAGCCTCAATCGTCCCAATTGAATCTTTTGCATTAAATTCATCTCCTGGTTCTGGTAATTCAATAAAAATGATGTCGCCTAATTCACTTTGGGCATAATCTGTAATTCCAACAGCGGCAGTGCCATTTTCTATCTTAATCCATTCATGGTCTTCTGTATATTGTAAATCATCGGGTATATTCATTTATTTTGTTTCTCCTTGCATAAATTGAAAATTATCTAAAAAACCTGTATCTATATTTCCATTTTTAAAATCTGTATTTTTAAGTATTTGTTTCTGGAAAGGTATAATAGTCTTAATCCCTTCAAATACACATTCATCCAAAGCTCCAATCATGCGATTAATAGCTTCAGTTCTTGTTGGTGCATGAACTATAAGTTTAGCAACCATTGAATCATAGTTGGGAGGAACCGTATATCCGGCATACACATGGGTATCGACCCTAATCCCCA
>JACKQG010007689.1_pt1 | contig 10734 bp, 9 predicted proteins | sample 8237621 | NCBI WGS metagenome assembly JACKQG01 (sample SAMN15677084, study PRJNA649215) | marine metagenome | biome: marine; feature: Black Sea; material: saline water; isolation source: suspended particulate matter (SPM) from the Black Sea western gyre | collected 2013-06-09/2013-06-10 | depth... | reverse complement strand
TTTTCTACACTAAATTAGTGTCGAAAAATGTCCAGTGTCATCTTGGCACAGAGGGTGGGAAACATAACCCAATAAGCCCATTTTAACCATTTTAATGGTTTTTATAGTGGATTCATATATTGTATAAAAAACTTGCATAATAATCAGAATATATTGTTAATGGTTCATTATAGAGGATATAAATGCAGAAAAAAAATGTTATATTATTAGTTCTTATAATAGTTTTGTTAAATATTGCAGTTATACGGTATTTTATAAACAAAAGTAATTTTCCAGAACCACACACCCAAGTATTGGAGGTATTAAGTTCGCGCCCAGAAAAAGCAATATTAGATTCAAATGACACAAAAACTGAGAGAAGAATTCTTGAGAACCAGAAGATAATTGTTTCCAGAGAAAATGCTATTACTCGTTCTGTAGAACTTGTTAAGCCATCAGTTGTTAGTGTTAATGTAATCAAAACAGAGGTAGTTCGTAATGAACCTTTTCACTCTTTCTTCTTTGATGATTTTTTCAGAGGATTCCTTCCAAGGCAATATGAAAGAGAGGTTAAAAGTTTAGGCTCTGGTGTAATTATAAGCGAAGATGGTTATATTATTACAAATAGCCATGTTGTAAAAAATGCATCAAAGATAAAAGTCACTCTTGCTGATGGAAGTAGTTTTGATGGAGTGCTCATTGGAAACGATGATGTGAATGATATTGCAGTTGTGAAGATATCTGGCAAGAATCTTCCTTATGCAATGCTTGGAGACTCTGATGAGATTATAATTGGTGAATGGACAATAGCAATTGGTAACCCCTTTGGCTTTCTTATTAAAGATTCAAAACCTACGGTAACAGTTGGAGTTATCTCTGCCATTGACAGAAATTTCCATATATCAGAAAATAATAAGGTTTACAAAAAGATGATTCAAAGTGATGCTGCGATAAATCCAGGAAACAGTGGTGGACCACTTGTTAACATCAATGGCGAAGTGATTGGTATAAATACATTTATATTCACAAAGAGTGGTGGAAGTTTAGGAATAGGGTTTGCAATTCCAGTTAATAGAGTGAAAAGTATCACTCATGAAATTATAAAGTATGGGAAAATCCGTCCAATATGGTTTGGTTTTAAAGTGCAAGATATTACCCCTAAAATTGCTTATAATTTCGGCTTGAAATCATCACAAGGTGTGTTTGTATCATATATTGAAAAAGCTGGACCTGCTGAAGAAGCAGGATTGAAAAGAGGGGATATTATTACTAAAATCAATGAACAAGTAATTGATAATGCTGATGATGCCGAGATTGCAGTTTCTGATGTAAGAGTGGGGCAGGAACTTAAAATTGAAATATTGCGAAATAGAAAGAAAGAAATAAAAACATTACCGATTAGAGAATATAAAGACAGCTCAGGGTCGTTTTTTAAATTATAATACGAAAGCGCTATTAATGAATATTACTCTCGTATAATAATAAATGCAAAATAGGACAGACAATTTAACCCGAAATGTTGGCAAAATTTCCAGCGGTACATTTCTTAGCCGTATTTCTGGACTTTTTCGTGATATTGTTTTAACATATTTTTTGGGTACCACCTGGGTTGCAGATAGCTTCGGAGTAGCTTTTGTTATTCCAAATATGTTAAGGGGACTTTTTGGCGAAGGGGCTCTTGCAGCTGCATTTATACCAATTTACACTGAAATTAAAGAGAGAAAATCTAAAGCAGAAGCAATTCAATTTGCAGTAAATCTCCTTTCAATTTTAGTAATTATCCTTATAATACTTGTTGGAATTGGAATTGTTTTAGCTCCTTTAATAGTTAAAATCATTGCACCAGGATTTGAACTACAAGCAAAGGAATTAACTGCCAAACTGACACAAATTCTTTTCCCATATCTTTTCTTGATTGGTCTAACTTCAGTTATAATAGCTATTTTGAACGCCCATTCTATTTTCTTTCTGCCATCTCTTTCCCCGATAATGCTCAATTTTGGAATTATTATTCCTGTTATTGTTTATGCTCTTGTAACTGAATCCAGTATAGCAGATAAGGCTTATATTTTTTCGCTTGGAGTTTTGTTAGGCGGAATTTGTCAGCTTATTGCTAATTATTCATTGATAAGAAAGATTGGATACAAAACAAAGTTTTATATAAATCTCAAACAGAAAGAGTTGAAAACCGTTTGGAAAAGGATGATTCCTTGCATTGTCGGCTTGGGAATTCGTGAAGTTAATGTTGTTGTTGATACAATTCTTGCATCATTATTGATAACTGGAAGTGTTGCTGCTTTGCAGTATGGAAATAGATTGATGCAATTGCCACTTGGTGTATTTGGTATTGCAATAGGCACAGCAGTCTTGCCACTTTTTTCTAAACATACAGCATTTAATAACATATCAGCATTAAAAAAATCTATTCAAGATGCATTTAATCTGATTCTAATTATTATGCTTCCAATTATTGCATTGATTCTTGTTATAGGCAGAGATATGATTTCTTTTATTTACCTTCATGGAGAATTTGGTGAGAAGGCACTTTTAATGACATTTTATGCACTCGCTTTCTATTCAATAGGCCTGATTTCACATAGTTTGGTTAGGGTATTTGCATCTGCATTTTTCGCTCTAAAGGATACAAAAACACCTGTGAAAATATCAATTATTGCTGTTATTTGTAATATTATTTTAAATGTCATTTTAATGCAACTTTTGCAATTGCGAGGTTTAGCTTTGGCAACTTCTATTGCAGCGACAATTCAGGCGACCATTTTATTCTTAACATTAGAAAAGAAAATTGGTAAAGTTAATATTAAACAAATTTGTATAGATTTTTTTAAAATTGCCTTAATATCATTAATTATTGGAGTTGTTGCATATCATCTTATGCGAATATCAATTTTTGTTGAATTAACTGGTAGTTTATTTTTATTGATTAAAATAATAATTGTTTTAATTATTTCTTTTATAATTTATGTAATTGGTTTGAAAATATTGAAAGTGGAATCTGCAAAGTTGCTTGTTGGAGTTTTAAGGAAAGAGTAGCCAATGAAAAACTTGTAGATGAGAAAAAAATATAAAAGACCTTTTAAAATTTGACATTAATAATGATGGATAATTATTTTGTTATATTAAAGTTTATAAGGTACAAAAAAGGTTATAATTATGCAGAAAAGAGATTTTAAACGGATAAAAAGTGTATTAAATCTCACAACGCTTAAAACTATTTATGAAGATAAAGATGTTAGGGAAGTTATCTTGGATGTCGATGATTTTTTGAAAATGATTAATTTATTAGAAGACTTTGTTATTACTGAAGCTGTAAAAAAACGTCTTTCAAAGAATGAAGAATATATTGCTGAGGAAGAATTTTGGCATCAGATAAATACAAAATAAAATTCCATAAAGCAGTTGTTAAAGATGTAAAAAGATTTTCTTTTAATTTACAACAAAAGATTAGAACCAAACATTTACCAAAAATTATCCAAAATCCTTTTTTCTTTCCTGCTCTTAGGGGGAAATTAAAAAACTATCGGAAATATTCTTTTATTTATAGAAAGACGGATTATCGTATTATTTATAAAGTAGAGCGTGATATCTTAACAGTAATTATTATAATGATAGGTTCCCGAGAAGAATTTTATAAGAGATTAATAAGAAGAATTAAATCAAAGAGGTAATAAGATATTGAAAGTGGAATCTGCAAAGTTGCTAGTACAGATTTTGAAGAAAGATTGAAATTGGGGAAGACAGTAAAATTTACTGAGTGCATAAAAGGTTTTTTTCATAAGATTTAAATTTGCAAAAAAAGATTTCTCCGAGGGATCTCCGCTTAACACATATTATACTGCAACCCGCAGTATATCATGCATCCTATTTTTGAAATTAACATTCATGAAAACATTACCTTATTTGGATACTTTATAATTATTCAATCCTTCTGCCCATTGCATCCATTCTGCCAGGGGAATTGTCATAAATCTCTACAACATAATAAATAACTGCAATATAATCTCTAGGAAATTTCCCGTGAAAATAGCTGTGGATGAGATTGATATATTTCACAACATCCTTCTCATATTCAGTAAGGTTCGGGTCGTCTGGGTGCAATAATCTTACAATTGTTTTGAGCTTATATGATGGAATATCCAAAAATACAATCGTTGAAATCGGATTTGTCATCTGGTTAAGAAATGTCTGGGTTTCAAATTCTGGAGTTGAATATAATTCAAGTGAAACAAGTTTATCTACATCAAACAAAGAATCAACATTTTCATAAAAGTGAATCAAATTCTTCAATTTTTCTGGAAATGGTGCATCAATAGTTTCTTCAAGAAGTTTTATTATTTCTCTAATTTTCTCTTTTTTGGGCAGAAATCCCATTCCTTTAACAGCATTATTTAACTTAAATTTGGAATCCTTTCTTCTAAATCCATAAGAAGCCACAATCCCATTATGAGGTCCTGCCAGTTCTGGTCCTTTTGATGGTTTTCCTTTTGACGCCATCATTTCCTCAATTATTCCTATAGTTTCCAATCTTTTGGAAATATTCCATTCCATAAACTTTTCTGGAAATTTCTGAAGAGAGAACTCCTGCCACTTACCATCTAATTTTGCTTTTATAATGCTGTCTTCTGGTGCTGGTGTGAACACATTGGTCTGGTGAAAATAGCCATCCTTCCAGAAATTAGCAGGAGAATATATTTTCTGGATGGTTTTAGACTGTTCCGCACAGGATAGCAAAAAGATGATACTACAAGCAAGACTTAAACATATTTGTTTCTTCATTTGCATCTGTATCTCCTTTGTATTTTTTATATCAATAGAAAATTGGAATATTATTGTCAAATTTTATAAAAGTGGTAAAGCTTTTTAGGAAGAAAAGATTGACAGAAAGTCAATCAAAAAACTTTTTAATAAGAAAATTCTAAAAAGGTATTAATGATATTCAAAAGAGCAAGTGGTGTTTTACTTCATCCTACTTCCTTGCCCGGAAAGTATGGTATAGGCAATTTTGGAAAAGAAGCATATAATTTCGTTGACTTTCTTGCACAGGCAAATCAGAAACTATGGCAAGTATTACCGCTTAACTTTCCTGGGTCTTGTAATTCACCATATAATCCCCTCTCCGCTTTTGCTGGAAATCCGCTACTAATAAGCCTGGAAAAATTAAAAGCAGAGGGCTATCTTTCTAATACAGATATATCGGGCTCAAATTTACCTGAATTCAAAACCAATAAAGTAGAGTTTGAGAAAGTTATCAAATTCAAAAATAATATCTTAAAGACCGCTTTTTTACATTTTAATATAAAGAAATCTCGGGATGAGAAAATTCGTTTTGCAGAATTCTGCTCAAAAAATAGCTATTGGTTAGAAGACTTTGCCTTATTTGCTGCATTAAGGAATTATTACAAGAAAATTTCATGGAACAAATGGGATAAAGAAATAGTTTTGAGAAAGAAGAACGCAATTGAAAAATGGAAAAATAAACTTGCAAATAAAATATCATTTCATAAATTCGTTCAATATAAATTTGCTCAACAGTGGTTAGAATTGAAATCTTATGCAAATAACAAAAACATAAAGATTATTGGCGACATCCCTATATTTGTTTCTTATGATAGTTCAGATGTATGGGAAAATCAAGATTTATTTTTTTTAGACAAAAATGGTGTTCCCACTATTATTGCAGGGGTGCCTCCAGACTATTTTTCCAAAACCGGTCAGTTATGGGGAAACCCGCTTTACAACTGGGAAAGAATGTTAAAAGATGATTTTAAATGGTGGCAAAAACGTCTGACACATATTTTATCATTATTTGATTATATTCGCATTGACCATTTCATTGGATTTGTTAGATATTGGGCTGTGCCTTATGGAGAGAGAACTGCTGTAAAAGGCGAATGGCGAAAAGGACCTGGTGAAAAATTCTTCTCTGTAATGACAGAAAAACTTGGAGAGTTACCTCTAATCGCTGAAGACCTTGGTGTAGTTACTCTTGAGGTTATCAAATTAAAAGAAAAATTCGGTTTTCCTGGAATGAAAATACTACAGTTTGCTTTCGGAGAAGACAATATACCCCCCCATAAATATGAAGTGAATAATGTTGTATATACAGGCACTCATGATAATGACACAATTCTTGGTTGGTTCAAATATCTTAAAAATTATGAAAAAAAAATCTATAGAAGAGTAAAAAAATATTTGAATTTTGACAAGCAAGATATATGTTGGGATATGATAAAATTGGCTTTCTCAACCCCTTCACATTGGGCAATCATTCCATTACAAGATATTCTGTGTCTTAATTCTAATGCACGAATGAATTTACCCGGAACAACAGAAGGGAATTGGGAATGGAGATATAAAGAAGATATGCTTACCCCTGATATTGCTGAAAAACTTGCAAAACTTACAACTAAGACAAAAAGATAATGCCATCTTTTATTCCAAATACTGATAATGAATTCAATATCAATTTCTTTTCCTTTTACTAAAAAGTTTATTCCGCTGCCATACAGAGAGTTTAATGAAATATGATACTAATCTTGACTAATATCAAATATTCATTATTTTGTGGCAAAAATATAATAAGATAATAAATAATTTGGAGGAGTGATGAAAAGAAAACATTTTATTTTATTCAGCATAATTATATTTCTTCTGCCTTTCTATTCTTTTGCTTTAGATGATAATCCATATAGTTCATGGAAGGCGGAAACACCTGAAATTCAGTTAGATAAAGAAGGAGTAGATGACCAGGTAGGTTTAGGTAGAATTTTTGTTCCTGCAATGTCAAAACCAAAATTAGAACCCGAATATTCAATCTATCAAAATAGTGAATTAATAAGAGATGACTGCCCTACAGGAAAGAGTATTTTTCTTAAACCAGGAGAATATACTCTAAATTTTGGTTCAGCAAATTCAGAAGATATGAAAATTAAAAAAAAGGTTACCATTGATGCAGGTGAAACAAAAATAATATCCCCAACCTGGTCAGGACTAATCGTTAAGATTATAGACCAAAACAGAGATTATCTTAGACAACCTTATGAAATATATGATATTATTGATTATAAAATTAGTGTTGGTATGAAATATAGTGCTGATGAAGATAAACCCGGTGAGGAACAAGAAACCTGGATTTTAGAACCAGGAACTTATAAAATCATTAAATACGGAGAAACCCCCAAAACTTTCACCAACTTTGCTACTATTCAATTATTACCAGTAAAATTATACATTATGACTATTGTTCTTAATAATACAACGAATAATTTTATGGGCGCTGGAATGCTTCCGGAAATGTTTGAAAGTGATAAAGTTCACAAATGGACACATTATACATCAATAAAAGGAAGTTTTCTCTTGAACGCTAATAATTCTGATGATAAAGACCGGACTAAAACAAATATTACATTAAGTGCTAAACCTGAAAATGAACTGAAATACGATATATTTCCACATTATTTTAATTCCCGTCAAACAATAAATCTTGGTTTTACTAAAGAGCAGGACCAGGATTTTAGAATATATTCAAATAGTATTCAGTTACCAAACACTTACATTTACTATTTATTTAAATCATTTGGATTTTATACACGCTTAAGAATTGATTCAAATATTTTCCCCACAAATTACTATTTTGATTCTACACAGGATACAATATGGAAATGTTATGAAGACGGAAGTATCGACACCTTAAGAAATATTGATAAGGTTCAAATTACTACCGTTCTCTACCCCATAAATTTAGAAGAAGGTTTTGGCTTAAATCTTACTCTACTGAACACTAACCGCAGCAATCTTTATATAAAAACTGGACTTGGTATGTCTCAAACCTTAAACAATCATTGTTTTGAACAAGATACTAATGATAATAAAAGATTTAACGAGTTAGAATCTATCTATCTTAATGGTATTGAGGGTAATATCGTTGGAGATTTTCAGATTACAAATGATATAAGTGACTGGTGTGAGTTTTATACATTATATCCATTTGAAAAGGATAGGTCCCAGGTTTATAGATTTGAAAATACTTTAACCTTTAGAATCTCCAGTTATGTTTCTCTTGATTATAAAATTACAATAAAACGGGAAGAACTTCCAGACTGGATTCAACTATACCATAACTTATCTTTAGATATAACCTTTATATCATTCTAAAATGCAATCATTTACATTATCTGACAATAAAATATTCATTGAAAATTCGTTAAATATAAAAAATGCAGAAGAATTACTTGATTTTGTCAACACAAAAACTGCGGACTATAAAAAAGACAAATTGATTATTGACCTTTCAAAATTGGATTCAATAGATAGTGCAGGCGTAGCAACTATTGATCAAATAATAGTAGATTTAAAAAAACAATCAATTAGAATTGAAATAGTCAATGCTTCAAATTCTATATCAAAATCGTTAAAAACTTTTTCTTCATTAGACATAATATCAAAAATATCACAAAAGGAAAAGGATTTAAACTTTCTTGAAAAACTGGGGAATAGTGGATTTATAGCACTTGATAATATTAAACAATTTATCTTATTATCAGCTGATATATTTTACTGGGGATTTTTAGGACTTTTCTCTAAAAAAGGGCAAAGGCGGGGAGAATTTGTCTTACAAAGTAACCTCATCGGTGTAAATGCACTTCCTATAGTCGGTCTGATTTCTTTCCTTGTGGGCTTCATACTTTCTTTACAATCTGCTCAGCAACTCAGACAATTTGGGGCAAATATTTTTGTTGTTGACTTGATAGCCATCTCAATGCTAAGAGAGATGGGACCGCTTATGACTGCAATAATTTTAGCAGGAAGAAGTGGTTCTGCTATTGCATCTGAAATCGCTACAATGAAAATATCTGAAGAGATTGATGCTTTGAAAACTATGGCATTAAATCCAATAAAATATGTAGCTCTTCCGAAAGTATATGCTATGATTGTCGCAACTCCCCTTCTTACAATATTTTCTGATATTATTGGCATTGCGGGTGGGTTTCTTGTGGGAATAACCTTTCTTAAAATCAGCCCCACAGCTTTCATAGATAGGATGGCATCAGTAATTGTTTTCAAAGATATTATTACAAGTATGGTAAAAAGTGTTGTCTTTGCATGGTTAATTTCCCTTGTGGGTATTTACTTTGGACTTCGTGCAAAAGGTGGAGCAGAAGGGGTCGGAAGAGCAACTACCAAATCAGTTGTTACAGCTATATTTATGGTTATTATTGCAGATAGCATTTTAGGTCTGTTATTCTACTAACAGACTCCGGTGAATATAGAAAGAATGATTCATATTATAAACGAGGTCTAACGGTTGTGGTTGCGCAACTCGCTACGTTTTACGGCAATCCCCGCGTCAGCGGGGATATAAGTGCCGCTTACCGTTTTCCGTCAACCGTTTCAAGTTGCGCAACCGTTAAACGATACCCTATCTATTAATAAATTTGGCATTATGCACACCCCTCAATTAATTAGGGTCTCAAAATCAAACAATAAGATATTAGTTAAGATGAAGAAAATAGTTGAAGTTCGGAACTTAACAACTGAATTTGATAGAAAACGGATTTTGAATAAGGTCTCAATGGATGTTCTGGAAAATGAGGTTTTGGTCATTCTGGGTGAAAGTGGCTGTGGTAAAACTACCTTACTTAAACATATTATTGGACTTCATTCCCCAACTTCTGGTTCTGTAAAGATTTTCAATCAGGAAATCATAGGAATGGATGAGGTGGAATTTGAGAAGATTTTAAAAAAAGTAGGTGTGCTTTTTCAGAATGGAGCTCTGCTCAACTCACTAACAATAAGAGAAAATGTAGCAATCCCACTTCGTCAACATACTAATCTATCAGAATCATTAATTCAGCGATTAGTAAGAACCAAATTGCATCTTGTAGAATTGGATGAAGCAATTGATATGTTCCCTTCACAACTTTCTGGTGGAATGTGTAAAAGAGCTGCGCTTGCTCGAGCTATCGCTCTGGACCCGGTAATGCTTTTTTGTGATGAACCAACAGCAGGGCTTGACCCTGTTACTTCTTCAGCAATAGATGACCTGATAAAAAAGCTAAACAACCAATTAAATATGACTGTAATGGTTATAACTCATGAACTTGCAAGTATCCATCGCATTGCAGATAGAGTGGTCTTTTTAGACAAAGGTGAAGTTCTTTTTGGGGGAAGGTTTGAAGAATCTAAAAAGTCCAGAATACCACAAATAAGTAACTTTTTTGAAAAAGGCAACTTTTAATATTTATACAATAGTTCCCTGAAAACTCTATCCAACGAACGCTTCAATGTTTGTGTTTACATCATAGCAACCATAAAAATTATAAGAAACTAAATATAAAAGATAATTATCTACATCAAGCTTTGTATTAAAGCTATGACACGCATTTCGGTTCTTACAACTTTATGCATAAAGAATAAAAACAGAGATACCCCCAAAATTGAGATATAAAATTGAGGAATAGGCGATGTATAAAGCGTTTGTATGTGATTTAAGTTGGAAAATATTATTATCAAAGAAGACCACAAATTTACCCCGTGAGATATTCAAATCATATCTTACATTTTTCTAATAATATAATTATCTAACGGGGTGAATTTGTGGTAACTAAAATCCAAAGATGTATGTAACTGTTTCAATCCCCAATTTCTGTCCCCGATTAAATCGGGGATCGTCAGGAACGGGCTTAATTGGGGATTATCAAAAATGTGAAAAACCGTTGAAACGGTTCATATGAGTAC
>JACKQG010007688.1_pt1 | contig 10738 bp, 6 predicted proteins | sample 8237621 | NCBI WGS metagenome assembly JACKQG01 (sample SAMN15677084, study PRJNA649215) | marine metagenome | biome: marine; feature: Black Sea; material: saline water; isolation source: suspended particulate matter (SPM) from the Black Sea western gyre | collected 2013-06-09/2013-06-10 | depth... | reverse complement strand
CCCTATTTAGACGATGCCCGGCAAATCATAATTGAAGGCGAGTACTTGCAAATTGACTCAGTGTATATTATTGAAGCTATGGCTGTAATTGCCGGTATGGATTCGGCAGGAACAAATTATGCAAACATAGATTATATTGATGGTTTGGTTTTTAATGCCTTTCTCGATATTTTGAAACTGCTTGGTCTGACAGATGATTCCCCCGGTTGTTCCAGCCTGATGAATTGGGGCGATGCAACAATTGGTACCGACCTGAACGGCAAATCGGTTATCTCCCGGCATATAGACTGGACGCCTGACCAAACAATTATTGATAACCAGGTGATGGCTATACATATTCCTGCTGAAGCAGATGAACAGCCGTGGGTTATGGTAGGTTTTGCGGGGCAAATGAGTGTGCTTTCCGGATTTAACCAAAATATTGCTGTTTTCCAGCATGTAATGAGCGACTTCTATGGTTCGGCTAATCTTGGCCTCGCTTATGAACCGATTTGGCTGACATTAAGAAAATCCATTGAGAAACTGGATTTTAATAACGACGGAGTAAACAATACACAGGATGTAAGAGATGCAATTGAAATCAATTCCAATGGATTTGCCGACGGATTCATTGTTACAGCCTTAGCTCCCTCATCTGCCGGCGCTGACAGCCTTATTGCACTTGTAGCAGAACTTGCACCCCAGCCGCCATTATTAACATTCAGAAGTAATTCATACCCCGACAATATTCCTGGTGATAATCTTTATGCAGCTAATTTTGAGATCAAAAGAAATAATCACAATCATTATTGTAATAGATATTACGCAGTTAAAAATGCGCTCGGCGACGGATTAGAGATTGGCTCGGAAGATAACTGGCAAATAATGCGGGATAATTCGAACGGGCAAACGGGTAATATTCAATTTATGCAGTTTATTCCTGAACTGAATATTTTTAAAATCACTGTTCACAGTGATGGGTTGCCTGCCTATCTGAATGATCCGCTTTCGTTTGATATAGATCAACTCTTATCGGTTTCAACAGGCAAAAGCTATTTTAAAAAGACTTCCGGCATTAAATTATTTCCCAATCCGGTGAATGATGTATTAAGTGTTTCAGTGAAAAAGCAATTTATTGATTTGCCATACTCCGTGATTTCAAGCGAAGGTATGATTATGGCAGAAGGGTATTTAACAAAGATAAAATTCATGATTCATGTTAATCAGTTAAAGCCGGGAATTTATTTCATTAAAATTGGAAATTTGTCGGTTCTTAAATTTGTAAAATTGTAGAATGAATTTTGGCCATTCGTCTGACCACTGTCTTGCTGGGATGCACATCACAGTTTGCAACTGTGATGTATTCAGACATTAACAGTTTATAACTGAGTTTTTGCCTGCATTCATCCGACCGCTGTCCTGTGCACCTATCTTGCGCGAAGTGGTCTGACAAATATCCACAAAACACTAATTACCGATAACATTAAAATATTATTTATCTTTGAAGTGTGTATTTAATTAATTCTAAACAAAATATTAAGATCATGAAAAAACTTATTCTATCAGCAATTATTCTGATTCTGTTAACAGGAACTCAAAATCTATTTGGACAAATTTCTGTATCTGAAAGCGAATCCTCAGATATCAGAATGCAAAAAATTATAACTGATGCAGCTACCGGTTCAAAAACCATTACATCTGCGGACGAAATGAAGGAACAACCCGCAGCATACTATTCGACAGAGAATATGGTAAAAGCTCCTGAAATTAACTGGCAATATAATGAACCTGCCTCAATAGTTAGTGATGTAAAGGTTTCGGTTAATACACAAAATACTTTTGTGGGATGGGAATTAAATGATGAAAGGGTTTCATTATATAAAGACAGTTCAACGCCATTGTGGGAGAGATCGGTTGTTTCGGATTGGGATTTTCGGGTGGATATGACGGAAGACGGAAGTGTTATGGTTTATGGAGCTAATAATTTGGTTGAGGTATTTGAACCGGAATCTTCCACTCCTGTCTGGGATATTTCTTTTAATGCAAATATAGATGGAGTTGCTTTGAGTCCTGACGGTTCTTTGGTTTATATTGCAGCCGAAAATTATAACTCTACCGGGTTCACACATATATTTTGCTATACTATTGGAACAAACCAGCCAAACTGGGAAACCCAGATTGAAGGAGGCGCTGAAAATCTTATATTAAGTGGTGATGGCTCTACTATTGTTTTTTCACAGTACGGTGTAATATGGGTAATAGATACCGAAGATGGTGGGATTATTTTTGAAGATATTAGTCAAAATCAATATCCTCCTGCTGTTTCTTATGACGGGTCTTTTATTGTAAATGGCGATTACAGCGGTTTTGCTCATTTATATGAATATGATACTGTAAATAATACTTATGATAAAAAATGGAACTTTCATGTAGGTGGCGGAGGAACATCAGCATGGGTTGTCGGAATGGGTATATCAGGAGATGGAACCACTGTTGCCATTGGAACACTTGTGTTTTTAGCAGGTGGCGGTGTTGACGGAGAAATTTATTTATTCAATTCTTATTCGCCTGTGCCTGTATGGGTTTATGAACATACCGGAGATTTAGTTCAATCAATTGATCTTTCTTACGACGGCTCAATCATTGCCGCAGCAGGATGGGGCCCTCTGGATCATAGCAAACCCGATTTTTTCCTGTTCAGAAGAAATACTAATGAACCGATTTTTTCGATAAATACTCCCGGCTCGATGTTTTATACCGATATTTCACCTGACGGAACATTGTGTGCGGTAGGAGGTAAAGCCGTTCATGCAAGGGTTATGGGAAGCGGTGGAATATTGTATAACGTTAACAGTGATCCGGGCGGAGGAACTGTTGCCGGAATTATTGATCTGGAAAATAATGATAATAATTCTGGAGCGCGTATCGAAATCCCGGGATTAGACGATTATTTCGATTATTCCGATGTTGACGGGTCTTATGCAATACAATATGTTCCGGCAGGTACATTCCCGGTTGTGGCTTCTAAGGTCGGTTATTATCCGGTTACCGAGGAAGATGTAATTGTTGTTGAAGGAGAAGTTACAAATGTTGATTTTAATTTGCAGTTAACCGGTAATCCACCTGAGAATTTGTTTGCCACAAACGGTGCAGGCCTGACTGTTGACATGTTCTGGGAACCGCCGGAAGAAAAATATTATACGGGATTTAATATTTATCGCAAACTATATCCTGAAGATCTGTTTCCCAATGAACCTATCGGAAGTGTTTCGGCAGGAGAGCTTACTTTTAGCGATGGTACTGCTTTACCCACTAAAACATATTATTATGCTGTTACCTGTATTTTAGACGGTGGTTTACAAAGTCCTTATTCAAATATAGAAACCGGCTGGATAAGTACAGGATTTGTAACCAATGAAATTAGTGTCTATCATGGCTCAACTCCGGTTATTGACGGAACTATTTCGGAAGGTGAATGGGATGATGCATTTAAAATTGACTGCTCCGACTTTTTAGGAACGTATGATAATACTGTTAATCCGATAGGCAGTGTAATCGGGTATTATAAATCAAACCCGGATAACACCGAACTGTATGTTGCTTATATTAATTATAATGATACTGTTATAGAAGACCATGATGAAGTAGCACTTTATATTGATGATAACAATAACGGCAGCTTTCCTCCTCCCGAAGACCTTTCGGAAGGTAATTTCTGGGCAGCACATTATGCAAGTGGCGATGTGATTAAATACCGCCCGATATTTAATACCGGTGGAGTTGGAACAGTTATTTATCTTGACAATCCTCAAATTGCGGTTTCAGATGCAACCGGTTGTATTGTTTATGAGTTTGTAATTCCGATAGGAACTGAGGATTGGGAGTTAAATCCGGGGCCTGAGGAAAAATCTTCCCTTGCTATTTTTGTACTTGATGATCCCACCGGTTTTGATGGGTGGTGGCCCCTTGATAATCAAAAACTTTTTGTGCCCACTAATTATGGTACTTTAACCCTTAGTGCAATTGACGAAATACCTCCTCCTCCTGATAACATTTCAATTTCAAATATTGAAAATACAGCGATTATTGAATGGGATATGCCCCCTATAAACGATTTTGATCATTTTAATATTTACTATGACTTTACAAGTGAATTTACATTGCTTGACAGTACATTAGGTGTGCAGTTCTTATATGAAATGCTTGAAATTGGATATTACCAGTTTTACGTTACAACCGTAGATTATTCCGGGCAGGAGTCCGATCCTTCCGAAATAGTTGATATTAACTGGCCGGTTAGTATTGATAAATGTTTTGTGTTAAATGATGTAAAAGCTTATCCGAATCCTTTTTCGAACCATGTAAATATTGAATTTTACATTAACGAAAAAAGTTCTGTGATCCTTGAGGTTTATAATATAATGGGCACAAAAGTAAGAACCTTATTAAACAGCCGATTAGACAAAAACAAATATTCAATACAATGGGATGGAACCAATGCAGCCGGAAGTAGCCTGGAAAACGGATTATACTTCTACAAATTATCTGCTTCAGATTATACTTATACGGGGAAGATGGTGATGTTTAGATAAATGATGTAATAAACATAAAATCTGAGATTATGTGAATACAGTAAATTTGTTATTTTTGTAATAAATATAGTAATTATGAAAACAGTTCAATTAAATATACCGGATAATTTTGAGCTAAATGATATTGATTTTGCAATGATAGTTGCCTCAAAATTATATGAAGACGGAAGATTATCAGCCGGTCAGGCAGCTGAATTGGCAGGCTTGACAAAAAAAACATTTATAGAATTATTAGGAAAATACGGTGTTTCCGTTTTTAGTACTGCAATTGATGATTTACATTCAGATATAGCCAATGCATAGGATTGTTATTACTGATACAAGTTGTTTAATTATCCTGCATAAGATTGGAAATTTAGAGTTACTTCGATTATTATATAATACAATTGTTACAACTCCAGAAGTAAAGGAAGAATGGGGAAGAGAGTTACCTGATTGGATAACAATTGAAAAAGCAAAAAATAACAGGTATCAAAAAATTATTGAAACTCAAGTTGACAAAGGAGAAGCTAGTGTGATTGCACTGGCTTTGGAAAAAGAAGATACGTTAATGCTTCTTGATGATTTAAAAGCGAGGAAATTAGCGAAAAGGATACATTTAAAATTCACTGGAACATTAGGAATAATCCATAAAGCAAAACAAGCGGGATTAATTTTCAAAGTAAGACCTTTGATTGAAAAATTAAGAGAGACAGATTTTAGAATATCTGAGAATGTGATTGGTGAAATATTAAAACTTAGTGGTGAATAATTAGGATGAAAGCATGGTCTGGTCGCCTGGTAAAATTCAGTTTTCCCTATTTTTCAAAACATGATACTTCAATTTCAGATTCTACCTTTCATGTTAACTTTTTTACCTATTTTGAATTTCGCTTAAAACATTAATACGTTGGCACCAATTAAAAAAGAAGCACTATGAATAAAACAATCGGAATACTAATCGCAATTTTTATTACAAATATTGGATTTGGACAAGATTATCAATTAGAGTTTAATAAACATCTTAATGCAAATGACACCTTAAGACAGAAACAAACACTTGAAAGTTGGGAAAAAGCCAATCCTAACGACCCTGAACTTTATACTAGTTATTTCAATTATTACTTTTTGAAATCCAAACAAGAAGTTATAACTATGACAACGGAAGAGCCAGAAGGAGATAGTTTTGTACTCACAGACAGTTTAAATCAAACTGTTGGTTATTTAGGTAGCCAAATTCACTATGAACAAACTGAACTGCAAAAAGGAATTGATAAAATAAACAAAGGGATTGAATTATACCCAAATAGACTTGATATGCGATTTGGGAAAATCTATGTCTATGGTCAAATCAAAGACTGGCAGAAATTCACTAATGAAATTATCACCACAGTTAAATATTCTTCAACAAATAATAATGAATGGACATGGACAAATAATGAAAGACAAAATAACGGAAATGAGTTTTTTCTTTCATCCCTCCAAGATTACCAAGTTCAACTATACGACACGGGTGACGACAGTTTGCTTGCAAATATGCGGGAAATTGCAAATGAAATTTTGAAATATTATCCTGACCACATTGAAAGTTTATCTAATCTATCTGTCACCTATTTATTAACTGGTGAATATGACAAAGGTATTGAGCCATTATTAAAAGCAGAAAAACTAAATCCTGAAGATTATATTGTCCTGTCCAATATCGCACAAGGATACAAATTAAAAGGGGATAAAAAGAATGCGATTGAGTATTACGAAAAATCAATCAAGTATGGAGATGAACAAGCGAAAGCGTATGCTAAACAACAAATTAAGGAATTGAAAGAAAAATAACTCTGCACCTTGAAGTTTGTAACTTCAAGGACATTAGACACCGGGATTCCTGCCTTGTCGCCTGCCTGACGGCAGTCAGGGCAGGCAGGTACAATCCAATTTAATACAAAAATATTTTGCAATTACAAATTGCAGGTGTCTGCCTGCATTTCAGTTGCAAACTGAAATGAGCAAAGGGGCGAGACTTGTGCCTTTGATCTAAGAAATCTCAACCACTTTAATATCAAATGTTAGTTCTTTACCTGCCAGTTGGTGATTGGCATCAATCTTAATAGTTTTTTCATTTACTTCAGTAACCCTAACAACCAATTGTTGACCATCAGGTGTTTGGGACATCAGTTCTATACCTACCTCCGGTTTCACGTTGGGAGGCAATTGTGATTTTTCAACTTCTGCAAACATGTCTTCCCTGATTTCGCCATAGGCTTCTTCAGGACTTATTGTTATTTTCTTTTCTTCATTAATGTCCATTCCTAAAACACCTTTTTCAAAACCGGGGATCATCATGCCCTTGCCAATTGTAAAAGCAAGCGGTTCTCGTCCTTCGGAGGAGTCAAAAACAGTTCCGTCATTAAGTTTTCCTGTGTAATGTACTTTTACATTGTCACCATCTTTAATTTTTGCCATTTTAAAATTTCTTTTTTGTACCCGCCCCGCATGTATTTAGCAGAATTATTAGGTACGATTATTAATTATTAAAAATTTCAGGGAAACAAATCACAAAAAATGTGAAGGAATAATTATTTAAATCAACAGATAATTTATAGTTTGTTTCCAAAATCGCGGCAAAAATAAAAGTTTATGCAACATATAAAACATTTCATTGGAATTTTTGAGAAGGAATTAAATGACTAAATTGACTATAATTACTAATTAGTGTTGGTCTATAAAGTCGGCAAAAATTAAAAACATGAATGGAATTAGTACAATAACACACCCCTACACCCCTCTCATAGAGGGGAATATTGGTATTCATATTTTTAATTTTTTACAAATTCCATAGTTAAAAGAGAGGCACTAATTAATTATTTTGCCGATTTAACAAATTCAACCATTTCTAAACAACCGATTTCTTCATGCTGATTATTAAAAAATAAGGGTACATTTGCCGCCTGATAAAAACACCCTCGGATGCGGATACTCTATTCCTACGGGAAAAACAGAAAAACACATGAATACATTTGAAGAACTGGGTCTTAGCCACGAACTCCTAAAGGCTGTAAAAAATATTGGTTTTGTTAATCCGACACCGATTCAGGAAAAAATTATCCCTGCAATTTTAAATTCAGAAAAGGACCTGGTTGGACTCGCTCAGACCGGAACCGGAAAAACTGCCGGTTTTGGATTACCTATCCAGCAACAAATTGATTTTTTATCAAAGAATGTCCAGGCTCTTGTTTTAAGTCCGACCCGTGAATTATGCATTCAGATTACAAAAGACCTTGAATCTTACGCAAAGTATATCCCTGACCTTAAACACACAGCAATTTATGGAGGGGCAGATATTACCAAACAATTAAAAGCATTAAAGAACAATCCACAGATTGTTGTTGGAACACCAGGTCGTGTTCTTGACCTGATAAACAGAAAAGCGCTGAAAGTGAACGCCATCAGGTGGCTGGTTCTTGATGAAGCTGATGAAATGCTTAACATGGGTTTTAAAGAGGAACTGGATAAAATCCTTGTTACTACTCCCCAGGCAAAACGAACCTTCCTGTTTTCGGCAACTATGCCAAAAGAGGTTCAGCGAATTGCAGAAAACTATATGAATGTTTCTGAAGAGATATCCATTGGGAAAAGGAACTCGGGAGCTGATAATGTAAAACATTTGTTTTACATGGTTCAAGCCAAAGACAGGTACGAAGCATTAAAACGTATGGCTGACATCAACCCGGACATTTACGGTATAGTTTTTTGCCGCACAAGGCGGGAAACCAAGGAAGTTGCTGAAAAGCTTAAAAACGACGGTTATAACGCCGATGCTTTGCATGGTGATTTATCGCAGGCTCAGCGCGATTATGTAATGAATGGATTTAGAAAAAAGCATTTACAAATGCTCGTGGCGACAGATGTTGCAGCAAGGGGGCTGGATGTAAATGACCTGACCCATATTATTAACTATAAATTACCGGATGAGTTGGGAATTTATCTCCACCGAAGCGGTCGTACGGGCAGGGCAGGCAAAAGCGGCATTTCCATCTCCATAATTCACACACGGGAAATCAACAAAATAAAAAGCCTCGAAAAGCTTATCAATAAAAAATTTACAAAATCAAAAATTCCGTCGGGCAGGGATATCTGCGAAAAACAATTATTCAACCTTATCGATCGTATGGAAAACATTGAGGTTGATGAAATGCTGATTGAAAATTACATGGAGGTAATTTATAAAAAGCTGGAATGGTTGAGCCGGGAAGACCTGATCAAACGTTTTGTATCGGTTGAATTCAACCGGTTCCTGAACTATTATAAAAATGCTCCGGACCTGACCGTTAGCGAATCTAAGCAAAAAAGAGAAGATAAAGAAATTAAAAGACCGGTTTCCTTTACCCGCTTTTTTATCAATGTAGGATCAACAAACAACCTGACACCTCCCCGTATGATCGGACTGATAAATGATTACACTAAACGACGCAACATTGGCATCGGCAAAATTGATATTCTGAAAAACTTTTCTTTTTTCGAGGTGGATAAAAAATTTGAGAATGATATATTAAACGGATTTAAAAATGCCACATTCCATGGAATAAAAATAACCTCTGAAATCTCAAAGCCCGATCCCCAAAAATCCAGGAAACAAGATTCCTTCAGAGGAGAGTTTAAGAAAAAGAAAAAGAAGAAAAGGTATTAAACTTTACCAGCCCTTTTCCGTTTGTTTTCATCCAGCAGGATTTTCCGCATTCGGTAGGATTTTGGCGTAACCTCCAAGTATTCATCTTCTTTGATGTATTCCAATGCTTCCTCAAGGCTGAACCTGACCGGCGGTGCAATCCTCACTTTATCGTCAGCACCCGATGCCCTCATGTTGGTTAGCTTTTTCGTTTTGGTAACTTTCACTCCCAAATCATCTTCCTTGTTGTTATCACCAATTACCATTCCTGCATAAACATCTTCTCCGGGTGCCACAAAAAACCGACCCCTGTCCTGAAGTTTATCAATGGCATAAGCTACTGCCATTCCTGTTTCCATTGCGATAAGTGAGCCGTTCTTTCGGATAGGCAACTCTCCTTTCCACGGCATATACGATTTAAAACGATGTGCCATAATTGCTTCACCTTCTGTAGAAGTCAGCACTTTGTTCCTTAATCCTATCAGTCCGCGGGCGGGAATATGAAATTCCAGGTTCACCCTGTCCGACTTTGTTTCAACATTCAGCAGTTCACCTTTACGTGCAGTAACCAACTCAATAACTTTTCCTGAGAAAGGTTCCGGAACATTAACGGTCAGTATCTCAATAGGCTCATGCTTTTTACCACCAATTTCCTTAATGATCACTTTAGGTTGCCCCAATTGCAATTCATAACCTTCGCGGCGCATGGTTTCAATCAAAATTGAAAGGTGGAGAATACCACGACCATAAACATTGAAAGCTTCAGGCGTACCCGTTTCCTCTACCCTGAGCGCCAGGTTCTTTTCCGTTTCCTTATAGAGCCTTTCTTTTAAATGCCGTGAAGTAACATATTGCCCTTCTTTACCGAAAAATGGTGAATTATTGATGGTAAACAACATGCTCATTGTCGGTTCGTCAATAGCAATGCTTTTAAGTCCTTCAGGATTTTCAAAATCCGCGATGGTATCTCCGATATCAAAACCATATATTCCGAGAACAGCTACAATTTCGCCTGAAAGAACAGGTGTTTTTATCTTTTCTTTGCCCAAACCCTCAAATACATACAGTTCCTTTACTTTCGACTTTACCACCCTTCCATCTTTTTTTACCAGCGATACATTTTCGCCCCAGGTAAGATTACCGCGGGAAATTCTGCCAACAGCTATTCGTCCTACATAAGATGAATAATCAATTGAAGATATCTGAAGCTGAACAGTTCCTTCTTTATGTGTTACAGGAGGAATATGCTCAATAATCATGTCAAGTAAATAACTAACGTCTTGTACAGGTTCACTCCAGTCTTTACCCATCCAGCCTGCTTTAGCCGAACCGAATACTGTGGGGAAATCCAGTTGGTCTTCGGAAGCATCCAGGTTAAACATCAATTCTAAAACGGCTTCCTGTGCCCATTCAGGGTCACAATTAAATTTGTCCACCTTGTTGATCACTACTATTGGTTTCAGGTTCAGCCCGATGGCTTTTTGGAGGACAAACCGGGTTTGAGGCATAGGCCCTTCGAATGCAT
>JACKQG010007687.1_pt1 | contig 10738 bp, 8 predicted proteins | sample 8237621 | NCBI WGS metagenome assembly JACKQG01 (sample SAMN15677084, study PRJNA649215) | marine metagenome | biome: marine; feature: Black Sea; material: saline water; isolation source: suspended particulate matter (SPM) from the Black Sea western gyre | collected 2013-06-09/2013-06-10 | depth... | reverse complement strand
ACCCGATACGCACGCCCGTTATTGACCTGGTGGAGATAGGTGCCGGCGGCGGTTCCATCGCCTGGGTGGATTCAGGCGGTGTGCTACGAGTGGGACCGCAAAGCGCGGGTGCCGACCCAGGCCCAGTGTGCTATGGCAAGGGCGGAGTCGAGCCAACCATCACCGATGCCAATCTGGTGTTGGGACGCCTAAACCCAGAATATTTTCTTGGCGGCGAGATTGAACTGGATATCGCGGCGGCGCGACGAGCAATCAAGGAGAAATGCGCCGAAACTTTAGGGCTTTCCGTTGTGCAAGCGGCAAACGGCATTGTGGAGATAGCCAATGCCGCCATGGTGAACGCCTTACGCCTCATCTCAGTCCAGCGCGGTTATGACCCCAGGGACTTTGTCCTGGTGGCATTTGGAGGAGCTGGCCCAGTACACGCTAACCGCCTGGCAGCGGAGATGGAGATACCCACCACCGTTATTCCGATGAGTCCTGGAACCACCTCGGCTATGGGGCTTTTAGTTACTGACATCAAGCATGATTACTCTACGACGTTTATTCGACGAGTAGACCAGTTGGATGCAGAAGTGGTTGAAAAGCATTATCTTGAGTTGGAGGAGCAAGGTCGTGATACTCTTAAACGAGAGGGAATGCGTCCAGAAGAGATTACTTTCCTCCGGCAAGTGGACATGCGTTATGTCGGGCAGAGTTATGAGTTGACAGTGCCGTTGCCTGATAGCAGACTGGGACATGCTGAAATAGACCATGTTCTTGAGCAGTTCCATCAAGAACATGACCGTGCCTACGGCTACAGTGCGCCAGATGAACCGGCGGAATTCGTGAACCTGCGGCTAACTGCAATCGGCACAATCGCCAAGCCTCAACTGCGTCATTGGGCAAATGACAATAAAAACGTTACGGTAGCGCAGAAAGTAACTCGACCGGTTTACTTTGCCGAAAGCGGCGGCTTTGTTGATTGTCCAATCTATGACCGTTACCGTTTGGACGCTGGATGGGTTATAGAGGGACCGGCGATTGTCGAGGAGCTCGATTCCACCACCGTGATTCACCCTGGCTTTAAAGTTCAGGTTGATAAGTTCGGTAATCTAATCCTGAATAATAAAACGGCGGAGGAATAAAAATGGACCAAGTCGATCTCAATTTTGTCATTCGTCCAAAACTGAATGTTCTGTCAACAGAGGAAGCTGATGTGTTCTTACCTTGATAATCTGATTATCAATTACTGCTTTATTTCTCCCCAAGTGTTGTTGATTTGCTTTTGATTTGGGGTCTGGTTTCTAAAGATTCGTATGACTAATGGGACTATAATGGACGTGATAGCAAGACAGAGTATAACCCCTATGAAGAGAAGATACCTCTTGCTATAATTGGTCAACAGCGAAGCGTCGTAATATCTATCGACATTGTTATCCCGATACATGGACAGCAGACCTTGGAGTAGTTTATTTCTGGTGCCATTTCCAGTATACAATGCAGCTATTGCTAAACCATTTACCAATAATGTCAAAGCGATAAAAATCGTGAGGACAAAATCATAAACACTTTTGTTCTTAGATTCTCCGGCAACTATCCAGTTAACACCCAGTAAGATGAGATTGAAGAACACAGCAGTCACAACAAAAATGGTATCGGTTCGAGCACTTTGTTGTAATTCATTGATGATGTGTTGATGAACTTGTTCAAGCATAACATTCTCCTTATACCGATTCAGGTTTGAAATTTCCCATCCACGGAAGGTTGAGGTTCCTACCGAACCCTTGAATGCTCGGCAGAGCCTGCTCAGATCCATCGGAGAGCCTCACCCTCCCGGAGCAAAACGGAACGAGTAAGCCCAAATCGGTATTAAAAGCCGTTAAATACTTTTATCGGTTTGCCTGATTCGGCGGATTCCACTCCTGCAACCAGTGCTGAAACGGTTTTTGCTCCTTCGCGGACATTGATTAACGGCTCTGTTCCATTGATGACACAATCCACGAAGTGGTCTACCACCGCCCGCGTAGCATTGTATTCTTCAAAAGGAATATCCTTTGTGCCGCCTTCAGCGGGATATAGTTGATTTCGCCAGATAGTTCCTTTCGTACCGTAGATTGACAGAAACCCTTCGCCCATACCATGTCCTTTACATCCACTGGTCACAAGCACCTTCCCGATGCAATCGTTGGTGAATTTGCAGGTGAAAATGTAGCAATCATCAAGCACAAAATTGGGTTCAGCATATCCATTGGAGTACGCATGTACTTCCTCAATGTCTGAACCAACCGCCCACCGTAATAAGTCGAGAGGATGACAGCCTCCGCCGAGAAGTATATTCTGAGGATTCTTTGGGTCTGCGCGCCATGTCTTCTGAGTATAATACGCACTCATATCGTGAATATAACTTCCCTCGACAAAAAAAGCTGGTCCTATTGTGCCTTCATCGTACATCTTCTTGATTGCCTGATATACCGGTCCGAACCGCATAAACTGGCTCACCATAAAGGTTAGCCCCGTTTCATCCACTGCCTGAACCATATTTTGGCAATCTTGCAAGGTGGTGGTCATAGGCTTCTCACAAAGAACGTGTTTGCCGGCTCTTAAAGCGGCGATGGCATGCTCCGCATGAAAGTGGTCCGGACTGCACACCATAATGACATCAATCGCTTCATTTGTCAGCAGCTTTTCATAATTGGTCGTAAAAAATGTCATCTTTCCTTGAGCCGCGATATTTTGAGCCGTTTCTTCATTACTATCACAGGCACCAATCAGTTCCACTTTTGGATTCGCATGAAAGGATTTGACGTATCCTCCGATATGCACATCACTACCGATAAATCCAACACCTAATTGTTTCATTTCTGTTTTCCCCTTTTGATCGAAGAGCATAAGACTGGAAGAATGGATGATTAGCCTTATTCCAACCTTCCAGCCCATATTGTCATTTGCCAAAGCTAATGTCACATCGTCAGGATAAATTAATCTCGGTTCTTGACATTTCCCCAAGTTGTAGCCAGTTTGGTTGCTAAATCAACTGCGGCTCCAGGCTCTCCTTTTGAGGCCGGGATTCCTGATCCAGTGATTAGAACATTATCAAAATGGGAGACAGAACTATAGGTCCTGGCACCAACCTTGCCACTTTCGAGTTTGTCATCGCTCCATTCTGCTATCAGTTCATCGTTGATGTAAAACTCAAAATCCTCTCCTTTTGCTACAACTTTTATCTTATACCATTCATTCATTTCATTCGGAAAATCAATATCCTTTTCATCAGTGTATTGACCACCGACGCGGCTCCAAATTTCCGCTCGCTGTCTGCCATTCATAATGGCAAAGATATAATAGGTCGTTGAATCTTGGTATCTGACTAATAGACCCATGTTGTCAGGACCTTGTTCCATCATCACTTGACACTCGGCTGTATAGTCAGTCCATTCATCTTTCCAATCGGAATCGGGCAACACGCCAACTCCATCGGAGCCGGTAACAATGTATACCCCTTTCTCGGCTTTGCAAGTTCCATTAATTTGCTCCCATCCTTGGTCACCTTTTTCAAAATCATAGTATAGCGCGTGCGCGCTATTTAAAAGGATTACAGAGAGAGCAATGCCGATAAAAAAACCTCTAAAAAACGGTAACTTCATAATAGTTATACTCCTTATTATATAGTTTGGCAGCTTCCGCAGCCGAACTTGTGTTATTTTTTGAGTCTCCCCCAAGTTGTAGATAGTTTACCAGCCGGTTCTACGGACTTTGTTGGTGGGATGCCAGTGCCATTGACATCAAAATCGTCGATATGAGAAGTGCAACCGTATACTCTAATTCCTACCTTCCCTTTCTTCAGGTCTTCATCTTCTATAGTGTTGATTAATTTATCTTCGTAGTAACCTTCAAAGGTGTTGCCCTTCACGATGACTTTGAAATTAAACCAGCCTTCGGTGTCAATGTCCAAAGCATCAGATTTTATTTCGGTGTATGTTCCTGCGACTTTTTTCCACCACTCCGCTTGTTGTCGCCCACCTTCCAGCATGAACATATATTCACTCGTACCATCGTCGGAAGCGCGGCAAGCGATGGCAATATTGTTAAAGCCACCAGGTATTGTCAGGCGCGCCCGGCATGTGATGGTATAATCGGTCCAATTTGACTCGCCGGTTATTGCGAGAGCTTCTGCCCCTGGTTCGCTGAGTTTATAAGCATCCTTATCAATTTCACCAGTTCCGCTTATAACCTTCCAATCGGCCTGTTGGGCTTTATCATTGAAATCCCAGAGCAGTGCATCCAACTTGATTGATAAAGATGCAAGGAACAGTAAAACGCATCCGAGAATGATAATCGTAGGTTTTAGCTTCTTGATTTTATTCCTCCTTAATCCGAGCTTTCTCAGCCAGATAGGGTATAACGTAATGAATTTTTTGTCAACTACTTTTCAGAAACGCTCTTAAATAATTGAAGCATTAAGTGAAAGATTAATTCAATTCAGGAAAAATCTCTTCAAATCCAAAATTGATATACTCTGGATTGGTCTAAGGCAATGCCAATAATTGTCCATATTCCAGCAACTGAAAACTCGCCCAGCACCAATCCTAAAAACAGTGGAGCGGCTTGCCTATATCGTTTCAGGCCGCCGTATCGTAGAATGAACCACTTCAGAATCCAACTTACTAACATACATGACCAGAGAAAGCTCATGCCGTAACTGCCAGCCACTGCATAACCGATAGGATGAAGCGGCCACCATAAAAATAGCCTTCGCATTAGATTGAGCAAAAGTACGACAGTAAATCCTAAGCCCACAAGCCCGATGTAGTGATAATCTACTTCGGTAGGGCTGCGCAACCAATGTTGTAAGTATGACCATGGTTCTCGCGCCCAGGCGTTTAGAGAAGGATAAGGGATATTATCAAGCCCGAATTTATAACTTACGTGGAGTAATATCCAGAAGGTAGCTACGATTCCTAAAGCAGAACCAAACAGCATTCCCCATAAGGTTCTCCTGTTATTCATGCCGTTTTTGTCAGCGATTTTGAAACCTTCCAGTTGATGCGGCATAATATGACAATCAAAGCGGCGACTGATAAACCAGAAGAGCGGAATTGCGCCTAAAGTGCTTCGCGAAAGATTGGCGGTACCGACTGCTGATGTTATCATCTGAATCGGACCGCCGAAATGAACATCATGGTCCGGAAAGCCTATTTCAGCGCGTAGTCGAGTGATAGCCGTCGAGATAACGTAATAAAAAAGAAAGAAGAGTATCGCTATTTTTATTGACATCCCTGCTCTTAAGCCAAAGAAGATTAGAATGCCTATGCCACCAATAATTCCAATCCACGCCAGGCGATACGACATTGGAGTGTTAATATCATTTGTGGTGCTATTTTTGCTAACTGTTTTCCTCACCGTTTGAAAAAAATGTCGTCTTCCTCTAAAAATCGCAATTGCCAGAATTGCCAAATACGCACCGACGGATTCTTGGACGATATACGGATAGCTACCATATCCGGGATATGTTCGCCAGCCAAGTATTGCTCCCAGGATACGCATACCTTGCCAATAAAAGTAGAAAAACCAGCAGGAGAATAGCAAATCAATCGGCATAAAGAAACTTAACCCAATGATGGAAGGGATAAAAGATATTCGCATCGCTCGCAGAGCATTCCACGGTTTCTCGGTAAAGATATACCCGATATTATGCATTTTTAGAAATGTCAGTCCGGGAATACCGGGATTCAACAGGTGAAGACCGTGAATTAAGTTAATCATCCCTGCGATGGCAAATCCTACCCACACTAATCGATTATAAAAATCCGAGTTGACCAGATTAATCGGAATCTCAGCAATGGGATAAGAGAGTTTCTCCTGCTCAATCCACCTCCGGCGTACAATGATATTGATGCACAACATCACAAAGATGAGGACAAAAATGAAAAACGACCACCAGAGAAGTGGTGGAATCCACGCCGCCAAGTTACTCGCAGTATACAAACTAGCTTCGCCACGGTAATACTCCTTTAGGACTGAATGGTCATCTACGACAAGCCATTTGGGGATGTACCGATGGAATAATTCACGCCATTCATTTTCTGGTGTTGCCCCCCAAAACGCATAAGTGATGACCGGAAGTAGGATCGGAACCATCCCGTAAGAACAGATTGCACTCGCCATGTTGACCATGATGTAAATGGTCAACATCTCCTCGTTGTCAAAAGAAAACTGAGGTATAAATCGGCGCAGTGATAAATTTAACCCAAAGAGTAGCAAAAGGGTGAAAACGGCGTTAAAGAACAAAGAGAAAACCGTGGCGCCAGATGCGTGGCGCACCTCTTCCATCTGTATGATCCAATAACAATTAACAGGAATTAGCAGAAATCCCAATATCCATATCCGTATTTTAGACCGCTTCTTCCGAGAAGTGTTCACCGTTTTCCGTTCCTTTATACCGGTTTGGGCTGACTTGTTCCGATTTTACTCCGGGAGGGCGTGCTCGGCAGGGAGGGCAAGGCTCCATAGGCGTCAAGAAGAGTTCGTAGTTAGCCACGAAGCAGGATAGAGAGCGTCACGACGGGCACTCCACTTTGTCAGTAGAAAAGGTTTTGCTTTTCGTCTATCAATCTTGCGTAGTGGCGTTAAATCCCCAACTTGCGGCGTTCCGTGCCTAACTACGAACGTTATAGTTCAAACTCTGCTCTAGCTATCATATCGTCCTGGAACTTTTTGTCTAATTGAGTAAAATAGGCGCTAAATCCACCAACCCTTACCATGAGTGAGCGATAGGCTTCCGGTGTTTTCTGAGCTTGTTTCATGTCATCTGTACTTGCAATGGAAATCTGCAATTGCTGACCGCCCTGGTAGAAGTAAGTCTCTATCATTGCCTGCAGCTTTTTCCGGTTCTCAATCCCGCGGACAATCTGCTTGGGAAAACGCAAACTCAAAGCCATCGGACCGTGTGTGTGACGGTGGGGAAGTTTAAGTACAGATGCCAGAGTTGGGGTTAATCCCAAAATATTGCGTCCTTGTGCAGGTCCCGCACAATCCGCCAGAGGTTCTTCACGATATCTACCATCTGGCGTTGCACCGGTCTGCAACCCGTACTGTACCGAGCCAGACCAGCCGATGATATCCATCCCCCATGGACCTCCGAAGCACGTTTTATGCGATTTGATGAAATCGTTAATGCGATTTACTTCTATAGCCGTCATATCATCAGCTTCATCACCATCATTGCCGAACTTTGGCATTTTGGCAAGAAAATATCGCCGCAGGGGCTCATGTCCATTCCAATCCTGATTGAGAATATCAACTAATTCTTCTAACGACACCGCTTATTCCTCGTATACCCCGCGCTTGACTGCGACCAGCGAGTCTGTAACTGTCGTAAGGCCAACCATATCCACCATTCCTTCGCTGTAATCAGCCCCGCCAGCATGCCAATCCAGGCCGCGTTCCACACAAGAATAGGTCAGAAGCGAACGCAGAAAATCATAAGCGTGCCCTTTGATTCTACTGCGCCGGTCATTAACGGCGCCAATACGTTCGGAAATGTGATTGTCCATCTGTTGTTGGTATGCCTGCTCGAACTGTTTGTATGACAGGAGCGTCTTCGGCTCGCCGGTCGCCGGACCAAGGCGTTGATTGGTCACTGGGTCAATGCCATCGTTGAGAGCAAGCTCAAGAGGTTTGGCCGAATTAATCACAACATCTTCGTAATTGCCGTGTCCCCTTCCGTGGGGATACGTCTGGCCACAGCCAACGAAGGTATATTCGCGCGCATCTTCCAAGGAGACACCGCGTTCGACCATCGCCGGGATAATCGCCTCATCATTGACAAATGCGGGAAAGGTTGCACCCTCCGCCACGGACTCACAGACCAGGGCGAACAATTCGGGCGATAAGCCTGCGTGCCACCGGAGCGCAGTCCGAGGGGAAAGCAGTCGCAGGCGTTTTATCGAACAAACGCACATAGACGAAAGCTCGTTGGTAGCATCGGAACCGTCTATTTTTTGACCACCGATAGTGGCTCCATAAGCGGTCTTCTCTTCAAACTTCAGGTAGAGGCAATCCAGGATTTCTTGTGCCGCTTCTATTGAGAGCACGCCACTGTCCAAATCCCGTTTCAAAGGCGGATATAAAATTCGGTCAATCGGCCCCGGTGAATCGTGACCGCACAGAGAAAAGATGAGGTAAAACAGTTGTACTGCTTCGTGGAAAGACCGGGGCGGACCATGCGCGATATGCCGGCAGGCGGATGCGATGCGCTCCAGTTCCTCACGTCGTTGGGCCGTTTGTGCCTTCACGGTTGCTTCTTCGGCGGCAACAGTATGTGCGTTGATGTAACCCGAAATACCATCAAGTGTAATTAACAAAGCATCGTACCAACCAGCACAATCCGGTTTCATAGCAGTATTTGTCACACGCCAGCGGTTCACGTATTCACGCATGCCGTCTACACCCATTTTAAGCAGCCGCTCATACGCCGGAGATGCGTGGCAGGTCATTGGAGCATACTGACCGTTTTCGGTCATCCATTTTGTCCAGTATGAATCTATCTCCGTCAGCTTTGACTCCGCTTCGGGGTGTTCCTGTCTAATTTCTTGTAGATACTCTCTGTTGAATCTTATACCTGAGCTAAACGGAGTATGCAACCCACTTACAGCAGAGCGAAGCGCGTTGTTGCCAATAATGAGTTCATCCGGTTTGATAAACGGTTTTGCAGCGCTCATCTCGGCAGCCTGCGCTTGCGCCAGACGAACGCGCTCATCAAGATTAACGCCAGCCATCCAGGTTTCGTGAAATGGTTCACCCCAGACAGATGGTGCCGAGTCTCTGAGGTATTTTCGTAAGACTTCTAAACGTTCCATGTATTGTTACCTCCTGCTCAAATATGGAAAGGAAAAAGAGAAAGATTATAATCACTATTGTCAATGGTATCAAATATTGTAATGATGTCAACCTCAAAATTCATTCACAAATCATATCTGTTCGACAACGTCATTGGAACTGCACCTGGAGCCAGAAAAATCGGAGGAATAGTAAAAATTTTTATTGCTTCGAAGCAGTAGTGTCCGGTTAGAAAATTGCAATGATAGATAAAAGTTTATTTGCCCACAGAGAACACAGAGAAAAACGAGGGAAAGGAGGGAAAAGAGAGGAAAAATTGTGAGAAATCTTTCTCCATTTCTCGTAAAATTCTCCACTTCTCAAAAAACTCTGTGAACTTTGTGTCCTTTGTGGTTAAATTAAGAGTATTTGGAGAAAATTTTAGGCTATGCAAAAACTAAACCGGACATTACTGGCTTCGAAGGGAATAATGTGTTAAGTAATTATGAAATTGGTCTCATTCATTGCTGAAAAAACGCAAAGACCCAAATGGTGAATCTATTATTAGCTCTCTCCTACGACACTATCCACTACCATGAGCCAATTCCTGGATTCCGATTTATTCCCAATCGGGAGCAGCCTGGAAGCCCCTGGGATGTGGGCCCTGCTCTCATGCAAGGTCAAGTATGGAGAACTTCGGCGACCAAACGCTATACTGGTATTCACTCTGGCGCGGAACCGAGGGCAGTGGAGTTTGTTTGGTCACCTGGCCGCAGGATAGGTTAGGTATGCTCAAGCCCTTTAGTCCATCTTCCCCACAGGCGATATTCTGTCCGATTCAGGTGTTGGAAGGAGAAGGAAAAGTGTATGTTAATGCAAGTGGCCTCGGTGAACACAGCCAATTGCGCATCGGTCTTCTGGACGAAGGATTCCGTCCCATCGCCGGATACAGTGGCGAAGACGCGGCTGTCATCACGGAGGATGGTCTCCGCACACCGGTGCGGTGGAAGGGCGGTGACTCGTTGCTGCCAGCCCATGGATTGGTACGGCTCGATATTCGCTTCGCTGGCATCCGTCCCGAGGATTGCCATTTGCACGCGGTGTATGTTGTTGGGCAATGACCAGATATCCGACGAATATCGTTTGTTCGGGGATTTGAAAGGTACTAAATTCCTCCCCCTTGATGGGGGAGGTTAGGTGGAGGTGAAAGCAGTGACCCCACCCCTCCCCTAACCCCTCTACCCACCACCGCCCCTCCCAAGAGGGGAGAAGAGAGGGGAATTACTTAGCACCCATCAATCCAAACTTGACAAATCAATAGTTTTGAAATGTCAAATTTGGTGCCGAAAAACATGTCGTTACTCAGAAAAAATAAAAAATCCGTGAAAATCTGTGTTAATCCGTGGCTTTAAAAGAGAAAATCAACTTTGGCAAAAACCATGCCGGGTATTACTGGTCATTACTTAACATATATTAGTGTCGGAAAACTTTACAATTTTCCTAAATCTTGCAAAGTCATGTAGTTACTGGGCTGAAGGCTAATTTTTTCAGAAATCCAAAAAACAGGTGTCGGAAAACTTTACACTTCGCCTAAATTCAGAAAAGCCGTATGGTTACTGGGCTGAAGGCTAATTTTTTTAGGCATCCCAAAATTAGGTGTCGGAAAACTTTACACTTTGGAGAGTATTTTGAAAAATCGGAAAAATCTTGCGAAGCAAGGTGGTTACAGGGTTGAAAGCTATTTTTGGCGGCTCTCCAAAAAATTATTTAATTATCTTGACTTTGGTAGATTAAAACATAATTCGATGTTGCAGTACACTGTAAAATATGTTGTGACTAGAGATTCTCTGGATTTGCCAATCTAGAGGGAGCGGTCCTGCGACCGCTCGTCGTGGATTGGCAAATCCACGACATACATAGTGATGCTACATTCCTATTT
>JACKQG010007686.1_pt1 | contig 10738 bp, 10 predicted proteins | sample 8237621 | NCBI WGS metagenome assembly JACKQG01 (sample SAMN15677084, study PRJNA649215) | marine metagenome | biome: marine; feature: Black Sea; material: saline water; isolation source: suspended particulate matter (SPM) from the Black Sea western gyre | collected 2013-06-09/2013-06-10 | depth... | reverse complement strand
AGAAAGAACAACATATTTTATTCAGATAATCATTCCCGCCCCGAAATTTCGGGATTGGGATAATCAGCATTTTTCACAAATCCGATTTCTGCGGGTTTAATTATTCAGATGTTTTTATAATTTTGGCAGCTCTATACAATAACAGACATTTCAAATTTTAGTATATTATGAAAAAAATAATTTTTAGTTTACTACTTATCGTAGTTTTTCAGTTTTCAGAGTTATATGCTCAAAGCGAAACAAAACAAATTACACTGAATGATATTTTTCGTTCAAGAAAGTTCTATCCTGAATATATTTCCGGTATCCGGTCGTTAAACGACGGAGAACACTATTGTATTTTGGAAAAGGACAGTTTGAATGTTTATAATTACAAAAAGGGAGAAAAAACCGGTACTATTGTTACTTCATCACAATTAATACCTGAAGGTGACACAATACCGATACGGATGAGGAGATACCAATTAAGTAATGATGAAAAGAAAATCCTTTTTGCCACTGAAACCGAAAGTATTTATCGGTATTCCAGAAAATCAAAATACTACATCTATGATATTGAATCGGGTAAATTAACCCAACTGTCGCAAGGTGGCAAACAAAGACTGGCAACTTTTTCACCGGATGGATCAAAAGTAGCTTTTGTAAGAGATAATAATATGTTAATTAAAAATTTGAAAAACGGTAATGAACAACAAATTACTACCGACGGTTTATACAATAATATTATATATGGTACTACCGACTGGGTTTACGAAGAAGAATTCAGCTTTACTAAAGGCTTTTTCTGGTCGCACGATGGTTCAAAAATAGCGTTTTACCGATTCGATGAAAGTAATGTGAAAGAATACCAGATGACGATGTGGGGAGATTTATATCCCGAACATTATAAATATAAATACCCGAAAGCCGGGGAAGATAACTCTATCATCAAAATCCTGGTCTATGATTTAGCAACCAAACAAACTACTAAAATGGATATTGGCGAAGATACCGATATTTATATACCAAGGATTAAATGGACAAAAAACTCTAAAAAATTATCTATACAATGGATGAACAGACTCCAGAATGAACTTAAGATATTGTTGGCAGACGTAACTACCGGAAAAACTAAGATTATTTATCATGAAACAAACAAGTATTATATTGATATTACCGATAACCTCACTTTCCTTGAAAATAATGAACATTTTATAATAACAAGCGAACAAGACGGGTATAATCATATTTATCTTTATGATATGGAAGGTAATCTAATTAAACAATTGACGAAAGGGGAATGGGATGTAACCGAATTTATCGGGGTTGATGAAAAGAAAGGGCTTGTATATTTTATTTCGGCAGAAACTACTCCGTTAAACAGGGAGCTATACGTAGTTAAGCTCAATGGTTCCGGAAAAAAGAAACTTTCGGAAAAAGATGGAAATAACAGGGTTCGGTTTAGTAAACAATTCAAATACTTTATCAATACTTACACAAATGCAAACACGTACGCCAATATTACAGTAAATTCAGCAAAAGGAGATGAGCTTAGGGTTTTGAAAGACAACCTAAAGTTAAAAGAAACCATCGAAGAGTATAAATTCAGCCCAAAGGAATTTTTTACTTTCACTACTTCCGAAGGAGTGGAGTTAAACGGATGGATGATAAAACCTTCCGATTTTAACCTGGCAAAAAAATATCCGGTTCTGATGTATGTTTATGGTGGTCCGGGTTCTCAAACGGTTAGAAATAGTTGGGGAGGAGGTAACTTATGGTACCAGATGCTTGCTTCAAAAGGTATTATAATCGCTTCGGTTGATAACAGAGGAACAGGGTCACGGGGTGAGGAATTTAAAAAGATGACCTACTTACAACTTGGAAAATATGAGACTATTGACCAGATTGAAGCAGCAAAATATTTAATAAGTCTCGGTTATGTTGATCCTGAAAGAATAGGAATTTGGGGATGGAGTTATGGAGGATATATGTCTGCATTATGTATGACCAAAGGTGCTGACTATTTCAGTACAGGGATAGCAGTAGCGCCTGTTACCAACTGGAGATATTACGACAACATTTATACGGAAAGATTTATGAGAACACCACAGGAAAATCCTGACGGATACGATGATAATTCCCCTATCAACCATGTGGAAAAACTGAAAGGTAATTTTTTAATAATGCATGGCACTGCCGACGACAATGTTCACGTTCAAAACTCTATTGAATTGGTAACTGCATTAGTTGATGCTGATAAACAGTTCGAAATGCAGTTTTACCCGAACAGCAACCATGGAATTTATACAGGAAGGAATACAACAATGCACCTTTATACCCGGTTAACTGATTTTATTTTAGAAAATCTTTTGAATGTAGAAAAAGAATAAATTTTGATATCCCCAATTAAAAAAATTGAATAATAATTTGTTCCATAAAAATAAGATTTATAATTTTGCACCCCAATTTTTGAATTATTAATATTTAAACAAAAGGAACAATATGATCATAATACCTGTTAAAGAAGGCGAAAGCATCGACAGAGCTTTAAAAAAATACAAAAGAAAATTTGAAAAAACCGGTGTTGTAAAAGAATTACGTGAAAGACAAAAGTTCACAAAGCCTTCCGTTTTAAAAAGAGAAGAAAAATTAAAAGCTATTTATATCCAGCAAATCAAACAACAAGAGGAAGGATAATAGCTTATTCAAATATAACAGTTTTTTTAAGGAAAAAAATTGTTTTATTAAAAAAATTTTATTACCTTTGAAACAAATATTTCTTCCTGTTGTTTTATGTATTCAGAAAGGTTTATTCAATATATTACATTTGAAAAAAGATACTCACCTAATACAATTATAGCTTACCAAAAAGACCTTTACCAGTTTTTCGATTATATCGCAAGTGAATATAATATTAAAAACATCCATGACATTAACCATTCAATTATTCGTTCATGGATTGTTCATTTAGCAAATGATTCCATATCATCCAGGTCGATAAACAGGAAACTATCAACACTTAAAACCTTTTACAAATTTTTATTAAAAGAAAACCTGATTAAACAAAATCCGTTAACTAAAATTCTCCCGCCTAAAACAAAAAAAAGATTACCTGAATTCGTTAACCGGGAGAAAATGGACTTATTATTTGACCAGGTTGAATTTGGAGATAATTTCAGGGGTATAAGGGATAAATTAATTATTGAAATATTTTACTTTACCGGTATACGATTATCTGAGATGACAAACCTGACAGATACTGATGTGGATATTAAAAACCTGAAAGTAAAAGTGCTCGGGAAAAGAAATAAAGAAAGAATAATACCGTTTTGCAATGAACTGAGAGATTTAATTATTCAATATAAAGAAGTAAGAAACAAAGAAATAGAAATAACAGAACCTGTTGACTATTTTATCGTAACAGAAAAAGGGAAAAAAATCTATAAAAAACTTGTATATCGTATCGTAAATTCATATCTTAGTAAAGTTTCTACATTACAAAAAAAGAGTCCTCACGTGTTACGACACACATTTGCAACACATATGCTTAATAATGGAGCCGACCTCAATGCTATTAAAGAAATTTTGGGTCATGCAAATTTAGCAGCAACACAAATTTACACACATAATACCATCGAAAAGCTTAAAACAATATATAAACAAGCCCATCCAAGGGCATAAAACGAAAGGAAAATAATATGAAAGTAAACATCAATTCTGTACATTTTAAAGCTGACAGTAAACTAACAGCTTTTATTAATGAGAAAATAGGTAAGTTATCTCACCTTTACGACCGTGTAATTGGAAGCGATGTAGTATTAAAGGTTGATAATAGTGATACACCTAAGAACAAGATCGCAGAAATCCGACTTAAATTAAGAGGTAATGATCTTTATGCAAAAAAGCAATGCAAGACTTTTGAAGAAGCAACTGATACTGCTGTAGATGCTTTAAGGAAGCAACTTTCAAAGCATAAAAGTAAAATAAAAAACAGATAAAATTTTTATTTATAATTTTTCTTTGTAATAAAAAATATGTTTTATACTTTTGCAGTCCTTTTTCGAGGACTGTTTTTTTATATATAATATAGTATATGCCAATGTAGCTCAGTTGGTCAGAGCAGCTGATTTGTAATCAGCCGGCCGGGGGTTCGAATCCCTCCATTGGCTCTGTTCTTTTAAGTATTGAAATTAAAGCTGGGGAGATTCCAGAGCGGTCAAATGGGGCAGACTGTAAATCTGTTGGCGAAGCCTTCGGAGGTTCGAATCCTCCTCTCCCCACAAAAAAAGTTTGATGTTTCGAGTTTGAAATTTGAAGTTAACTCTAAACAGGAAACTTAAAACCGCTTATCGCGGGAGTAGCTCATTTGGTAGAGCGACAGCCTTCCAAGCTGTAGGTGGCCGGTTCGAGCCCGGTCTCCCGCTCAAAAAGCCATTGTAGCTCAGCGGTAGAGCGCTTCCTTGGTAAGGAAGGGGTCACGAGTTCAATTCTCGTCAATGGCTCAATGTAATTAACTGGCATTAAAACAATTTTGTATATACTTTTAAACAATAATTATCATGGCAAAAGAAAAATTTGATCGTTCGAAACCGCACGTTAATATTGGCACAATTGGTCACGTTGACCATGGGAAAACCACATTAACCGCTGCTATTACTCTTAATCTTCAGGATAAAGGTTTAGCATCTTTCAAATCATTTGATGAAATCGACAATGCACCTGAAGAAAAAGAAAGAGGTATAACAATTAATACTGCTCACGTTGAGTATCAAACCGAAAACAGGCACTATGCTCACGTTGACTGTCCGGGCCACGCCGACTATGTTAAAAACATGGTTACAGGTGCTGCTCAGATGGATGGTGCGATATTAGTGGTTGCAGCTACCGACGGTCCTATGCCACAAACTCGCGAGCATATTCTCTTGGCAAGACAGGTTGGAGTTCCTAAGATTGTTGTTTTTATGAGTAAAGTTGATATGGTGGATGACGAGGAACTTTTAGAGCTTGTTGAAATGGAAATCAGAGAATTGCTCGATTTCTATGAGTTCGACGGTGATAACACACCTGTTATCCAGGGATCAGCTCTTGGCGCTTTAAACAAAGAACCTAAGTGGATTGAAAAAGTATGGGAATTAATGGATGCTTGCGACACATGGATTCCATTACCACAACGTGACGTTGACAAACCTTTCCTCATGCCTGTTGAGGACGTATTCTCAATTACGGGCAGGGGAACTGTGGCTACAGGTAGAATTGAACAGGGAGTTATTAAAATTGGCGATCCCATCGATATCATCGGTCTTGGAGCAGAAAAACTTAAATCAGTATGTACAGGTGTTGAGATGTTCCGTAAAATTCTCGACAGAGGTGAAGCCGGTGATAATGCCGGACTGTTGCTAAGAGGTATTGATAAAAAAGAAATTTGCAGAGGTATGGTTATAGCTACACCTGGCTCAATAAAACCACATACTCACTTCAAAGCCGAGGTTTATATTTTGAAAAAAGAAGAAGGTGGAAGACATACACCTTTCCATAACAATTACCGTCCGCAATTCTACTTCAGAACAACTGACGTAACCGGTGAAATCATATTACCGGAAGGTGTTGAAATGATAATGCCTGGAGATAACCTGACCATAGAAGTTAAGCTGATTGCAGAAGTTGCAATGAGCAAAAATCTGAGGTTCGCTATCCGTGAGGGAGGCAGAACAGTTGGTGCCGGTCAGGTAACTGAGATTATTGAATAATAAAATTTCATAATTATAAATTATTAAAGGTATCCCGTTACAAATCGGGATACCTTTATGTGCAAATATCAAATCGTTCTTTCAAATACAAAATACGGGTGTAGCTCAGTTGGTAGAGCTCTGGTCTCCAAAACCAGGAGTCGTGGGTTCGAATCCTACCACCCGTGCTAAATATAGAAATTCAATGGCAAAATTTAAGATACAAAGTTACGTTAAGGAAAGCTATGATGAATTAGTACATAAGGTTTCCTGGCCAACATGGAACGAATTACAAAACAGTGCGATCGTTGTGTCAGTTGCTTCCCTCATCATCGCATTTATTGTTTATTTAATGGATTTTTCATTCCAGAATCTTTTACAATTATTTTATGAAAATTTTTAGGTGGCTCATTATCTATTCTTTTAAACAAACAAAAACATTATTATTACATATTAGAGGATGAGTGAACAAATAAAAAAATGGTATGTTGTCAGAACTATCAGTGGGAAGGAAAAAAAGGTAAAGCAATATCTTGAAAATGAAATCAATCGGTTGAACCTTCAGGATTATATCTCGAAAGTGCTTATACCAATTGAAAAAGTTTACCAGATAAGAAATGGCAAAAAAATAAGTAAAGAACGGAATCTTTACCCGGGTTATATACTCATTGAAGCTGCCTTAATTGGTGAAATACCGCATCTTATAAAAAATATTACCGGTGTTTTAGGCTTTCTGGGAACCAAGGGTGAACCCAATCCTTTACGCACATCTGAAGTTAATAGAATACTTGGAAAAGTTGATGAATTAGCAGAACAAGGTGAAGAAATTAATGTTCCATATATAGTTGGTGAAACTATATCCGTTGTTGACGGACCATTTAATAGTTTCAGTGGAGTTATTGAAGAAATTAATGAAGAAAAGAAAAAATTAAAGGTAATGGTAAAAATATTTGGAAGAAAAACTCCACTGGAATTAAGTTTTATGCAAGTTGAAAAAGAATAATCTATATATTGAGCTGTTACGTTTATATAGAATAGAGCTGTTACGCATAGCAATACAATTATTTAAAGTTTAAATTAAAAATGGCTAAAGAAGTAAGTGGTTTAATCAAGTTACAAATTAGAGGAGGCGCTGCAAATCCATCGCCACCGGTTGGGCCTGCATTAGGTGCCAAAGGTGTAAATATTATGGAATTTTGCAAGCAATTTAATGCCCGTACACAGGATAAAGCCGGACAAGTTCTTCCGGTTATTATTACTGTTTTCAGGGACAAATCCTTTAATTTCATTATTAAAACTCCACCGGTAGCTGTACAATTACTTGAGGCTACCAAAATCAAGAAGGGGTCTGCTGAGCCTAACAGGGCTAAAGTTGCTTCTGTTTCCTGGAATCAGGTTAAAACCATTGCCGAAAGCAAAATGGTTGATCTAAATGCGTTCACTATTGAATCAGCAATGAAAATGGTTGCAGGAACAGCAAGAAGCATGGGAATAAGGGTTAAAGGCGCTCCCCCATTCGGAAAAAATTAATATGGAGTTTAAGTGTAGAGTTATTTATTAAATAAGGTAAAATGACCAAAATAACTAAAAAAAGGAAAGAAGTTTTAGGCAAGTTCGATAAGGACATAACATATCCCATTTCAGAAGCGGTAAATATCATTAAAGATATTACATATACCAAGTTCGATGCATCGGTTGATTTGGATATACGTCTTGGGGTTGACCCAAGAAAAGCAAATCAAATGGTGCGCGGTACCGTTACTTTGCCTCACGGCACTGGTAAAACGGTTAAAGTTTTGGTATTGTGTACGCCTGAAAAAGAGGATGAGGCTAAAACTGCAGGAGCTGATTACGTTGGACTTGACGAATACATCCAGAAGATAAAGGGAGGTTGGACAGATATTGATGTAGTGATTACTATGCCAAGCGTTATGCCTAAAGTTGGTGCACTTGGCAGAATCTTAGGTCCCAGAGGGTTAATGCCTAACCCAAAAAGTGGTACGGTTACCATGGAAATTGGAAAGGCAGTTCAGGATGTAAAAGCCGGTAAAATTGACTTCAAAGTTGACAAGACAGGAATAATTCATGCATCTGTTGCAAAAATTTCTTTCGATATCGAAAAAATTATTGACAATGCAAAGGAATTAGTCCAGACAATTGTCAAACTGAAACCGGCAGCTTCAAAGGGTACTTATATCAAAAGTATCTATATATCAAGTACGATGAGCATGGGTGTTCAGGTTGAACCTAAATCAGTTTCTTTATTACAATAACAGATTATAAGGTAAAAATTTTACAATGAGAAAAGAGGAAAAAAATCAACTTATTGGCTCATTGGCAGACCAATTAAACGAAAACAGTAATATTTATATTGCTGATATTTCTGATTTGAATGCAGAAGTTACCAGTAATTTAAGAAGGCTTTGCTTTAAAAGAAACATAAAGTTGACAGTTGTTAAAAATACGTTGCTCAAAAGAGCAATGGAAAAATCGGAGAAAAACCTCGAAGAACTTTATGATGCACTTAAAGGTCCTACTTCATTAATGTTTGCTGAAGCCGGAAATACGCCGGCAAAGCTCATTAAGGAGTTTAGGAAAATTTCTAACAGACCTGTTTTAAAGGGTGCTTATGTTGAGGAAGTTACTTACCTTGGTGATGACCAGCTTGAAATACTGATTAATATTAAATCTAAGAATGAATTGATTGCCGATATTATACTATTGTTGCAATCACCTGCAAAAAATGTTATATCAGCATTACAATCAAGCGGTCAGAATCTTACAGGAATTCTTAAAACATTATCGGAAAAAGCCGATTAGATTTATAAAAAAATTGAATATTTAAAAACATAAAAAAATAGTATAAAATGGCAGACTTAAAAGAATTTGCAGAACAATTAGTAAACTTAACTGTTAAAGAAGTAAACGAATTAGCGCAAATATTAAAAGACGAATACGGAATAGAACCTGCTGCTGCTGTAGCAGTTGCAGGTCCTGCAGCAGGTGCAGATGAAAGCGGTGCAGTAGAAGAACAAACTTCATTCGATGTTATCATTAAGGCTGCTGGTCAGTCGAAGTTGGCAGTAGTTAAATTAGTTAAGGAATTAACCAGTTTAGGTCTTAAAGAATCTAAGGAATTAGTTGATGCAGCTCCGAAGGCTATTAAAGAAGGTATTACTAAGGACGAAGCAGAAGCATTAAAGAGTCAACTGGAAGAAGCCGGAGCAGAGGTTGAAGTTAAATAAGGATTTATTAGACTGAACTGCAGGAATTAGACTGCTGTTGCATTTTAGAATATGTAGTAGTCTAATTTCTTATTATATTTTTGTTTAATAAAATTATTTCTAACTCTATAAATCTTATAACCTTGGCTACAACCAATTTTAACAGAATTGATTTCGGTTCAACCAAAATTAAATTCAAATACCCGGATTTCCTGGATATTCAGATTAAATCTTTCCGTGATTTTTTTCAATTGGAAACAAATCCGGAAAATCGGGCTAACGAGGGGCTATATAAAGTATTCAGCGAAAACTTCCCAATAACCGATGCCAGAAACAATTTTGTACTTGAATTCCTGGATTATTTTATTGATCCTCCCAGGTACTCAATTAATGAATGCATCGAAAGGGGATTAACATACAGTGTCCCTTTAAAAGCAAAATTAAAACTATATTGTACCGATGCAGACCATGAGGATTTTGAAACGATCATCCAGGATGTTTATCTTGGAATGATGCCTTATATGACACCAAAAGGTACATTCATTATTAATGGGGCTGAAAGGGTCGTTGTTTCTCAACTACACAGATCACCCGGAGTTTTTTTCGGACAGCACAAACATGCAAACGGTACAACTTTGTATTCTGCGAGGATAATTCCGTTCAAGGGATCATGGATGGAATTTACCACCGATATAAATAACGTAATGTATGCTTATATCGACAGGAAAAAAAAGTTGCCTATCACTACATTACTAAGGGCAATTGGATACGAAAGTGATAAAGATATTCTTGAAATATTCAATCTTGCCGAAGAAATAAAAGTAAGCAAAAGTGGGCTTAAAAAAGTTCTCGGCAGAAGGTTGGCTGCCAGGGTTGTCCGGTCATGGATAGAAGATTTTGTTGATGAAGATACAGGTGAAGTTGTATCAATTGAAAGAACTGAAGTTATAATTGACAGGGAAACAATTCTTGAAAGCAGCCATATTGATGAGATAGTTGAGGCAGGAATTAAAACAATTTTGCTGCATAGAGATGAATCAACCGCTACCGATTATTCAATTATTTTTAACACACTGCAAAAAGACACTGCAAACTCTGAAAAAGAAGCAGTTGAATTTATTTACCGCCAGTTGCGTAATGCCGAACCTCCTGATGAAGAAACAGCAAGGGGAATTATAGATAAATTGTTTTTCTCTGATAAGCGTTACGATCTTGGAGACGTTGGCAGGTTTAGGATTAATAAAAAATTAGGAATTGATGTTAATTCTGACATAAAAGTTCTTACAAAAGAAGATATTATCGACATCATTAAATATCTCATTGAACTGGTAAATTCAAAAACCATTGTGGATGATATCGACCATTTAAGCAATAGAAGAGTAAGAACAGTAGGCGAACAATTATATTCCCAGTTTGGAGTTGGGCTTGCACGTATGTCAAGAACAATCAGGGAAAGAATGAATGTTAGGGATAATGAGGTCTTTACTCCTACCGACCTGATCAATGCCAAAACATTATCTTCGGTTATTAATTCATTTTTCGGCACAAACCAGTTATCTCAGTTTATGGATCAGACAAATCCATTGTCTGAACTCACTCATAAAAGGAGAATATCTGCCTTAGGACCGGGAGGTTTATCAAGAGAAAGGGCAGGCTTTGAAGTACGTGATGTGCATTATACTCACTATGGCAGGCTCTGTACAATCGAAACTCCGGAAGGTCCGAACATCGGTTTGATATCATCACTTTGTGTTTACGCCAAAATCAATAAACTTGGATTCATCGAAACCCCATATAAAAAAGTTGTGG
>JACKQG010007685.1_pt1 | contig 10739 bp, 8 predicted proteins | sample 8237621 | NCBI WGS metagenome assembly JACKQG01 (sample SAMN15677084, study PRJNA649215) | marine metagenome | biome: marine; feature: Black Sea; material: saline water; isolation source: suspended particulate matter (SPM) from the Black Sea western gyre | collected 2013-06-09/2013-06-10 | depth... | reverse complement strand
CCATTTGCAGCCATGAAAGATCAATTGTTCATATTTAACTCATCCCCCTAACCCCCTTCTCTTAAAAAGAGAAGGGGGCATTACCGATTATATAATAGTTAACTATTTATAATTCAGAATGTTACTCCCCCTCTCTTTTTAAGAGAGGGGGCCGGGGGGTGAGTTCGAAAATTACAAATATTAACCACTACTAATCTATTGAAAATAAACATTATGCAAATTTTGGACAGACTCTAAATAGTCGAAAAATAATACCTGATATATAAATTTGTTAACACGGAAAAAAAGTGAAAAAGCTAAATGTCCTTTATTTAATAGATTCATTACACATATTCGGTGGCACAGAAAATTATTTATTTCAATTGGCAACCAATTTAAATAAAGATAAATTTCAGGCTGTCGTTGGTCACTTTGCGCCTGAGGAAAATGAAGTTATTCGGAAATTCCGGGAAAATGGAATTCTCATCAAATATATTCCATTAGACAAGATATATGATTTCAACGCTTTAAAACAAGCAGTAGTCATTAAAAGATTAATTAAAAAATACAAAATCGATATTGTACAAACTTTTCACCTCAGTTCTGATCTTTTCGGGACTTTGGTCTCAAGATACGCCGGAGTGCCGGTGATAATTTCAAGCCGTAGAGATTTGGGGTTTTGTGAGAATAATAGTTTTCACCATTGGGCACGCCGAATTGTTAATCACCAAATTACCAAAATCCATACCGTATCAAAAGTCGTTCAAAATACAATTTGTTACAAAGAACATATCCCTTTTAGCAAAACGGTTACATTGTACAGTGGCGTAAATATGGAACGGTTCAATAATTCGACGTGCAAAATTACCAAAAAAAAAGAATTGAAACTAAATCCTGAATTCCCTGTGATAGGTACTATTGCGAACATAAAACCCATAAAAGGAATCGAATTCTTTGTTGAAGGGGCGTCAATTGTATTGAAAAGTTACCCGAATTCTCAATTCATTATCATTGGGGATGATCTCGTAAATACCAATGGCAGTAACAATTCATATAAAGATAAATTAGATCAGCAAGTTGAAACATTGGGAATCAGGGACAATGTACATTTTTTAGGGAAACGGTTTGATATTCCTGAAATTTTACAAATTATGGATGTTTATGTTTCACCTTCATTGAGTGAAGGTTTTTCCAATACAATAATCGAGTCAATGGCAACTGAAAAACCGGTTGTGGCGACGGATGTCGGTGGGAATTCAGAGGCTGTAAAAAATAACCGGACAGGTTTCATTGTTCCACCTAAAAACGCCGGGACACTCGCAGACGCAGTGATCCGGTTGCTAAAAAATCCTGAACTTGGCGTTAAAATGGGCAAAGCCGGAAAGGCAAGAGCAAAAAATTTATTTTCAAGGAAAAAGATGATGTCGGAAATGGAATTTCTTTATTCGTCTCTTCACAAGGAGAATCTAAATGAAACCTAATATTATGATTGTGGCGATGGATTGTGTAACGGCAGATTCGCTGTCTTGTTACGGATATGATAAAAAGACAACACCAAATATCGATGAAATTGCAAAGAACAGTTTGATTTTCGAAAATGCTATTTCAGCAAGCAGTTGGACCCTTGCCTCAACAGCTTCATTGTTTACAGGTAAATGGGTGTCTCACCACCTGGCTTGTGATGAACACCAATTTCTCGACAAAGAGCACAAAACCCTGGCAGAATACCTTTCTGAAAACGGGTATAATACAGCGGCTTTTAGCGACAGTGCTTATGTTAATAATTTGACAGGTCTTGATCGTGGTTTTGAAAATTTTTATAATATTGGCTTTAAAAGTTTTTCACCAAAACATAAGCTTGTTAAACTGTTCAAAGTGCTTTTGCAGTTAAGAAAACGAATTCAAAAAAAAGGTTTTAAATATACCGATACTTATTTACAAATGGGGGAAGTGAAGGACTGGATTTCCAAAAATGAACAAAAAGAACCGTTCTTTATATATATTCATAATGATGAAACCCATTACCCATATTATCCCCCGAAAAAATTCTTAAAAAGATTTGCCAAAATTCCCCGGCCAACTATTGAGAATATGATCCAGGATCGGGAAAAAATATTGGGAGAAAGCGGTGTTTTTGAAAAAACTGATTTTGAAATGTTAAAAACATTGTACAATGCGGAATTAGCTCATTTGGACTATAACCTGGGGAGATTGTTCAACTTCATGAAAAAAAAGGGAATACTTGATAATACGATTTTAATTATTACAAGTGATCATGGCAGCAATTTTGGCGAACATGACTTATACGGTCATTCTTTTTGTCTTTATGATTCGGTAATAAAAATACCGTTAATTATCCATTATCCCAAAATGTTTTCCCAAAAAAGAATTCAAAAGCCGGTTCAAAATATTGATGTCCTCCCAACATTGTTGGATATTTTAAATATAGATGAAAATGATTCAATCGATGGTGAATCCATCTGTAATCTAATTCAAGAAAATAATTTTCGGGACTTTGCCATATCCGAGCACTCTCTGCAAAATGTGTCTTTGTTCGATAGAAATGTGAAGAATCCAAAGCCTGGATTAAAAGAGAAATATCACACTGCACTTCATGCGATTCGAACTGAGGATAAAAAATATATCTGGTCTTCCGGCGAAAAACATGAACTGTTTGATTTAAAAGCAGATCCGCAGGAAGAGGATAATATTATCCAACAATATCCTGATAAAACAAATGAACTGAAAAATAAATTATTCAGCAAAGCAAAAAAATTTAATTTCGAATCCACCAAAGAATTAGATGCAGAATCGGATGAACTTTTATCGAAAAGATTAAGATCATTGGGATATATTGCTTAGAGTTTGTCTGAGCAGTTATTAATTATTGAATTATAATAAAATTCCAGTAACTGTTCAGACAAGAAAAATATTGCCACAGAGACACCGAGACACAGAGAAAAACTAACTATTCCTGAATAGTTGAAAAAATCTAATCTTTAACAATACTTTTTCTATTGGTAGCTCTGTGTCTCGGTGACTCTGTGGCTGAATAGTTACAAATTCTATTAACAATAATGCATTATGAGATTTCAGATTGACTCTAATTAAGACTTCAACGAATGGACATAAATTCAACATGGAAAATCCTCTTTTAAAATTTTTCAAACAATCATCACATTATGTATTTGCTCATGTGATTATCATGTTTTCAGGATTCATTTCGCTGCCAATCCTGACACGTGTCTTTTCAAAAAGTGAGTATGGACTATTCAGTTTGGTGGGAATTACTTTTTGGTTGTTACTGGCGTTGAGCAAGGCGGGAGTGCAAGAATCCGCAGTTCGATTTTACGGTGAATTCAAAGATGGCAAAAGAGAAGGAGGTTTGCCCGAATTTTTTACTACACTATTAGCCGGTTCATTTCTTTTTGCGTTAATAACAGCATTTTTGGTTTTTATACTATTTCGAATTATTTTAAAGGATGTATTGGGTTCTGATTTCAGAGAAATGATCGGGTTGCTGATCGTGTTGGTAATTTCAGGATCATTATTCATGCGGGTAATGAACTTTTTGCGGGTAGAACAAAAAACCAAACTATTAAATCTCATTTTGGTTATCCATCGTTATGCCGGTTTAGCCTTGGGCTTGGCTTTTATGTTTTTAATTGCTAAAAATTTACAGGCATTTTTTAGCGGGCAAATCCTGACTGAAATGATTTTTGTTACAATTCTTATTTTTATTTTAATTAAACACGGAAAAATCGATTATAAAAGTTTTTCAATACCATTTTTAAAAGAATGTTTGATTTTTGGATTGCCGCTTGTCGGGTTTGAGATGGCGAATTTTCTTATCAAAACAACGGATAGATATCTCATACAGATATTTTTAGGCGCTGAAGCAGTAGCAGTTTATTCAGTGGGATCGAATATATGCCATTATTTTAAGGATGCAATTTTTTCCCCGGTATTACATGCTGTAACGCCGTTATACATGGAATTATGGAACATGAAAGGAGAACTTGAGACCAGGTTGTTCATTTCAAAAATATCAAGTTATTTGTTGTTAGTAACAATTCCGATAATATTTGGTCTGATTGCTTTGGGTAAACAAATTGTTGTAATTCTTGCTTCTGAAAAATATGTAGAAGCATCTTATGTGATTCCTTTTATCATACCGGGCGCTGTTTTTTGGGGTTTTTCCCCGCTTTATGCTGCGGGTTTATACATCCATAAAAAAACAAAAAAGTTAACATATATATTGTTTGTTGGTGTAAGTGTAAATGTCGTGTTGAATATTATTCTAATCCCAATCATGAATTTAGCCGGCGCAGCGCTTTCCACACTTATCACCTACATTGTTTTGATGGGATTATTAATGAGCGTTTCTGTTAAATACCTTAAAATCAGGTTTGATATTTATGCGCTGCTTAAGTCTGTTTTTGCATCAGCAATAATGTATTTTGTATTGATAAACATAAATTATGATTCCGGGATTTTGTTTCTGTTCATAAAATTTCTTATTGGTTTAATTACTTATGTAAGTATCATTTTATTGATTGATAAAAATGTCAGGCAGAATGTGTTGAATGTGCTTCATCGAAGATTTTCACATGTTAGTGCAATGTGAAAAGCTAACGTGCGCAAACGATGATAGATTTTTGAGACATGAGAAGGTAAAGGTAAAGAAAAGACTTTACCTTTGCCTTTACCCCTGTGCCCGAAGGGTATGTACCTTTTTAATCTATTGTTTAGTATTTAAAATATTCTGACGCTTACATAATGTCAAATAATCCAGAGGACCAACATGAGTTTAGAATTGGGATGGGGAGTATCAGAATTCATACCGCCCATATTATACACTATCAGCATAATTGTAATTATTGCGACTTTAGCAGGTAAGAAAGAGATTGGTATTTACTTTTTCGTATTTTTTTTGCCAATACCAAACCTTTTGGAATGGACGGAAAAGTTCCCCATTGGAAAAGATCTAAATGATATTGTGTTATTTTCTTTGCTGATAAGATGGTACATTGATTCGCGAAAATCAGTCGAACCATTTATGGCAAAAACACCTTTTAACACTCCTATTTTTATTCTTATTGCGTGGATGGTTATCGAATATATTTATGGCGCTTTTTATCTCGGCATCCCTATGTCACCCACTCCAAGTGATTCACGATTTATGGCATTAAAAAATTATATGACCGCACCTTTGATCTTTTTTATTATTGTAAATAATGTCAAAGACCCAAAACAGATAAGAACAATTATATATATAATGTTGGTTTCAATATTGTTTTTAAACCGAAATTCTATCAATCTCATGAAGGGGCAGGACTTTTCTCATTACTCGAATGATTTAAAAGTTATAGGGGTCGGCAGTTCTTTGAGTGGCAATTCTCTTGCTGTTTTTTATGCAATGTACACAATTGTGTTGGCTTCCATAGCATGGCATGTGAAAGAACTATGGCAAAAAATTCTTTTTGCTGTACCAACAGTACTTAGCTATTTTAGCGCGATGTTTCTATTCTCAAGAAGTGGATATTTTGCAATAGCAGTAACCGGGGCATTTTGGGGTATAATGAAAAGCAGAAAAATATTGATCATCCTTATAATCGGTGTTCTCATATACAAGGCTTTGTTGCCAAATGCGGTTCGGGAGAGACTTGAAATGACAAAAAGCGAGGAAGGATATGATAGAACCTCGGAACAGAGATTTGGTATGTGGGATATCGGTTTTGATATAATAAAAAGCAACCCGCTTTTAGGCGCTGGTTTTGAGTTTACGCAACAATTCAATGTACAGCTTGAAAAATATGGTGAACGTACATGGCACAGTTTCCATAATTCCTACGTGCAACAAGCTGTCGAAACAGGGCTGGTTGGATTGGGACTTTATTTGTTTCTCTTTTTTCTCGCTATAATGGCGGGATGGAAATTATATCTCATCTCCAATAACGGGTTAGAAAGGGGGGTAGGTTTTGGATTAATCGGTACTGTATTAGCCTGTATGGCTGGAAATTTTGCCGGGTCTTATTGGAACTACCTGAATCTCATGGGCTTTTATTGGGTGCTTATTGCGTTAGTTGCAAGAATGACCATTAATATTGAACAACCCGAAAAAACAGAAAAAGCAGACGAAAAAGAAATTACAGACATAAATTGTATTGAATCATCTTCTAATCGACTAAAAAGAAAATTTGATATCAGATATCTATAATCTGAATTTTTCCCAGAGTGCTGAAATGACAAAATATTGCATGCAAAGTCGCAGAGTAAAAGTGAAAAAATTTATCTTAAAAATTTTGCGTAATCCTGTACAGTTACATTAGTATATATTAAGGAAATACAGACTGTGCCTGTATAGTTACCTTATATTTTTAAAGGAATACAGACTATGCTTTGCAACTTTATACTACTATCAAAGTGATTTTAAGGTTTGCTTTCACGGAGCATCAATTATCGAACAGGATTATTAATAACAGCTTGTTCATTATTCGTAATTCGGTGTTCGACATTCGTTATTTCTTTTTTTTTAGGGGGCGGGATAATAAGTAACATAAGTTAAATCTGTAACATATTGATTTGAAACAAAGTTAAAAATTAAAATGGGAAAGTTATTTATCCAGCCCCCTTAATATCGAACTACGAACTCTGAACACCGAATATCGAACAAAAAAATAAAATAACTAGGCTAAACAGGAGAACAACAATGAATAAATTATTTCCCTACGCTATAAAAATAGCAAATTTGATTTCCCCTTTACTGGCAATAAAAATGAAATCATTTGTAAAAAGACAAGAATTCTCTCTGCCATACGAACATTTGTTTGATAACGTTTGTATAGAAATAACAACAAAGTGTAATTATAAATGTTCATTTTGCGCACAGAGCTTTGCCAGCAGAGAAGAAAATTTTATGACCGAAGATGTTTTCAGGACAATCATCGATCAATTAGCAGAAAAAAATTATTCAGGCGGGATAGGTTTTCAAGTTATTAATGAACCATTATGCCATGACAAATTAGAAAGCTTTATAAACTATGCTTCAAAAAAATGCCCGGAAAGTAAATTGCATATTATTTCAAATGGCGCACTATTAAAAAAAGATCGTTTGTTGAAGCTTTTTGAGAATGGTTTGAGTAATGCGTACATTAATGATTATTCAAAAGGACACAAAGTTATTAAACGATTAAGCCCGATCATTGAATCATTAGAACCTGAACTTCAAAACAAAATTGAATTGCATAAAAGATCAAACGATGAAGTTTTATCTTCACATGGTGGCAATGCAAATGGAGCAGGAAAATTCAAACTACCCCTTAATGCCTTTTGCAGTTTCCCTTTTGAACGTTTGGTAATTAATTCATACGGGGACATAATAATTTGTTGCAGCGATTACTTATCAGATGTAAAGTTTGGAAATGTAATGCATGATAATGTTGTTGACAAGTGGTACGGAAATAAGTTCAATCATATAAGAAAATTATTATATCATGGAAAGCGAGATAAAATAAATATTTGTAAAAAGTGTGATGAAATTCATGAATTTTTCTAATTGAATAATAATTCATCTTTGGTCATTTAACACTTTTATTTTAAATTGAGGTTAACAAGCAATTAATTACAAAAGAGGTTGTTTTGAAGGTCTCATTCATTTCTATAATCTTACCAATTCGCAATGAAGAAAAATGTATAACCAAATGTTTGGAATCTGCTGTAAACCAGGATTATGGTAAAAGTAATTATGAGATTTTGATTATCGAAGGAATGTCAACTGATAATACAATGACCATAATAAAGCGATTTATGCAAAAATATGATAATATTAGGTTGTTCAATAATCCAAAGATGATTGCGCCTACTGCGATGAATATTGGCATCTCGCAAGCCAAAGGTGAAGTCATTATCAGGTTAGATGGGCATTCTACTTTTGAGAAGGATTATTTATCACAATGTGTTAAATATTTGGAAAAAACAGAATCGGATTGTGTTGGCGGTGTGATCAAAAGTATCAATGAAACGACCATGGGCAAAGCGATTGCCTTAGCCATGTCATGCCCATTTGGTGTAGGCAACGCCCGGTTCAGGACATCCGGGAGTGAGGGTTATGTCGATACACTTGCTTTTGGCGCTTACAGAAAAGAAGTGTTTGATAAGATCGGACTTTTTGATGAAGAGTTGGTTCGCGCCCAGGATGAGGAATTTAATTATCGATTACGAAAAGCCGGGGGGGGGATTTTTTTTACACCCAAAATCAAATCCTATTATTTTCCCCGCGCCAATTTAAAAAAATTGTGGCGCCAATATTTTGGATATGGTTTATGGAAAATTCGGGTATTACAAAAGCACCTCAAAACGATGCAACTTCGACATTTTATTCCAGCGCTATTTATTGTATCATTGATCGGCAGTCTGGTTTTGGGTTTGCTGTGGAAACCCATGTTTTGGATTTTTGCTTTTATTTCTATTATTTATTTATTAACAAGTCTTGCTTTTTCAGCCCGGATATCGTTAAAACAAGGCTTTAAATATTTTCCGATTTTGCCAATTATTTTTTCTACACTTCATTTTAGCAATGGCGCTGGTTTTTTGATAGGATTGGTTAGATTCTTTAGGTATTGGGGGAAAGAAAATCAATAAAGTGTTACTGAGGTCTTATATTAACCCAAATAATGCAATTGCCACGAAGACACAAAGGCACAAAGAAAGAAATTATAATTATTTATGATTATATGTTTTGCAAATCTTTTTCATTTTTTTGTACATCAAATTTAAAACAAAACTTATATTTTTCCTTTGTGTCTCTTGGTGTCTTTGTGGCAACTCTTTTTTTTCTACTGCATTATCTGGGTTAAATTCACTATTTCACACAGAGACACAGAGCAAACGGAGTTTCACGGGGAAGTTTTTTCTCCGTGTCTGCTCTGTGATCTCCGTGTCTCCGTGTGAAAAATAATTTGAATATAATTGCACTTTAGGGCGCGGGGTAGTTACAAAAATTATTTGAATCTAATAATACCGAAATATTATGAGCGAAATTAAAATATTACATTTAATAAGCAGCTCAGGGTTTTATGGAGCTGAAAATGTTATCATTGAATTAACAAAATCTTCTCAAATAAACTATTTTGAAACTGTAATTGGTGTATTCAATAATATAAACAATCCAAATACAGAAATTGCCGAAGAAGCGAAACTGAATAATTTGAATGTTACGATTTTTTTATGCCAGGGTCGTTTTGATCTGCGAACAATATTATCCATTCGAAAATTTATAAAAGTGAATAATATCAAAATTGTACATTCTCACGGTTACAAATCGAATTTTTATGCACTGATGGCGACCATGTTTACAAAAGTGCAGAAGATTACAACCTGTCATCTATGGACCGAAGGTAGCTTTAAAAATAGAATTTATGAGGCAATGGACAGATTTTGGGTAACAAGATTTGATAAAATTGTAACGGTTTCTGATAAACTGAAAGACCAGGTGTTAAAAACAACCGTCTCTTCAAATAAGGTTACTACCATTTATAATGGGATTGACTTGAATAGATTTAACCATCCGTTTAAAAATAGCAATCTTCGTAAAGAGTTCAATATAAAGAAAAGTACAAAAGTTATTGGGACAATCGGTAGATTAACCGAACAAAAGGGTCATTTATTTCTTTTGGAATCAGCCCGCCAAATTTTAAAAGATTTTCCCGATACGGGTTTTCTTTTCGTTGGGGATGGACATTTGCGCCAGGTTTTACAAAATAAAATTGATGAGTTAGATTTGCATAATCATGTTATATTTACCGGTATTCGAAAAGACATACCGGAAATTTTAGCGATGATAGACTTATTTGTCTTGCCCTCTTTGGACGAGGGTTTCCCAATGATTTTGCTTGAAGCGATGGCTGCTCAAAAGCCAGTGATCGCTACAAATGTTGGAGATGTTTCATCCGTTCTGATCAATAGAAAAACAGGAATATTAATCCCACCTGACGATAGGACACAACTTATAAATGCTGTGACAGAATTATTGTCAGACAAAAAATTAGCAAATGAACTGGCTCACCAGGGATACCTGAAAGTAAAAGAAAATTATTCATCTCAAAGAATGGCTGAAAAATATGCTGAAATCTATAAAGATTGTTTCTCTTTTGTTGGAAAAATTTCTTCACCTGAATAAGCCAGAATCTTCCTTCGGCAGATTTTTATTATGAATTGATTCGCCGAAGGAGAACCAAAAAAAAATCTCGGTAATTGTTCACCGGTATCAGATGTTAAAATTATTTATGCTGCTAAATATCTTTAAAACCTTATTTTTGTTTTTTTACCTTAGTAACATAATGATAATCCACAAATTTTAACCTTATTACCTTATAATACTTGTCAAATAATGTAATAAGGTTAGGGCGTTTGTAGATTTTGTTTGTTACTAAGGTTTTAAAAACAAAAATCAGGTTATTCAAGTACAAATACTTAGATTACAAATGACTGATTTCAGATACAGGTGAACTTTTACCTTTTTAAATACTAAAAAATTACATTAGATGTGAACAGTTCAAGCAACAAGCGGAACGTCCGCCATCCTGTTAGTCCGCCGTCTTTTTGGAGGATTTTTGGGCGGATATCCAGCATCGTTTCAAATTCTAATCAGAGCCTATTTATTCAAAAAAAATAACAATCTAAAAGTAGAATTCCTGGCACTAATAAATGAACATATTATTTTTATCAACAGAAAATCCATATCCACCTGATTGTGGACA